>JAEEGF010090906.1_pt1 | contig 42906 bp, 26 predicted proteins | sample 9134171 | NCBI WGS metagenome assembly JAEEGF01 (sample SAMN16246542, study PRJNA631951) | gut metagenome | biome: gut microbiome; feature: rumen; material: AP-attached | host: Bos | place: Iran: Karaj | collected 2018-10 | reverse complement strand
GCTATATCATTACCTATTATTTTCCCATCTGGGGCTTTTATGCAAAAGTTTCCTGCCGAGAAACCTTTGGTTTCCTGCCGAGAAACCGATGGTTTCTCGGCAGGAAACTTTTAAAACCCATGCTGCCTTGAAACTGCGGGCTACTCACCATGGGGTGAAATCCTCCTCCTCATCCCACCCGCCGTGGCGGCGGGCACCGGCTGGCTTATTCGCCTCGTCGGGGGCGATGACGTCCCAGCCGGTGGCGCAGATGATGTGCGACTGCTGTATCTCGACCATCAGCATAGCAGGTCTCATGTATGCTCGTTTCATATCCAGGCATGGCCCAAATTCATAAATAAATATTAATGAATAATTCGTGATAAATTATTGATAATTCGTGTTTTTATAAAAAAATTGAATAACCATGAATAATGTCGACCTGTACGGATGGAATTATGACATAGTTACGTCGCGAATCATGTGAGTTGGTACCGCTACGCGGCCTGAGAAAAAACCAATAAAAACAAATAAAAACAAGAAAAACAATTAGGGACAATAGCTATCTCCTTGCCCGCCGCAGGAACTCCGTGAGGCACTCCCCTCCCCTTGAAGGGAGGGGATGGCTGCGCATTGAGCTATGCGGTGGGCAAGGCGTAGCAAAGTCCCGAAGGGACGACGGATTACAGGCAGGGGCAACGCCCCTGTATCATGGCCCCTCACCACACAAAAGTCCCGAAGGGACGACAGACCCTGCGCATCGGTTCCGTCGTCCCTTTGGGACTCATTGTGGTGTCAACCATTAGCAGGGGCGTTGCCCCTGCCTGTATTCCATCGCCCCTTCGGGGCTTTTTGCCGCTCCTTGCCTGCCTCACGGGTGGCCCTGCGGCGGGCAAGGCGATAACCTTTTTCCCTAATTGCTTTTCTTGTTTTTATTTGTTTTTGTTGGTTTTTTCTCAGGCCGCTTCGCGGTACCAACTCACATGGTTTGCGACGTAACTATGTCATCATTCCATCCGTACAGGTCGAAATAATTTGAAGATTTGCCCCCATTTTCCCTGCAATTATTTGCGATTTCAGAAAAATAATTATTAACTTTGCAGCGTATTAAAATAATATGTGGGAAAAGAGGGGGGCTTGCTCCTCGTCCAAAGACTAAACTGATGCCGATGATGAAGAAACTGACCATCTTACTGCTGTTTGCCTCCAGCCTCGTGACTGCCGTGGCACAGCGCGGGTTGCAGCCGAGGAAAGACGTGCCGCTGGATTCCATCCGCCTGAGCGACCCTGCCATACTGGCGGACGCGGCGACCAACATGTACTACATGACCGGCACGGGCGGCATGATGTGGCGCTCGGCAGACTTGAAGCTGTGGGAAGGCCCCTTCCGCGTGACGCAGTTTGAGGCCGACACATGGATGGGCCCGCGGCCGATGATCTGGGCTGCTGAGCTGCACAGGGCCGGCGCCAACGGCCAGGCGAAGGACGATGGCTGGTACTATTACTTCGCCACGTTCACCAACCAGGCGGTGAAGATAGACACGGTGCGCGGCAATGTCATTGAGCGCCGTGCCTCGCAGGTGTTGCGCGCCGACAACCCGATGGGCCCTTACCGCGCCTTCGGCGACGCCACCTATCTGCCCGCCGACCGTCCGACGCTCGACGGCACCTTCTGGCGCGACGCCGACGGCAAGCCCTACATGGTGTTCTGCGGCGAATGGCTGCAGAACTGGAACGGCACCATCGAGAAGATTGAGCTGAAGCCCGACCTCAGCGGCACCGTCGGCGAGCCTCGCGTGCTCTTCCGGGCCAGCGACTCGCCGTGGAGCCGTGAGCGCGACGAACAGGGTAACATCACCTGGAACAAGGTGACCGACGGCCCCTACCTCTTCCGCACGGCAACGGGACGCCTCGGCATGGTATGGACCTCGTGGGTCTACGATGTCTATACGCAGGGCGTGGCCTATTCGGAGAGCGGCACCCTCGACGGGCCGTGGACGCAAGAGCCGGAGCCCATCACACCGCCGGGCTACGGGCACTCCATGCTGTTCCAGCGCTTCGACGGACAGTGGATGATGGCGGTGCATCACCACTCGAAGGACGCACGAGGACGCACGGTGCGCATACCCCATCTGTTTGAAGTAGACCTGAGCGGGAACCAGCTGATAGTAAAAAACTTGAATCACTAATTCAACTGTCGCAAGATTGGGAGTTAAAGGAGTTAATGGAGTTAAAGGAGTTAAAGACAATACCAATGCTATGGATTTCAACCCAGAGACAAAGGCTTTTCATGGAAGAGTCATTTGTCTTTAACTCCTTTAACTCCTTTAACTCCAAAATAAACTCCTTTACTCCTTTACTCCTTTAACTCCTTTAACTCCTTTAACTCCTTTAACTCCTTTAACTCCTTTAACTCCTTTAACTCCTAGATAACATGACAATGATGAAAACTATGAAGAGGATGGGCTGTTGCTGCTTCGGCCTCCTGATGATGGCCGCGGTGAGCGTACAGGCTCAGACAAAGTCGTGGACAGCCGACAATGGCAACGGCACGTTTACCAACCCCCTGTTCTACGATGAGTTCAGCGACCCCGACATACTGCGTGTGGGCGACGACTACTACCTGGCAGGCACCACGATGCACACCGTGCCCGGCCTGGTCATCCTGCACTCGAAAGACCTGGTGAACTGGGAAAACATGGCCTATTGCTTCGACCGCTTCGACTTCCCCGAAGACCGGTTTGCGCTGAAGAACCATGAGGAGATCTACGGTCAGGGCATCTGGGCACCGTGCATCCGCTATGCCAACGGACAGTTCTATGTCTTCTCCAACGTCAACGGCAAGGGGCTGCAGTGCTACACGGCGAAGGACATCAAAGGGCCTTGGACGCACCACAACATGCAGGGCAACATCTACGACCTCGGCGTGCTCTTCGACGACGACGGGAAGATATACGCCATACATGGCTACGGCACCGTGAAATGCACAGAGCTGAAGGCCGACATGAGCGGCCCCGTGGAAGGCACCGAGCGCGTCATCATACCCGAGGGCAACGGCGTGGGCGAGGGCCATCACATGTATAAGATTGACGGCATGTACTACCTCATATCCACCGACTACATGCCCAACGGCCGCACACTGTGCTCGCGGTCGAAGAGCATCTGGGGACCTTACGAGACGCGCGTCATACAGGCCGACGAGACCTACGGCTACCACGCCGCCTCGCTGACGCAGGTGCCACGCGGCACGAAGTACCGCATAGGCGAGGACGGCACAAAGTTTGCCCTCGGCCCTCTGGACAAGGATGCCACGGCCTGCAGCAACGCCCATCAGGGCGGCATCGTGCAGTACAAGGACGGCTCGTGGTGGGCGCTGTTCATGCAGGACTTTCACTCGATAGGCCGCACCGTGTGCCTCATGCCCATGACGTGGGAGGACGGCTGGCCGATGGTGGGGCTGAAAGGCAACCTGGGCCGCGCACCACGCACCTGGTTCAAGCCCGGCGCAGCATCCCCCTCCGCCACCGAGGGGACTGCTATTGCCCCTTCTCATGATAGCCAAACTACAGAAGACCCCGCGTGGGGCGTCAGGGCGCCCTATGACCGCAACGAGACCTTCGACGGAAAGCAGCTGGGGCGCGTATGGCAGTGGAACCATAATCCTGACGACAAGCTGTGGAGCCTGAAGAAGGGACGTCTGCGCATACAGGCACAGCCCGCCGAGCAGCTGATGTGGGCTCGCAACACCCTGACACAGCGCGTCATCGGCCCGAAGAGCGTAGCTACCGTCGAGCTGTATGTGAACGGCATGAAGGACGGCGACGTCTGCGGCCTGGGCAACATCAACGTGCCCTGCTCGTGGATAGGCATCGTGAAGAACGGCAACAGCCTCACCCTCCGCTGCTTCGAGCAGCTGACCAACGACACGGTCACTGTGCCCATCGGTCTACCCGACGGGAAAATCTGCCTCCGCATGGTGGGCGACTACGACAACGACCAGGCGCAATATGCCTACAGCACCGACGGGGTGAACTACCAGACCTTGGGGCGCATGATGCCGCTCAGCTATCAACTCATCAGCTTCCAAGGCTCACGCCACGCCCTCTTCTCGTTTAACACGAAGGGCAAGCAAGGCGGCTATGCCGAGTTCGACAACTTCACCGTCGAGGAGCCTTGCGCCGACCGCAGCCAGAACATTCCCTACGGCAAGACCATCCGCATCATCAACAAGGCCACCGGCCGTCCCGCCATCGCCCTGAAGCACGGCCTGCTGCACGACAGCCATGCCGGCGACAAGAGCGAGCTGACACGGTTTAAGGTCATCAACTGCGGACAGGGCAAGGTGATGCTGCAGTGTGCCGACGGCCGCTATATGCGAATCTGCGGCAACGGTCTGCCGGGCGACGTGCGCTTCACCACCGACGCGAAAGAGGCCGAGCAGTTCCTCTGGCAGGACTTCCTCGACCACGACTTCATGCTCCTCTCGCTGAGGAACCACCGCTACCTCGGCAAGAGCCCCACCACCGGCAGCTCCTACAGCATGGACTATACCGGCCCCGACCCGGCACGCCGCAACGGTGCAGTGCTCGTATGGGAAGAATAATCGCAAGCTTTTATCGTCTGTTTAAAACGCTCTGTTCAACATGAAGATTTTCAGTTATATATCCTTGCTTCTGGCTCTCATGCTGCAGCCGCTGCCCACGTCAGCTAAGCCCAAGCGTGCCCTGACGGAGAAAGATATGGGCGCCTATCTGTTCACTTACTTCAGCGACCCGACGCACGGGCTGTTCATGGCCATCAGCTACGACGGCTACACGTTTACGGCGCTGAACAACGGTGAACCCATCATAGCGGGCGACAGCATCGCCGAGCAGCACGGCATACGCGACCCCCACATCTGCCGGGCACCCAACGGCAAGTTCTACATCGCCATGACCGACCTCCACATCTTCGGACGGCAGAAGGGCATACGCATCACGCAGTGGGAGCGCCCCGAGGAGTTTGGCTGGGGCAACAACCGGGGGCTGGTGCTGATGGCGAGCGACGACCTCATCCACTGGACACACCATGTGGCCCGCATCGACAAGCTCTTCCCCGAGCACTTCGGAGAGATAGGCTGTGCGTGGGCGCCGCAGACCATCTGGGACCCGGCAGTGGGCAAGCCGATGGTCTATTTCACCATACGCCAGCACGCCGGAGGCCGCACAAAACTCTTCTACAGCTATGCCGACGAGGCGTTCACCACGCTTGAGACAGAGCCGCAGCTGCTGTTTGAATATCCCGACACCACCATTCAGGTGCTCGATGCCGACATCTGCCCCATGCCCGACGGCAGGTACTTCATGACCTACGTCGCGCAGGAAAACCCCGGAGGCATCAAGTATATGATCAGTGACCGCATCAACCACTTCGACGACTACCATGCCGAGCAGATAGACACGGAGAGCGGCGCCTGTGAGGCTCCCAACGTGTGGAAACGCATCGGTGAGAACAAATGGGTGGTGATGTATGACGTCTTCAGCATCCGTCCCAACAACTTCGGGTTTGTGGAGACCTCCGACTTCAAGACTTTTACCCCGCTGGGACGCTTTGGCGAGGGGAAGATGACGATGACCAACTTCACATCGCCCAAGCACGGCTCGGTGATACACATCACAAAGGCCGAGGCCAAACGCCTGGAGAGTTATTGGAACGCACAGCAGCAAAAGCCGAAGACCATTCGCAGCGGCGAGCTGTGGCGCGACGACGGTGGCCGTCACATCAATGCCCACGGCGGCGGCGTGCTGAAGTATGGCGACACCTACTACTGGTTTGGCGAGCACAAGAGCGAGCGCACCAGCGATGCACTCGTCGGCGTGATGTGCTATGCCTCGAAAGACCTGGTGAACTGGCGCAACTGTGGCGTGGCGCTGAGCGTGACCGACCAGCGCGGACATGACATAGAGCGGGGCTGCGTGCTGGAGCGTCCGAAGGTCATCTATAATGAGGTGACGAAGAAGTTCTGCATGTGGTTCCACTTAGAGCTGAAGGGGCAGGGCTACAACGCCGCCCGCTATGGCGTGGCCGTGGCCAACCGTCCCGAAGGGCCCTACAAGTTTCTCTATTCACAGCGCGCCGATGCCGGCACGTGGCCGGTGGAGTTCGATGCCACCGCCCTCGCCGTCGTTGACACACTCAACGAAGCCAACTTCAAGGAATGGTGGACGCCAGCTTGGTACAAGGCTGTCAATGAAGGACTTATTGTGAAGCACGACTTCGCCGCTGGGCAGATGTCGCGTGACATGACGCTCTTCGTCGACGACGACGGCAAGGCCTACCACATCTTCTCCTCAGAGGAGAACCTCACCCTGCACATCGCCGAGCTGACCGCCGACTATCTGCACCATACCGGCCGCTACACCCGTGTGGCTCCTGCCGGTCACAACGAGGCTCCCGCCATCTTCAAGCACGACGGCACCTACTGGATGATCACCTCGGGCTGCACAGGATGGGAGCCCAACGAGGCCCGCATGTTCTCGGCTCCCAGCATCTGGGGACCGTGGACGCAGCATCCCAACCCCTGCCGAGGGCCGAAGGCAGAAAAGACCTTCATGGGGCAGAGCACGTTTATCCTGCCTGTCGATGGACGGTACATCTTCATGGCCGACATCTGGCGACCGCGGCATCCCATCGATGCCCGTTACATCTGGCTGCCCATAGAGTTTGAGGACGGCAAGCCCGTGGTCCGCTGGCAGGACGAGTGGAGATTCTGATTATTAGCTTACTCGGAAGTTAAAGAGAAAGTTAAATATGAAGTTAAAGAGGAAGTTAAAATGGACAATACTCCATCCGCGTGGCTTTCCTTTCCAAGCAAAAGCTGTCGTTATTTGTTCCAAATGCTGACAGCGTATTATCTATTGTCCTTTTTAACTCCCATTTTAACTTCCATGAGCGTAGCGAATTAACTTCCATTTTAACTCCCCATTTAAATAAATAACAATGAAAGACTTTAATTACTTCGCGCCGACAGAAGTGGTGTTCGGCAAGCAATCCGAGGAGCAGGTGGCTCGTCTGGTAAAGAAATATGGTGGCACGAAGGTGCTGGTGCATTACGGCGGCAAAAGCGCTGAGCGCTCAGGCCTGCTTGACAAGATCTGCGGTCTGCTCGCCGAGGGCGGCATCCCCTTTGTGAAGCTGGGTGGCGTGGTGCCCAACCCCCGTCTGTCGCTGGCCAAGCAGGGCATTGAGCTCTGCCGCAAGGAAGGCATCGACTTCATTCTCGCCGTGGGCGGTGGCAGCGTCATCGACTCGGCAAAGTGCATCGCCTATGGTGTCTGCATGGAGGGCGACGTCTGGGACCTCTATCTGGGCAAGGCCAGCGCCCCCGAGACGATGCTGCCCGTGGCTTGCGTGCTCACCATCCCCGCCGCTGGCAGCGAGATGAGCGAGTCGAGCGTCATCACCAACGAGGACGGCGACGTCAAGCTGGGATACTCGAACAACCTCTCGCGGCCCAAGTTCTCCATCATGAACCCTGAGCGCACCTTTACCCTGCCGCCCTATCAGACGGCTGCCGGTGTGACCGACATGATGATGCACACCATGGAGCGCTATTTCACGAAGGACGACGACATGGACTTCACCACCGATGTGGCGGAGGCCATGCTGCGCAGCATCAAGAACGCCGTCTTTGCCGTGCTGAAGAATCCTGACGACTACCGCTACCGTGCACAGATTATGTGGGGCGGCTCGCTGATGCACAACGGGCTGACGGGCTGCGGCTTCAGCGACGACTGGGCCACCCACCAGTTAGAGCATGAGCTGAGCGGCATGTTCGACGTCACACACGGCGCTGGCCTCGCTGCCATCTGGCCCAGCTGGGCACGCTATGTCATGCACGAGAACCTCAGCCGCTTTGTGCGCTTCGCCGTCAACGTGATGGATGTGCCCAACGACTTCACCGACCCCGAGGCAACGGCACTCAAGGGCATCGAGGCGATGGAACGCTTCTACCACGCCATAGGAATGCCCATCAACATCCGCGAGCTCATAGGCCGTGACATCACCGACGAGGAAATCAAGGAGATGGTGCGCAAGTGCAGTCGCGACTATCAGCACACCTGCGGACAGCTGAAGGTGCTGAAAGCAGAGGATATGGAGGCCATCTATCAGATGGCTAAAGGATGATGTGACACTCCTTACTCCAAATCTCCTTACTCCACAACTCCTTACTCCAGATCTCCTTACTCCACAACTCCTTACTCCCCAACTCCTTACTCCTTACTCCACAACTCCAAACCTCCTTACTCCCAAACTCCTTAAAAAATATGGACGGACAAGAGCTTATCAAGACAGAAAGAGCGGTGCTCAGGATAGAATACCTTCCTTCCCTCAACTATTCCATGCTCAACAACGGCATTGAAGCCTGTTATAAGTGTGTGGTGGAGAATGTGGAAGAGCACGACTGGCACCAGCTGCAGTTCACCATCAGAGGCGAATTGATCAAAGAGAATGTTCAAAGGATAGAATTTCTGCGTGCAGGGCAGTCCGTCCAGGTCAGCTCTCTCAAGATTTTGCCCGACATTCAGCGGTTGAGTGAAATCACTGAGGCCATTCACACCACGTTCAGCATCACCGTTGAAGAAGCGAGCGGACTGCTGCTGCAGCAAGAACTGCCCATCACCCTCATGGCCTACGACGAGTGGGCCGGCTCCAACGTCATGCCGGAGCAGATAGCCGCATTTGTCGTACCCAACAATCCCCTCCTGTCGAGAGTCAAGGTGGCGGCCGCACAGTTCCTGGAGAAATGGACCGGCTCGTCGCAGCTGGACGAGTATCAGACGCAGGACCGCAACAGGGTGCGTGCCCAGGTGGCGGCCATCTACGAAGCATTGCGGGCCGAGGGCATCGTCTATTCCGCTCCCCCGGCCAGCTTCGAGGCCAGTGGGCAGCGCATACGCTTGGCCGACAAAGTGTTGACAGAGAAGATAGGCACATGTATAGACACAAGCCTGCTCGTCGCCTCATGCTTAGAGTCGTGCAATATCTATCCCATCCTGGTCATGATGAAAGGGCATGTGATGGTAGGCGCATGGCTGACACCGACAGTCAGTCCGCAGATGATAGGCGACGATGTGAGCCTCCTGCTCAAGGAAACAGCCGACGGCAACAACAACCTGGTGCTGCTCGAGTCTACTGCCATCACCTCGTCGGGCAATGTGGGATTTGAGGAAGCGGTGAAAAGCGCCATCAACAAGCTGAAGGACGAGAGCCAGTTCAGTTACTTCGTCGATATTCACCGCTGCCGTCTCGGCAATGTGCGGCCCATGCCACAGCGTGTGATGAAGGACGGCGTATGGACATTTGCCAACGAAGGCCTCGACCATAGGAATGTGACAGACCATGTCAGCGAGCTGAGCCACTATGACCTCCGCCTGGAAGAGACGGGCAAGCCTGTTACCAAGCAGATGCTCTGGGAGCGCAAGCTGCTGGACTTCTCGCTGCGCAACAACCTGCTCAACACCCGGCTCGGACGGAGGGTCGTGCCTTTCATCTCTTTTGAGATAGAGCATCTGGAAGACCATCTGCAGAACAGCGAGGACTATGCCATCACACCCTCGCCAGGCAAGAAGATTGAGCCGAATGACGAAGGGATGTACGACTCGCAGCATCAGGCTTCGGAATATCAGGATTTCGTCTCCGAGATGATCAAGGGCAACAAGATAGCCTCTTACCTGACAGAGACGGAGCTTCAGTCGGCACTCACCTACATCTACCGTACCGCCCGCACATCGCTGGAAGAGAACGGCGCCAACAGCCTCTTCCTGGCCTTGGGCATGCTGAGATGGTTTGAGACGGCCAAAAGCGAGCAGCCACGCTATGCACCCATCCTCCTGATGCCCGTGGACATGGTGAGAAGGAGCGGCAACAAGTATGTCATACGCAAACGCGACGAGGACATCATACTGAACATCACGCTGGTGGAGCTGCTGAAGCAAAACTTCAAGATCAACCTCGATGTGCTGAAGGAACTGCCCAAGGATGAAAGCGGAGTTGACGTCAAGAAGATTTTCACCTACTTCCGCCGGGCCATCATGGAGCAGAAGAAGTGGAATGTACTGGAAGAGTCCATGCTCGGCCTGTTCTCCTTCAACAAGTTCGTCATGTGGAACGACATCCACAGCAATGCCGACAAGCTCGCTGAGAACACGGTGGTGGCCTCGCTCATCGAGAACCGCGACAAGCAGAAAGCTTCCGACGATGTCGTCGATGCCCGAGTGATTGACAAGACCAGCTCGCCGCGTGACTTCTCCATACCGCTTGACGTCGACTCGTCGCAGATGGAAGCCATCGTCGAGTCGGGCAAAGGCAGGACGTTCATCCTCCACGGACCTCCGGGGACTGGAAAGTCGCAGACCATCACCAACATGATAGCCAATGCGCTCTACCAAGGACGCCGAGTGCTCTTCGTGGCAGAGAAGATGGCCGCCCTCTCCGTCGTACAGTCACGACTGGAGAAGGTGGGGCTGGCGCCTTTCTGCCTGGAGCTGCACTCCAACAAGGCCACGAAGAAGCATTTCCTTGAACAGATGGACAAGGTGCTGAATGTCACCAAAATCAAGGAGCCGGCCGAATATGCGGCGAAGGCTGAAGAACTGTTTGCCGAGCGCAAGAGTCTCATCAGCTATATGGATGCCCTTCACCAGAAAGGCAGCAACGGGCTGAGCCTGTACGAGTGTATCTCCGAATACCTCTCCATACCGCAGGAAGAGATGCAGGACGGACTGCCCGAGGACGGCAGACTCACGGCCAGCTATCTGCTGAACTGCAGGAACATGCCCGAGCAGCTCGACACCATCCTGGAAATCATTGGCACGCCCGAGGCGCATCCCCTCTACGGACTGGAGCCTGTCGACTATCGGCTTGAGACAACCGACAGCATCAAGAGCCTGCTCCAGCAGATGAAGCAGATGCAGACGGACTACAGCCAGGACATCAGCAAGCTGCATGAGAAGACCTCGCTTCAGTTAGAGACCGACGCCGACCTGCAGTGGCTCTCCATGTTTGTCACCCAGCTGGCGGCGCAGAAGCAGCAGGAGGACTTGCAGGAGCGGCTCACCTCCACCTACAGCGAGGACATCACCCGCATGGACGTGAAGGCCAGCAGACGGGAGTGGGACGAAGCCAAAGCCAAATGGTTCCTGCCAAGATACTTCGCCAAGAAGAAGTTCATGCAGTCCATGCAGCGCTATGGGCAGATATTCGAGTCTGGCTTGGACGAGGTCTTCAACCTTGTGGACAGCTATCAGCAGAAGAGCCGCGACGTCAAACAGCAGGAAGAGGAGCTGGCGGCCTTCGCCCATCGCAGCGGCTTCAGCCATCAGCAGCGGAAAGATGCCTATCAGGCCAGCCTTGGAGCCATCGGCTCGGGCGGACGCCAGGAGTTCGTGCAGGCGTCAAGCGTCATTCTGAACCTCCGTCACAAGATGGGCACGCTCACCGACCAGCTGGCGGCAAAGACAAACAGAAAGAACACAACCGAGGAGATTGTTGCGGCACTGGACAGATGGCTTGGCAGCTATCAGCAGATGAAGGACTGGTACCTCTGGACTGACAAGAAAAAGGAGCTGTACCAGATGGGACTGCAAGCCGTCGCCTCCATGATAGAGAAAGGCGAGAAGCCGCAGGAGGTGATGGCCGCTTTCCTCAAAGGCGCTTACCGGCGGCTCATCACTGTCGCCATCGATGCCGACGAACAGCTGCGAACCTTCAACGGCAAGGTCTTCCGTCAGCGCATAGAGCAGTATAAACGTGACACGGTGCGATTCCAGGAACTGAGCAAGGAAGAGCTCTACAGCAAGCTCGCCTCGCGGGTGCCCTCGGCGGCATCAGCATCGGCCGAAGGCTCGGAGATCAGCATCCTGAAGCGGAACATTGCCAACGGCGGACGGGGCAACTCCATACGCACCATCATCGACAGCATCCCCACGCTCCTGCCGCGCCTCTGTCCCTGCATGCTGATGAGCCCCATCAGCGTGGCGCAGTACATCGACCTGAAGTCAGAGAAGTTCGACCTGGTCATCTTCGACGAGGCGTCACAGATGCCTACCAGCGAGGCCGTCGGGGCCATCGCACGAGGCAAGGCCCTCATCGTGGTGGGCGACAGCAAGCAGATGCCGCCTACCAGCTTCTTCACCTCCACGCAGGTAGAGGAGGAGGAAGCAAACATCGACGACATGGAGAGCATCCTCGACGACTGCAAGACATTGTCGCTACGTGAATACTATCTGAGCTGGCACTACCGCAGCAAGCACGAGAGCCTCATAGCCTTCAGCAACTCGCAGTACTATGGCAACCGCCTCTTCACCTTCCCCTCTGTCGACGACCAGGTGGCCAAGGTGAAGCTGGTGCCTGTGGCCGGAGTCTATGACAAGGGACACACGCGCAGCAATCCGGAAGAGTCGAAGGCCATCGTCAAGGAAATCATCCGCCGGCTGTCCGACCCCGAGCTGCAGAAATACAGCATCGGCGTGGTGTCTTTCAGCAAGGTGCAGGGCGACCGCATAGAGGATGACCTGACAGAGGAGCTTGACCGCCATCCTGAACTCAAGGACTTGGCCTACAACAGCCCGGAACCCGTCTTCGTGAAAAATCTAGAGAACGTTCAGGGCGATGAGCGCGACGTCATCCTCTTCTCGGTGGGCTACGGCGCCGACAAGACGGGCAAGGTGTCCATGAACTTCGGACCGCTGAACAATGTGGGAGGCGAGAGGCGTCTGAACGTGGCGGTCTCACGTGCACGCTACGAGATGATTGTCTACTCTACCTTGAAGTCAAGCCAGATAGACCTCAAGCGCTCGCAGGCCAAGGGCGTGGAGGGACTGAAGGCTTTCCTCGAGTTTGCAGAGACAGGACGGCTGCCCATGGCCGACAACTCGTTGCAGATGGCTGAACAGAACACGATGGTCGGGCAAATCCGCGACATGCTCACCGAGCAGGGCTATACGGTCAGAACGGGCGTGGGAAGGTCGAACTTCAAGGTCGATATTGCCGTCTCCACAGCCGAGCAACCGGAGAAATACATCCTGGGCATCCTCTGCGACGGAAGGAACTATTACGAGACGAAGACAACACGCGACCGTGAGATGGTGCAGCCCAATGTGATGAAAATGCTGGGATGGCGGGTCATGCGCGTCTATTCCATCGACTGGTATGAAAACCGCCAGCGAAGCATCAGCCAGATTCTTGAAGAACTGAAAGCGGCCGAGACTGCTGACGTGAAGGAGGAGAAAGAAGAGGACGCGGTGCCATTCAAGGCTTTCAGTGCCGACAACATCAAGAAAGCCGATGTGCTGAAAGAGCCGGAAAGGAATCAGGGGCAGGTGCCCTACGTCGAGGCAGAGATCACGGCGCCGCCCATCGACAAGACTGCCTACGACCCTACAGCAGCCTACAATATGAAGGTCATGCGACAGATTCTGGCCAAAGAGCAGCCCATCACCGAGAGCTATCTCTGCAAGCGTGTGGCACGTCTCTTCGGCTTCGGCCATGCAGGAGCCAATATCCAGAAAGCCGTCGCGCTGGCTGCGGCGCACTTCTATCGTGACCCGCTCACGTTGGGCGGCGTCAGCAGCTTCTGGCTTGACGAGGCCAGCTCGAGGAACTACAGCACCTACCGGGCACCGTCGCCAAGAAGCATCACCGAGATACCGGTGTGCGAGGTGGCCAACGTGGTGCGCGAGGTCATCGTGGAAGAGTTCTCGCTGCCGAAGGAGAAAATTCCCACCATAGCTGCCCGCAAGCTCGGCTTCTCGAATGCCGGAGCGAAAATAGCCGAGACCATCAATGCCGTGCTCGGCATGATGATTCAGAAGGGAGATGTCAGGGAGCTGAACGGCATGGTGTCACAACAAAAAGAGGGGCTTTAAACCCCTCTTTTTCGTAGTCGGTAAGGGAATCGAACCCTTATGCCAAGATTGAGAATCTTGTATCCTAACCGTTAGATGAACCGACCAGTTAGCGTTTGCAATGTTGATTGTCCTCTTTTCAGTAGTCGGTAAGGGAATCGAACCCTTATGCCAAGATTGAGAATCTTGTATCCTAACCGTTAGATGAACCGACCGTTGGCGGAAGCTGGGGGATTCGAACCCCCGGTACGGGAACCCGTACGGCAGTTTAGCAAACTGCTGGTTTCAGCCACTCACCCAAACTTCCTTCGGAGCTTCCGAAAAGAGCACTCTCTCTCAAATGCGGCTGCAAAGGTAAGGCTTTTTTTCCGTACCTCCAAATTTTTTGACGTAAAAATTGAAAAAAAATGACAATAGTCCCGCAATAGCAGCGGAAAAGCAGCGAAAAGAGCGTTTCTTGCGATGTCTGTGCCACCCAATAACGGTAGCCCACCGGTCGTGTGGTGCACGTATTCGTGCACACCAACCAACTGAAAAAGCGGAAGAACCTTTTTTTCGTAAAAATTCATAGTTTTTTTGCTGCATTTCATGGTTTTTGTGTACCTTTGCCCTGAAAATGAATCGTTCTACTAAAAATGTACAAACTACTCAAAAAAAACAACACTGAAAGAATGAAAACTTCCCGACTACTTAGCGTGCTGCTGTTTTTTGCGGCTGTGTCGCTCAATGCTGCTGCGCAGACCCATGCCAACGAAGTGTTGGCCGTGGCCCAGCGCGTGAACAACTACTTCATGCAGAAGTATGAGGACCCCACCGTCCCTACGAATGTGAAGAAGATAAGGCCCAGCTCGCTCTGGACACGCGCCGTGTATTACGAGGGCCTGATGGCTCTGCAGAGCATCGACCCGCAGCAGCGCTACATCGACTATGCCATGACGTGGGCGAAGTTCCACCAGTGGACGCCGCGCAACGGCAACAACACTTGCGACGCCGACGACCAGTGCTGCGGACAGACCTACGTGGAGCTGCTGCCCTATACCGGCATGTCGGAAGAGGAACAATTAATTAATGTACGCGCGAACCTGGCTCACCAGATGCAGACGCCCAATCCGAAGAACGGCTCGCTCTACGGCTGGTGGACGTGGATTGACGCCATACAGATGGCCATGCCGCTCTACATGCAGATGTATCAGCTGACCGGCGACAAGAAGTATCTCGACCACGGGATGAAGATGTATCGCTGGAGCCGCAACGAGTGCGGCGGCGGACTGTTCAACGTGAAGGAAGGACTTTGGTGGCGCGATGCCGACTATGTGCCGCCCTACAAGGAACCCGACGGCCAGCAGTGCTACTGGAGCCGCGGCAACGGATGGGTCTATGCTGCACTGGTGCGCTGCATGAACGTGCTGCCCAAGAAGTCGAAGGCCTACAAAGAGCTGAAGAAGGACTTCCTGCTGATGAGTGCGGCTCTGCTGAAGTGTCAGCGCGAGGACGGCTTCTGGAATCCTAGCCTCGTCAGCACCAACTATGCCATGCCCGAGACCAGCGGCACGGCGCTCTTCCTCTATGGCATGGCGTGGGGCATACAGCAGGGCTACTTGAAAGCCGATGTCTATCGCTCTGCCTGCGACAAGGCGTGGTCGGCTATGGTGCGTGTGGCAGTCCATCTTGACGGATTCCTCGGATGGATGCAGGGCACGGGCAAAGACCCGTCGGCCGGTCAGCCGCTGAGCTATGACAAGATTCCCGACTTCGAGGACTACGGCACAGGATGCTTCCTTCTCGGTGCGGCAGAATACTACAAACTGCTGAAATGAGCCGGCCGTCCTGAGGGGAATGCGTGGGTGTGTTCCTTCTGTTGAGTTAAGAAATGTGGCTCAATAGTTAAGATTACATAAAAACAGCTCGTTCTTCACCCGTGTATTTAATCTTTTATGTACTTTTGCCCTCAAATTGATAAACATTTAAACAGCAACGATATGAAGAAGTTATTACTTTTTACCATGCTGCTGATTTGTGGCATGGTTACTGCGCAGGCTCAGAAGCCCGCAGAAATCAAGTTTACCGAGACTGTCCACCACTTTGGCGAGTTCTCGCAGAAAAACGCGAAGCAGTCTTGCACGTTCACCTTCACCAATGAAGGTGAGGAGCCGTTGGTTATCAATCAGGCCGTTGCTTCTTGCGGATGTACTGTTCCCAAGTATTCGAAAGAACCCATCCAGCCGGGTGAGTCGGGAGTGATTGAGGTGGTCTACAACGGCACGGGCAAGTCTCTCGGCTTCTTTAAGAAGTCTATCACGGTCCGCTCTAATGGAGCTGTAGAACTCACCCGCCTCTACATCGACGGAACAATGACGGAGTGAGGCAAAGGTAAAATTGAAAAGATAAAAAGAATAGAAAAGGCTGCGCTAACATGTTAGCGCAGCCTTTTCTATTTGTTCCTCTTAACTTCTTATTTCTTACTTCTCACTCTTACTTCTCACATCTTTTTTAGGCAATGATATAGCAGTTGACCTATTCATGCGCAGCCATCCCCTCTTGAACCCTGCCCTTACGGGGAGGGGTTAGGGGTGGGGTCTGTAATATCAGTAATATCCTGTCAGCGAAGAGTGTGGGCGAAGAAGTTTCAGCGAAGAGTGGGCTGCAAAGGAGTGGCAGCAAAGGAGTGGCAGCAAAGGAGTGGCAGCAAAGGAGTGGCAGCAAAGGAGTGGCAGCAAAGGGAGTGGCAGCAAAGAACATTACTGACATTACAGACCCCACCCCTGCCCCTCCCCTTGAAGGGAGGGGATGGCTGCGCATAAATCCTTTCTGCAAAGGGTCAACTGCTATATCATTGCCCTTTTTTATTTTGCGTAAGCAACGGAGCGAGTTTCGCGGATGACGGTAATCTTCACCTGTCCGGGATAGGTCATCTCATTCTGAATCTTTGAGGCGATCTGTCCGCTGAGTGCCTCGGTCTCTGCATCGTCCATCTTGTCGGCACCGACAATGACGCGCAGCTCGCGGCCGGCCTGGATGGCGTAGGTTTTGGTGACGCCCGGATAGCTCATGGCAATGGCTTCGAGGTCGTTGAGGCGCTTGATGTAGGCCTCCACTATCTCACGGCGGGCACCGGGACGTGCACCGCTGATGGCGTCGCACACCTGCACGATGGGTGCCAGGAGCGTCTGCATCTCCATCTCGTCGTGGTGAGCACCGATGGCATTGCAGATGTCGGGCTTTTCCTTGTACATCTCAGCTATCTTGGCGCCGTAGAGTGCGTGCGGCATCTCGCTCTCCTCGTCGGGCACCTTGCCGATGTCGTGCAGCAGTCCGGCGCGCTTGGCTTTCTTCGGGTTCAGGCCCAGCTCAGCGGCCATGACGGCGCAGAGGTTGGCGGTCTCACGGGCATGCTGCAAGAGGTTCTGTCCGTAGCTGCTGCGGTATTTCATCTTGCCGATGATGCGGATGAGCTCAGGATGCAGACCGTGGATGCCGAGGTCGATGGCGGTGCGCTTGCCCGTCTCGATGATTTCGTTGTCGAGTTGCTTCTTCACCTTCGTCACCACCTCCTCGATGCGTGCGGGGTGGATGCGTCCGTCGGCAACGAGCTGATGCAGAGCCAGGCGGCAGGTCTCGCGGCGCACAGGGTCAAAGCCGCTGATGACGATGGCCTCGGGGGTGTCGTCGACGACGATTTCCACACCGCAGGCAGCCTCCAGGGCACGGATGTTGCGGCCCTCGCGGCCTATGACGCGGCCTTTCACGTCGTCGTTGTCGATGTGGAACACCGAGACGCTGTTTTCCACAGCTGTTTCAGTGGCTACACGCTGGATGGTCTGAATGACAATCTTCTTAGCCTGAGCATTGGCATTGAGCTTGGCCTCGTCCATGATCTCGTTGATGTAAGAGGCGGCGGCAGTCTTTGCTTCGTCCTTGAGGCTCTCTACCAGGCGGTTGCGTGCTTCCTCAGCGCTCAGACCGGAGAGCTCCTCCAGCTTCTCACGCTCCTTCTGCTGCATCTTGCCCAGTTCTTCCTGCTTGAGGGCCAGTGCTTTCTTCTCGTTCTCAATGCGGTTCTGCTGGTTGTCGAGCTCGTTCTTGCGGCGTCCCAGCTCTTCCTGCTTCTGATTGAGCGACATCTCGCGCTGCTTCAGCTTGTTCTCACTCTGCTGGATGTGCTGGTTGCGCTGTTGCACCTCCTTTTCCAGCTCGCTCTTCTTGTTGAGGAATTTCTCCTTCACTTCGAGCAGTTTCTTTTCCTTGATGACCTCTGCCTCTTTGTCGGCAGCGTCAATCATCTCGTTGTACTTCCCCTTGATGACTTTGAGGAAGAGCAGGTATCCGCCCACCGCTCCGATGATAAGGGCAGCGGCGGCAATGATAATCGATAAAATGATACTCATAAAAACATATATTGGTGTTAATATTCTCTCGTCGTTCTGCTGAATGTCGCAAGGGTAGGGGAGCGGCTCACTTCATGGCCTCCTCTATTTCAGAAGTCAGCTGACGGAGAATATTATCGTATGGGGCCGTGTCGTTCTTGCCAAGTTCTTTCTCATACCTCAGCGCTATTTCGATGAGTGTCATCAGCGCGATGGTATGGTCGCTCTTGCGCCCTTTGTAGACCTGTGCGTAGGCCCCGTAGCGCTCTGAGATGAGCTTGGCAGCTGCACGATAGTACTGCTCATCCTCGCGGTTGTGCAGCACCATTGCAATGTCTTCATCATAGACGTGCAACCTTATATTGAGTTTCTCTTTGCTTTCTTCTGCCATTGCGTTTTGCTTTCGGGCTTTTTATCCCTACTTCTCGTCGCTGAGCATGGTGATACATTTGTTCACGTTGCGAATGAGGGCAGCCACCCTTTCCTTGGCACCTTCCAAGTCGCCGTCGGTGATTTCCAACATGCGTGCCATTTTCAGCGACTGGTAGTCATGTTCCTGCTGAGCCAGCTTTGCTTTCAGCTGATCGATGATTTGCTCATTCTCGTCCACTATGGCGTAAAGCTCCTGATTCTCTTGCTTCAGTTCCTGAAAGCGTAGAATCATTTGCCTGACCCTAGTCTGGAAAACGGTTAAATCTTTCTCGTTCTGGTTCATGGCTACTGTTTTTATCCTACAAAGGTAGGCATTTTATGTGGAAAGCAGAAGGTTGAAGGTTGAAAGTTTTCAAGCCTTAACACGTTTTAACGGCAAAGGCGTGATTTTTCCTTTTTTTAATTCAACAATCACCCTCACCCTTCATCCTTTTTCGGCTTTCAGTCTTCATCCTTTCGCCTTCGGCTCTTTCTTGGCCAGCATAACGACACGATAGACGAAGTCGGTGCTCCACTTTTCCGAGAAGTTCAGGCGCTTGTTATATTCTCGTAACGCCACAACGGTTTTGATGACGCCGGCGTCCTTGTAGTCGTTCTTGGTGTAGATGTCGTGCACGGTTTTCTCCGTCATGCCGTAGATGGCTTTCTTGAAGAATCCAGGCATACGCAGCTTGAACTTCATCAGGTTGCCCGTCAGCATCATCATGTCCTGCACGAAGGCCTGGAACTGCACCATATAGGGCTGCACGTCCTGAATCTTCTTGCAGCGGCGGTTGATGCTCTGGTCTATCTCCTTGCAGAAGTCATCGTCCATCTCATACATGTCCTTCAGCATCTTGCGGCACTTCGCTTTCTCGCCCACGCCGAGGCGCCCCTGCTGTGTGGGCACCTTCAGCGTCACCTTGAAGGTGCGCAGGTCGGGCAGTGCGTTGAGGTTGGTGATGTGCAGGTCGGCGGCCATGACAGCCTGGAAGTAGACGCGGATGAGGGTCATGAAATCCTCCATGCCGCCTATTCTCATTTCGTTATCGGCCTTCTTACGGCCGAAGATCTTTGATAGTAATCCCATAACATGTTTAGATAATTGGCTGCAAAGGTACACATTTTTTTTTACTTTCCACGCTCTTTCTGAAAAAAAAGCACAAAAGTATGCATAAATGCCTTTTTCCGTGCTGTGGAGTGACGACCCCGTTAGCTGCGCTTGTCCGAAGATAATCCTAAGCCTACGTATTTTTGTCCGACCGCTTCGGATTTTTGTCCGAAGCTTGCGATTTTCTCGACCTGTTGCGGTTGACTTTTATCCTTGAGCTGTCCGGCTTCGTGACGTAACCATATCTAACCCCATCCGCACAGCACAAAAAAGTCCGAAGGCTTCGGACTCTCCGTCCGAAGGCTTCGGACTCTCTGTCCGAAGGCTTCGGACTCGTCGTCCGAAGGCTTCGGACAAACAGTACGAAATGTAAAGAAAGGATGATCCGCCATCAGGTGATGAAGAATGATGCTTACGGCATTGAGCGATGTCACCCTGTCGATGATTCTATGTTACTATGCATCCTCAGCTATTGAGCAGCGACGCTTCGTTCTGCGAAGAACTTTCAGGAGTTTAACTCCAAAACTTGCGAAAGTTGAATAAATGGCAGGGGGCTAATGATGCTGCGATGAAGGCTGTGTTGTGCCGCTGTGGAGGCTCTTTTTGAAAAAAATGTAAGCTGGCAAAAATGTCTTACAATGATTTAACTCCTTTTAACGTCCAGTTGGCTTTTAACTCCCCAATTATTCGTACCTTTGCAGGCGAATTGCGCAATTATATGATGAAAGGTATTGTTTTAGCAGGTGGAAGCGGGACACGCCTCTACCCAATTACTAAGGGCATCAGCAAGCAGTTGATACCCATCTTTGATAAGCCGATGATTTATTACCCCATCTCGGCACTCATGCTGGCGGGCATCCGTGAGATATTGATTATCTCTACCCCTTACGACCTGCCGGCCTTCCGTCGTCTGCTGGGCGACGGCTCCGAGCTGGGCGTGCATTTCGAATATGCCGAGCAGCCTTCACCTGATGGGCTGGCGCAGGCTTTCATCATCGGCGAGCATTTCATTGGCGATGACTGTGCCTGCCTTGTGCTGGGCGACAACATCTTCTATGGCTCAGGCTTCACGGGCCTGTTGCGACAGAGTGTTGAGAACGCTGAGAAGAACGGTCAAGCCACGGTCTTCGGCTACTATGTCAACGATCCTGAGCGTTACGGCGTGGCAGAGTTTGATGCAGAGGGCAATTGCCTGAGCATTGAGGAGAAACCCCAGCAGCCTAAGTCCAATTATGCCGTTGTGGGCCTTTATTTCTATCCCAACAGCGTGGTTGAGATAGCAAAGAACATCAAGCCCAGTGCCCGTGGCGAGTTGGAAATCACTACCGTCAATCAAGATTATCTTCGTCAGCAGAAGCTGAAAGTCTTGACGCTGCAGCGTGGCTTTGCATGGCTTGACACCGGCACGCATGACTCGCTGGCCGAAGCCTCCACGTTTATCGAGGTCATCGAGAAGCGCCAGGGCCTGAAGGTGGCCTGTCTGGAGGAGATAGCCTTCAAGCGGGGTTGGATAGACGCTGCACAGCTGGAGCGCCTGGCGAAGCCGATGCTGAAAAACGGCTATGGCCAGTATCTGATGGGGCTAGTCAAGTAAAGACTAAACATAGAGAAATACACATTATTATATTATTAAGAGTAAAAAAATGGAAGATAGCAAGAAATTGGAAACTACCGTCGATGGCGCGATTGTCGAGCCGAATGATGAGGAGTCTTCATTTAATTTGAGAACAGTCTACAGCATCTTCATCCTCAACTGGCCGTGGTTCCTGTTGTCGCTGTTCATTTTCATCTGCGGTGCTTTGATCTACCTCAGATACACTGACCCTGTCTACAGTGTCAGCATGAAGATGTACATCAATGATGAGGTCAACAACCGTCGCCCCAGCAACCAGATGTTGTCGAACATGCAGGACATGGGCTTTATCTCAAACTCTACAGGTATTGAGAACGAGGTGGAAATCCTGCAGACGCGCCGTCTGGCTGAGGAAGCTGTGAAAGACTTGAAGATTTACACAGAGTATTACAGCAATGGTCGCTTGAAGCGTTGTCTTGTCTACAAGTACCAGCCCATGAATGTCGATCTCGACGAGGAGTCACTTGAGGAACTTGACAAAGCCGCTCCTTTCGGCTTTTCATTCGTTGTGACGCGCAACAACAACAAATATGATGTGGAAAGCGAAAACTGCCTGCCTTTCAAAGGGTCGTTCACCAATATGCCTGACTCGATTGAGACACCCTACGGCATCCTTATCTTTACCACCAATGTGATAGAGGGCGTGCAGCCGATGGCCAACGGCCAGAAGCTTTTTGTCACCATCACACCGCCAAAGATCATGGCAGCCCGCTATGCGAAGTCGCTATCGGCCGATCCTACTTCGAAGATGACTTCCATTGCCCTGATTACCCTCAATGATAAAAGCGTGGAGCGAGGCATTGACTACCTGAACCAGCTGGCCATCTGCTACAACCGTCAGGCTAATGCCGATAAGAACGAGATTGCCTTTAAGACGGAGGAATTCATCAATTCCCGTCTGGAGAAGATCAACAACGAGCTGGGCATGACGGAGAGCGAGTTGGAGGAGTATAAGCGCACACACAGCCTTACTGAGCTGCGTCTGGATGCTACTCAGACGTTGACGCAGTCAAACCAGTATGCTGCCAAGCTGGCTGAAGCCAACACCCAGATTATGCTGCTCGACTACCTGCGTGAACATGTCAACGACCCTGCCAACAAGTATCAGATTATCCCGTCGAATGTGGGTATGAGCGATCCTATCTCGGCTTCTCTCATTAACGAGTATAATAAGACCGTGCAAGAGCGTGAGAAGATGTTGCGCTCAGCTTCCGAGAATGCTCCTCAGGTCATCACCCTGACCAACGCCCTTGACAACCTGACCGCCAGTATCAAGACAGCCCTTCAGCAGGCACGCCGCTCGGCCGACATCACGCGCCAGGGCATCGAGAGCCAGTATGCTGCCTATAGCAGCCGCATTTCCAGCACACCTGAGCAGGAGCGTATCCTCACACAGATAGGCCGTCAGCAGGAGGTGAAGTCGGGACTTTACTTGATGCTTTTGCAGAAGCGTGAGGAGAACTCCATCTCCTTGGCTGCCACTGCCGATAAGGGCCGTGTCATCGAGCGTCCCGCATTGGCTGGCAAGGTGAGTCCCAAGAGCTCGTTGATCCTGACGGCTGCCATTCTGTTAGGTTTCCTCATCCCGCTGTTCCTCATCTATCTCTTCCAGGTGCTCCGTTACAAGATTGAGGGCCATGAGGATGTAGTCCGCCTCACCAAGCTGCCCATTGTGGCCGAAGTGGCTGTAGCCAGTGAATCGGTGAAGAGCTCGGCAGGCATTGTGGTGCAGGAGAACAAGAACAATCAGATTGACGAGATATTCCGTTCCATGCGTACCAATATTCAGTTTATGATGACCAGCGATCAGAAGGTCATTCTCTTCACCTCCAGCACGTCAGGTGAGGGCAAGACGTTCAATGCTGCCAACCTGGCCATGAGCTTTGCATTGCTGGGCAAGAAAGTCATCCTGATGGGACTTGATATCCGTAAGCCTGCCCTGGGCCGTCTCTTCGATATTACCGACCGCGACCGTGGCATCACCTCACTGCTGGCAAAGGCTCAGGTGACGGAGCAAGACTTGATGGCGAATATCCAGCCGTCAGGCATCAATGCTAATCTTGACCTGCTTCTGGCCGGACCTACTCCTCCCAACCCCACTGAGCTTTTGGCACGCCAGAACCTGACCGACATCGTCACCATGCTGCGTGGCATCTATGACTATATCATCCTTGACACGGCTCCTGTGGGTCTGGTTACCGATACGCTGCAGATTGGCAAGGTGGCCGACGTCACCGCCTTCGTCTGCCGCGCCGACTACACACCGAAGTCCAGCTTTGGCTTTATCAATACTCTGGCCGCAGAGAAGAAGATGCCCAATATGTGCATCGTGCTCAACGGTATTGATATGTCGAAGAAGAAGTATGGCTATTACTATGGCTATGGCAAGTATGGCAAGTATGGACGCTATGGCAGCTACGGCCGTTACAGCTCTTATGGCAGTTATGGCAGTTATGGCAACTACGGCAACTATGCCGAAAGCCATTATGGTGACAAGTCAGATAATTCTATCAAGTTAAAGAAGAGAAATTAGTGTATGGCTACTATAGCTGTTGATTTCGATGGGACTATCGTCGAGCATCGCTATCCAGAAATTGGCGAGGAGCGGCCGTTTGCCATCGACACACTGAAAATGCTCATCAAGGACCGCCACAAGCTCATCTTGTGGACGGTCCGCGAAGGGCAGCTGTTAGACGACGCTGTGAACTGGTGTCGTGAGCGCGGTGTGGAGTTCTATGCTATCAACCGCGATTACCCAGAGGAAACTTTCGAAAACAATCCGCACTTCAGCCGCAAGCTGAACAGCATTGACTACTGGATTGATGACCGCAACATCGGCGGCCTGCCCGACTGGGGCACTATTTACCGTATGATTAGCCATCGCCGCACTTGGCGTGACCTGATGCGTGAAGAGAGGCAGAGCGCCACGCTCACACCCTACGAGGAAATACATCCGAAGAAGAAACCTTGGTGGCGGTTCTGACGTTAACCAATAACCGTTAACCAATAACCAATAAACGTTAACCAATAAACAATAACCGTTGGCAGTCCTTTCGGCGCAGCCAACGGTTATTGGTTATTGGTTAACGGTTATTGTTACTTCACCTTCTCCACAATAGCCTTGAAGGCTTCGGGATTGTTGAGGGCGAGGTCGGCCAGCACCTTGCGGTTGATTTCTATTCCAGCCTTGGCCAGGGCGCCCATCAGCTTCGAATAGCTGATACCCTCCATGCGTGCGGCAGCGTTGATACGCTGAATCCACAGGGCGCGGAAGTTGCGCTTCTTGGCGCGACGGTCACGATAGGCATAGGTCAGACCCTTCTCCCAGGTGTTCTTCGCTACTGTCCAAACATTCTTGCGGGCTCCAAAGTAGCCACGGGTGAGCTTCAGGATGCGCTTACGCTTTGCTCTCGATGCAACATGATTGACTGATCTTGGCATAGTTTTCTTAAAATTTTAATGTTCGACAATAGGTTTGATTAGCGGAGACACAACAGGTCACGTACCTGCTTCAAGTTGGTCTTGTCTACGATTTCGTATCCCACCAAGTTGCGCTTCTGCTTCTTGGTCTTCTTCGTCAGGATGTGGCTGTGGTAAGCGTGATGTCTCTTGACCTTACCTGTTCCGGTGAACGAGAATCTCTTCTTGGCTCCGGAGTTTGTCTTTACTTTTGGCATTTTTTTAATTTTTAAATGTTTAATGTTTGATTATTAAATACGGTGGCAACGCATATACCGGGCGCAGCGCACCTTTCTTTTCTCTTCATTCGTCGCTCTCTGTCTCAGTGAGCTTCTTCAGCGCGTCGGCGCTGATTTTGGCATTGGCCAGCAGTCCGCCGTTGGCAGGCGTGTCGAGGTCGATTTCTGCCTCATGCTGCTTTGTCTGTTTCACGGTCTCTTTCAGCTCTGCCTCTGCAGCCTCGCGGTCGCGTGCTTGCTGGCTCTTCTTGGCTGAGCCGGCTTTCTTCGGAGCCAGATAGAGGAACATCTTCTTGCCTTCGAGCGACGGCATCGACTCCACCTTGCCCACATCTTCCAGGTCGTTGGCAAAACGCAGCAGCAACACTTCGCCCTGCTCCTTGAACAGGATGCTGCGTCCGCGGAAGAAGACGTATGCACGCACCTTGTTGCCCTCTTGCAGGAACTCCTGGGCGTGCTTCAGCTTGAACTGGTAGTCATGCTCATCGGTCTGAGGCCCGAAGCGAATCTCCTTCACCTCCACCTTCACCTGCTTGGCTTTCATCTCCTTCTGGCGCTTCTTTTGCTGGTAGAGGAACTTCGAATAGTCGATGAGACGGCAAACGGGTGGCTCTGCATTAGGCGAAATCTCCACCAGGTCTACTCCCTGCTGGCGTGCCAAATCCAATGCTTGTCGTGTGGGCATCACTGTTGAGCCGCTCTCGCCCACAATGCGGACTTCTCGCACGCGAATCTGCTCATTCGTGCGGTACTGATTCTGTTTTTTGTCTGTCTTCATCAAACGTTTTTTCGAAATCGGCTGCAAAGTTACGACAAAACGCGCAAATCGCAAAATTATTTGCCAATTATTTTTCGTTTTACAGCAACGTTTTTGTAACTTTGCAGCCAAAATATGTTAGAATCTATGAAGAGAATCTTTTTTTTCATCATCGTGCTGCTGTCGACCCTTGCCGGACAGGCCCAGATGGCCAATCCGGTACATTTTAGCAGCGAGTTGAAACTTCTTGAAGGTAATGAAGGTGAGATTGTTTTTTCTGCCACCATCGATCCTGGCTGGCATGTCTATTCTACCGACATCGGCGACGACGGGCCTACACGTGCCACTTTCCATGCCGACAAGCTGGAAGGCGTCGAACTGGTAGGCAGTCTGAAGCCGCGAGGCAGCGTGAAGGAGCAGTATGACGAGATGTTCGGCGCCACACTGCGTTTCTTTGAGCAAAGTGGCGCCTTTGTGCAGAAGATACGCTTCACCAAGCCGCAATACGACATCAGCTGCTATCTTGAGTATGGTGCTTGCAACGATGAGATGTGTATGCCGCCGACCACGGTGGAGTTCAGCAAGAGCGGAGAATCGCCCGTCGTCAAACAGGAGGCCCCATCAGCTCCCGTGGCGGCTCCCATAGAAGTGGCTCCAGATCCCATTGAAGTGGCTCCAGAACGTCTTGCTGATACCATTGCGCAGGCAGCACCATCAGATACGGTGACCGAAACAGCTCCTTCGGCAGTCGAGGTTGAAACTCTCAGTCAGCCTTCTGATCTTTGGGCTCCTATCACCGATGAACTGAATGCTTACGGCTCAGCGGCTGGCAACAGTGACATGAGCCTCTCGTGGTGGATGATTTTCCTTGAAGGACTGCTCGCAGGCTTCCTGGCCATCCTCACGCCCTGCGTCTGGCCTATCATCCCAATGACTGTCTCGTTCTTCCTCAAGCGCAACAAGGATCGGAAGAAAGCTATCCGTGAAGCAGTGGTCTATGGTCTCAGCATTGTGGTCATCTATGTGTTGCTGGGCTTGCTGGTGACGTTGCTCTTTGGCGCCTCGGCGCTCAACGCCCTCAGCACCAATGCCATCTTCAACATCTTCTTCGCTCTGTTGCTGATAGTCTTTGCAGCCTCGTTCTTTGGAGCCTTCGAGCTGACGCTGCCCTCCAGCTGGTCGAACAAGGTGGACCAAAAGGTTGATGACTTGCAGTCGGCAAGCCACAAATCGCAGTCCTCCAGTCTCAAGTCTTATCTGAGCATCTTCCTCATGGCGTTTACGCTGGCCTTGGTGTCGTTCTCGTGCACGGGTCCCATCGTGGGCTTCCTGCTGGTGGCCGTTTCTTCGCAGGGCGACATTGTGGCGCCCACCATCGGCATGCTCGGCTTTGCCATTGCGCTGGCCATTCCCTTCACGCTCTTCGCCATGTTCCCGTCGTTGCTGAAGTCGGCGCCGAAGAGTGGCGGCTGGATGAACACGGTGAAGGTGGTGCTGGGCTTCATCGAGCTGGCCTTTGCCCTGAAGTTCCTCAGCGTTGCCGACCTGGCCTACGGCTGGCATCTGCTCGACCGCGAGACCTTCCTCGCCCTGTGGATTGTGCTCTTCGCCCTGCTGGGTGTCTATCTCTTAGGCTGGCTGAAGTTCCCCCACGACGATGAGCAGCGCAAGACCAATGTGCCGCAGTTCTTCCTGGGCTGGGTGTCGCTGGCTTTCGCCGTCTATATGGTACCTGGCCTGTGGGGAGCTCCGTTGAAAGCCATCAGCGCCTTCTCGCCGCCCATGAACACGCAAGACTTCAACCTCTACGAAGGCAGCGTGGAAGCCAAGTACACCGACTACGACCTCGGTATGGCAGCCGCGCGTGCCGAGGGCAAGCCCGTGATGGTTGACTTCACTGGCTTTGGCTGTGTGAACTGCCGCAAGATGGAGGCCGCCGTGTGGACCGACCCTAAGGTGCGCGACATGATTAACGACAAGTACGTACTCATCTCTTTATATGTAGACGATAAAACGCCCCTCGCCGAACCCGTTGAGGTGACCGATGTCGATGGCACTACACGCAAGCTGCGCACTGTGGGCGACAAGTGGAGCTACTTGGAGCGCCTGAAGATAGGAGCCAACACGCAGCCCTTCTACGTGCTTCTTGACCCTGCCACAGGCAAGCCCTTGAATGTCCTCCGTTCTTATGATGAGGATATTCCCGCCTACATCGATTTCCTGCAAACAGGTCTGAAGAACTACCATCAATAACTCCGTATGATGACCCATCGGCTTGTTCTGCTTATAGGTGTCTTCTTGGCTTCTTTGCCCGCAGCCGTTCGCGCTCAGCAGACGGATTTAGAGTCGTTGTGCCGCCAAATTGATGAAGCCATAGCCGAATCTCCCGTCTATGTGGCTCAGCGAGAGAAAAAGATCAGCGCTGCCCGTCATGCCTTTGAGCAAGCCAGTGGTATGCAGAAGTACGAAGAGAGCTATCGGCTGTATGAGCTTTACCGTCCTTTTGTGAGCGATTCCGCCATTTACTTCCTCAATCAGTGTGTCACCCTGGCCGAGCATCAGGGTGACGCAGCTGCTGCCGTGCGTTGCCGCTCGCTGCTGGCCATCCGCTGTTCCAACATCGGGCTCTATGACGAAGCGCTCTGTATCCTCGACTCCATCCATCCCGCTGCCGACCTCGACTCTGCCGTGCTCGGCATCTATTACGAGGCATATAATAATGTATATGGCGAACTGAGTTACTACACGCGTCTCGACGACATGCGTCAGCGCTATCAGGCCGAGGAGCAGCGTTACCGTCAGCTGATGTACGCCTGTCTGCCGCCCGACTGCGAGGCCTGTCTGCTGCGTCGTGAGCAGTCAGCACAGGGCGAGGGACGGCTGGAAGAGTCGATGGCCATCAACGATGAGTGGCTGCAGCAGGTGGAGCCAGGCAGCCATCCTTACGCCCTGACGGCCCTCTACCGCTATATAGAGTTCAAGCTGCAGCGCGACACCACTCAGATGATGTACTGGCTCACTGAGTCGGTGCTGGCCGACATCCGCAATGCCGCCATGGATCAAGGGTCGATGTGGGAGCTGGCCAACGAGCTGATGATTAGAGGCGATGTGGAGCGTGCCTCGCGCTACATCAGCTACACCAGCGACTGTGCCAACCGCTACGGCTCGCGTCAGCGCAACTGGCAGATAGCCCCGCTGCTGACGCACATCGCCAATGAATACAAGGCGCAGAGCGAGCGCACCACCACGCAGCTGCGCGTGACGCTGGTGGTCATCAGCGTGCTGGCCCTCTTGCTGCTCGCCACGCTCTTCTTCGTGCATCGGCGCAACAAGCAGCTGCACGCAGCCCGTAACGCCCTGACAGCATCCAACGATGAGCTGGCGGCAGCCAACAGCCAGCTGGCCACACAAAAGGACGAGCTGGCGGCGCTCAACGCCCAGCTTTCAACGCTCAACCTCCAGCTGACTGAGAGCAATCGTGTGAAAGAGGAATACATCGGACGTTTCATGAGCCTCTGCGCACAGTACATTGACAAGCTCGACAACTATCGCAAGATGGTGAACAAGAAGATGAAGAACAAGGAACTGGATGAGCTGTTCCAGCTGTCGAAGTCAACAGAACTGAAGGAAAAGGAGCTGGACGAGCTCTACGAAAACTTCGACAGTGTCTTCCTCCATCTCTTCCCCAACTTCGTCGACGGCTTCAACGCCCTGCTGCAGCCCGAGCTGCAGATTCACCCGAAGCAGGAAAACCGACTGACCACCGACATCCGTATCTTTGCCCTCATACGTCTGGGCTTTGAGGACTCGTCGAAGATAGCCGAATTCCTGCATTACTCCGTCAACACCATCTACAACTACCGCGCCCGCATCAAGAACGGCGCCTTGGGCAACCGTGAGCAGTTTGAGAAGCAAGTAAAAGAGCTATAATTGCAACCTGTTATGAAAAAACTATTCTTATCCCTTTTGCTCTTGGTGGCAGCGTCTGCCCAAGCAGACAACAACCCCGTTTTAACCATTGAAGGCGGTCAGATTCAAGGCGTTTTGGCCGACGACCATCCCGACGTGTTTGTCTATCGTGGCATCCCCTATGCCGCACCTCCTATCCGTGAGAACCGTTGGAGGGAGCCGCAGCCCGTCATACCCTGGAAGGGCGTGAAGATTTGCGACACTTTCGGCCGTCCCAGTTTCCAGGCCATCCAGTACACCGGTGGCTACTATTCCGAGTGGGGCTATGGCAAGGAAGCCGCTTTCAGCGAGGACTGCCTCTATCTGAATGTTTGGACGAAGGCGCCTGGCCAGGTCAACAAGAAACTGCCCGTGGCACTGTGGATTCACGGCGGCGGCTTCCGCGAGGGCTTCGGCTCTGAGCCAGAGTTCGACGGTCAGGAGTGGGGAGCCAAGGACGTGGTGCTCGTCAGCATCAACTACCGCCTGGGCGTCTTCGGATTTCTTGTGCACCCTGCCTTGACAGCAGAGAGTCCGCATCATGTGTCGGGCAACTACGGCATCCTCGACCAGATTGAGGCACTGAAATGGATCAAAAAGAACATCGCGCAGTTTGGTGGCGACCCTGACAATGTCACCATCTTCGGACAGAGTGCCGGCGGCGGCAGCGTGCGCACCCTCTGCGAGAGTCCGCTGGCTCGTGGCCTCTTCCACAAGGTAGTGATTATGAGTGCCCAGGGCCTCAGCATCCCCGACGCCAACGGCAACCCGATAGGTGCCCGTTACAGTGGCGGCTCGTTTGCCGAGGCCGAGGCCAATGCCAAGAAGGTCTTCGACTGGGCCGGCCTCACCGACCTGCAGAAGATGCGTCAGGCATCGACCGAGACCGTCTTCGCCCTCAACACCCTCTACTATCAGATCAACGAAGGACAGCAGGCTGGTGGCGGTATGCCGTTTATGCGCCGCGGCCTGCCCTTCATGCCGATGATTGACGGCTATGTCAGCGTGAAGAGCTTCGACGATGCCACCCGTGAGGGCACTTTGGCCGATGTGCCTTATATGATTGGCTTCACCCTCAACGACATGGGCAATATGGCGCCCAATATCGCCGAGTTCTGCAAAGTGCGTCAGCAGAAGGGCGGCAAGGCCTGGGCCTATCAGTTTGCCCGTCCGTTGCCCGACGACGGCTCTCATCCTGAGGTGACGCAGCGTCTGCGCGGCGCATTCCACTCTAGCGACCTCTGGTTTGTGTTCAAGAGTCTGAAGCACTGCTGGCGTCCCTGGACGAAAGGTGACTGGGACCTGAGCGAGAAGATGCTGACCGCCTGGACCAACTTTGCCAAGTACAGCGACCCCAACGGCCCGAGCAGCGAGAGCCGTCAAGCAGGCTTGAACGGCCGAGTCGTGAGGGACGAAGGCAAAGCCAACGGCCCGAAGGATGGCGAGTGGGCTCCCTGCACGTCGCAGAACACGAAGTTCATGGTGTTCAAACTCGACGACAAGGACGCTGAAGCCTCTTTCTTCGGCGAACCCGAGAAAGCCCCTCAGCCACAGGGATTTCCGTTCTGAGGCATGGGATAGACCAAAGAGAGATTTCTTCCCCCAAAAAAACTTGCAGATTATCGTCTTGTTTTGGCGATAATCTGCTTTTTTATTGCTTTTGACGAGAATTTGTCCATAATAGACCAAATAATAGCTTTTGGCAGCAGGGAAAATACTTACTTTTGCGCCCAGATTGTCAAAACGCAAATAGATGGGTCTATGATGAGACGTTTCATTCTTTCATTTCTGATGGGTCTGTCGGCTTGTGCCCTCTTTGCACAGGAGCTGACGGCTACCTTTAATGCTCAGAAAGTGGTGCTGCCTGCATCACAATGGACACCCGCCGTGACGTGGACGGCTCAGGTGATGGTTTTTAATACGGGACAGCGCTATGCCGATGCCTACTACAATTACGTATGGGGCACGCCGCCTGCCGATGCAGCAGGACGACAGTGGTTTGCGGTGGACTACACCCTGACTGATGGCGACCATCAGTGGCAGGAGCGTCGCTCGCCCTTCAGCTCCGACGAAGTTTATCTGGGGCAGACAGCTACCCGATGGATTACGTCAGACATCACTGGCGACATCTATCTGCGTCGCACTTTCACGCTGACCGAGATGCCTGCCGGCGCACTCTTCCTGGCATGCGGTCATGACGATGCCCCGGCTGAGTATTATCTCAATGGTGAAAAAGTGTGGACTGTCACTGACGGATGGAACAACGACGAGCGTGTGCTGCTGACCGACGAGCAGAAGGCACTCATCCACACTGACGGCACCGAGAATCTGCTGGCCGTTCATGTCCACCAGAACTGGGGCGGAGCCTTTGCCGACTGTGGACTCTACGAAGCCGACATGGAGATGACCACGCCCCTGCTGTCCACCCTGCAGGCGGGGCCGTGGCTCTGTGCATACTATCTGCTCAACAGCAACAAACAGCTTGGCACCATTCCTGTCAAGGAGTGGGCGGGCGTCTGTGCCGACGAATACGACTGGATTCAGGGCGTAGGACCGCTGAGCAACAGCCCCGACCAGTTCCGTACCACCGACTGGGCCTCAGAGCGCCAGCCGCTGCTTGTGCGCCGCCACTTCACGCTCACCGCCGACCAGGTGGCACAGGCTGTCGAAGGCAAGCTGATGCTCACCTGCAGCTACGATGAGAACCCCAAGGTCTATCTCAACGGCAGCCTCATCTGGAGCACGTCAGGATGGAACGACAACGACTATGCCCGCTACGAGCTGACAGCCAGTCAGAAATGCTATCTACGTGAAGGCGACAACGTCCTCGCAGTATCGCTGCAGAGTGGCATGGGTGGCGGACACATCGACTATGGACTGTTTCTGACGATGCCCTACGACCCGGCACAACCCGTCAAAGTGGAGGCAGTCAGGAGCGAACCGACCGGTAACAACTATGTGTATAATCTTGCTGGACAGCGTGTCAGCAATTCCTATTCCACGCTTCAACAATCGCAGCTGCCTCATGGCGTGTATGTCGTTGGTGGCAAGAAGGTGATAATACAATAAAAAAAACAGAAAAGCAAAATGAAGAAGATGCTGAAATACAGTCGGTGCCTGTGCATGGCAACACTGTTGGCGATGCCCCTGACGGGTGTGGCCGCTGATGAGATGACCGTTGTCGACCGTCCCGCTATGGGGCATGCAGCCAACTATCCGGTCTATCGTGCGCCCCTTCACGGCGGACGGTTGCTGAAACTGCCTGTTGGCAAGGTGCAGCCGCGCGGATGGCTGCTGGAGATACTCACCCGTCAGAAGAACGGACTCAACGGCCAGTTGGGCAGCGTCAGTGCCTGGCTCGACAAGAACAACAACCAGTGGCTGTCATCTGCTGGCGACCACGGCTGGGAAGAGGTGCCCTACTGGTTGCGAGGCTATGCCAGCATGGCCTACATCCTCGACGACGAAGCACTGAAGAAAGAAGCGCAGGTGTGGTTTGAAGGAGTGTTCAACAACCTCAAGAGCGACGGCTTCCTCGGTCCCAAGAACACATCAAATGGCCGCCCCGAGGTGTGGGCACAGATGATCATGCTCTGGGCCTTGCAGACCTACTATGAGTACAGCGGCGACGAGCGGGTGCTGACAGCCATGACCAATTACTTCAAGTGGGAGATGAGTGTGGCCGACGACCAGTTCCTCGAGGACTATTGGGAGAACAAACGCGGCAGCGACAACGAGTGGAGCGTCGTCTGGCTCTACAACCGCACGGGCGACAAGTCGCTGCTGCCCCTCATCGAGAAGCTGCACCGCAACACCGCCGACTGGACGCTGCAGCGCGACCTGCCCAACTGGCATGGCGTGAACGTGGCCCAGGGATTCCGCGAGCCTGCCACCTATTATATATATACAGGCGATGAGGCCATGCTGCAGGCAGCCTACGCCAACCAGGCCGAGATGCGCCGCCGCTACGGTCAGGTGCCCGGTGGCATGTATGGTGCCGACGAGAATGCTCGTGTAGGCTATGCCGACCCGCGACAGGGCGCCGAGACGTGTGCCCTCGTAGAGCAGATGGCCAGCGACGAAATCATGATGGGCATCACCGGCGACCCCGCCTGGGCCGACCACTGCGAGGATGTGGCTCTCAACACCTTCACCGCTGCCATGATGCCCGACATGCGAGGACTGCGCTACATCACCTCGCCCAACATGACTGTCAGCGATGGCAAGAACCATGCACCGAGCATTGACAACAGTCTGCGCGGTATGCTCTCCATGAGTCCCTTCAGCAGCCGTTGCTGCCAGCACAACCACGGCATGGGCTGGCCTTACTATACCGAGCACCTTGTCATGGCCACCACCGACGGCGGTCTGGCTGCGATGCTCTATGCCGAGAGCGAGACCACAGCCCTCGTGGCCGACGGCAAGACCATACGCCTCACTGAGACCACCCACTATCCCTTCGACCAGAGTGTCACCTTCCAAGTGCACACCGATGCTGCTGTCGCCTTTCCCCTCTATCTGCGCATACCCGCCTGGGCCGAGGGAGCCACCGTCAGCATTGCCGGCGGCGAAACGGCCGCTGCCGAGGCTGGCAAGTATGTCTGCATCAGTCGTACCTGGCACGACGGCGACCGTGTCAGCCTCACCCTGCCCATGCGCCTCAAGACCCGGGTGTGGACGATGAACAAGAGCAGCGTCAGTCTGGACTACGGCCCGCTGACCCTCTCGCTGCGCATCGGCGAGAGCTACAAGCAGCGCGACAGCCGTGACCATGAGATTGTGCAGGACGACTCCCACTGGCAGACCGGCGTCGACGCGTCGCTGTGGCCCGCCTACGAGATCTTTGCCGACACTCCCTGGAACTATGCCCTTGTCGTCGATGCCGACAACCGGCCGCTGGACTTCGAGGTTGTCAGCCGACAGTGGCCTGCCGACAACTATCCCTTCACCCCCGACGCTGTGCCCCTGACGTTCAAGGCCAAGGGCCGGCAGATAGCCTCGTGGGGCTTTGATGCCACGGGCATGACCGATGTCCTGCCCACCGTCTTCGACGCCCGTTCCGTAGACGAACAGCCCATCGACCTCATTCCCATGGGAGCTGCCCGTCTGCGTGTCAGTGCCTTCCCCCGTCAGGCTCCCAGCACCAACGACGACTGCGTGGAATGAAGTAGTATTTTACGCCCTTCGCACAACCACAAAAAAGTCCGAAGCCTTCGGACTGTTTGTCCGGAGGCTTCGGACTCGTTGTCCGAAGGCTTCGGACTGTTCGTCCGAAGGCTTCGGACGAACAGTCCGAAATGTAAAGAAAAATTACGGACTGTTTTAAATTCATAAAACAGTGTAGTTACAAACATGCAAGGGCTGAAAACCTGCGATAAAAAGCATGTCTTGTGCCATTCATTCGCACAGCGCGCAAAAATTCGTGCTTTGCGGCTGGTCATTCCCTCCCCCAGGGGAGGGCAGGGTGGGGCCGTGTGGTCGTGGGTCTGTGGGGTCCTGAGGCCGCATTTCTTAGCTTTATTGTAAAAATACACCTCTATATTTCGTCCACTCTTTTTTAAGAGCTAAAAAATTGCAATCACCTGAAAGCAAAGAAGATAATCATTTGCCAGTGCCAAAAACGTCCACTTTTTTTGTTCATGCTCCACAAGTGCATTTGTTTTTTTCTTAATTTTGCACCAGAAATCTGAAAAACGCGTTAGAACTCTGACACAATCATTATTAATAACTAACAAAGTATGAAAAAAAGCAGGTATTTATTGTTGCTACTGGCACTGATGGTGTCAATGGCTACGAAGGCCCAAAGCATTTTGGGCACTGTGATCGACGACCTCGGTGAGCCCGTCATCGGAGCATCCGTCGTCGAGAAAGGTAATCCCCAGAACGGAACCATCACCAACGTTGATGGCCAGTTCAGGTTGAACGTCAACACGGGTAAAACTATTGTCATCTCTTACATTGGCTATCTCACCCAGGAGGTGAGTGCCAGCAATGGCATGACCGTGACCATGAAGGAAGATGTGAACACCCTGCAGGACGTTGTCGTCATCGGCTACGGCGTGCAGAAGAAGAGCGTGGTGACGGCATCCATCGCCAAGGTGAGTGCCGACGACCTGGAAGGCAAGACGCGTCTGCGTGCCGAGGATGCCCTGAAGGGTATGGCCGCCGGCGTCAACGTTACCTCAGCCTCGGGTCAGCCCGGTGCCAAGTCAATGATTCGCATCCGTGGCATCGGCACCATCAACAGTTCCGAGCCTCTCTACATCATCGACGGTATGCCCACCGACCAGAACGGCATGGAGAGCGTCAACCCCGGCGACATCGAGTCTATCGAGGTGCTGAAGGACGCTGCCTCGGGTGCCATCTACGGTGCACGCGCTGCCAACGGTGTCATCCTCGTCACCACGAAGAAAGGCAAGATGGGCAAGGCCCAGATCAACTACAACTTCTCGCAGGGCTGGCAGAGCGCATGGAAGAAGCGTGACGTGACCGGTGCCACCGACTATGCCATCCTGCAGAACGAGCGCCGCATACAGAACGGCCTCGCTCCCCTCTACAACGACCCCTACAACCTCATCGATGCCAACGGCAACGCCATCAAAGGCTTCGGCACCGACTGGCAGGACTTGCTGTTCAACGACAATGCGCCCATCCAGCAGCACGACGTCAGCATCAGCGGCGCCTCGGAGAAGGTGAACTACTACCTCTCGCTGGGCTACTTCGACCAGGAAGGCATCGTGGGCGGCAACTACGGCCAGTCGAACTACGACCGTCTGACCCTCCGCTCGAACAACCAGTTCAACCTGCTCGACGCCACCAACGAGCGCAACTTCCTGAACAAGCTCGACCTTGGCGCGAACATCTCTTATATGCGTGTGCACAACACCGGCGTGAGCGACAACTCCACCTGGGGCTCGCCCCTCGGCTCGGCCCTCTACCTCGCCCCCACGCTGCCCGTCACGCTGACCCAGCTGGGCTATGAGGACAACGGCGATCCCCGCTACGGCCAGGCCATGATAGACCGCTACTCGGCCTACGACCTCTACTATGACGCCAATGGCAATCCCTATACCATTCCCGGCTATGTGGGCAGCTATCAGGAGCAGAACAACCCCATCGCCATGATGCAGGGCAACCCCAACAAGAACTGGAGCCACAAGTTCATGCCGAAGTTCTCGATAGACCTGCAGCTGTGGGACGAACTGAAGTATCACTTTACCTACAGCGCCGAGCTCTCGTTCTGGGGCTACGAAGGCGCTACGCTGCAGAAACACTATTTCTCAGGCAACAACAACAGCGACCACACACAGGCCACTGCCTACAAGGGCAACAACTCGACCTGGCAGATTGAGAACACGCTGACCTACGACAAGACCTTCGGCAAGCACACCATCGGCGTGGTGCTCGGCCAGAGCGCCCTGAAGACGAAGGGCGACGAGCTGGGCGGCTCGCACTGGAACCTGGTGAACCCCGGCAAACCCAGCATCAACTACACCACTGGCGGCGCACTGGAACTCACCACCGATGCCGACGGCAAGGTGACAGGTGCCAAGAGCCTCGTCGGCGTGTGGGGCGGTCCCTACACCCAGCATCGCCTGGCTTCGCTCTTCGGCCGCCTGAGCTACAACTACGACGAGAAATACATGCTTCAGGCCACCATCCGCCGCGACGGCAGCTCACGCTTCGGTTCGAACAACAAGTACGGCACGTTCCCTTCATTCTCAGTAGGTTGGAACGTGATGAACGAGGACTTTATGACCGACACCCGCGACTGGCTCACCAACCTGAAGCTGCGCGCCAGCTGGGGTAAGAACGGTAACGACAACATCGGCGACTTCGCCTATACCACGCTGACAGCCACTGGCGGCAGCAGCAACTACTACTACGGTCAGACCGCAGCAATGACCTACGGTTCGAAAGCCGACCGCCTGGCCAACGAGGACCTGAAGTGGGAGGAAAGCGAGCAGACCAACATCGGCCTCGACTTCGGTTTATGGAGCAACCAGCTGACCTTCAGCGTCGACTACTTCATGAAGAAGACCAACGGTATGATCATCGACATGCCCATCCCCAGCTACGTGGGTGAGCAGCGCCCCTTGGCCAACGTCGGCGACATGGAGAACAGCGGCTGGGAGTTTGAGCTGGGCTACAAGTGGAACATCGGCGATGCCCGTTTCGCTGTGAAGGCCAACGCCTCCTACCTGAGCAATGAGCTGAAGAACCTGGGCAACGACACCGGCTTCCTGAACTACGGTATCAGCCAGTTTGCCGACGGCGGCACACGTGCCGAGAACGGACAGCCCTTCCCCTTCTTCTATGGCTACAAGACCAACGGCATCCTGCAGAACCAGGCCGAGGCCGATGCCTATAACGCCGCTTACGGTGCCAGCTCGAAACCTGGCGACTTCCGCTTCGTCGATACCAATGGCGACAACAAGATTACCTCTGACGACCGCACCAACATTGGCGACGGCATTCCCGACTGGAGCTTCGGCCTGAACTTCGACGCCGAGTGGAAAGGCTTCGACCTGGGCGTCTTCTTCCAGGGTGTCAGCGGCGTGGACGTCTTCGACGCCACCTACCGTCAGGACATTGCCTCCGGCAACTATCCCACCTGGATACTGCAGCGCTGGACCGGCGAAGGCACCTCGAACACCGTGCCCACGCTGGGCGACTCGAAGAACTGGGTGGTCAGCGACATGTATGTGCGCGACGGCAGCTACCTGCGCCTGAAGAACATCACCCTGGGCTACACCCTGCCCCGCAGCCTGACGCAGAAGATTGGCATCAGCCGCCTGCGCATCTACGGCCGCGCCGAGAACCTCTTCACCTGGACCAAGTACTGGGGCTTCGACCCGGAAATCGGTGCCGGATGGGACAACGACACGCAGAAGCACAACACGCAGTTCACAGGTGTTGACTATGGTGTCTATCCGCAGGCCCGCGTATTCACCTTCGGAGTTAACGTTAGTTTATAGTTAATAGTTTATAGATAATAGTTTATAGTTATGATTACCAAGATAAATAAGACGGGTAGGCTGATGCTCGGCGCAGCACTTGTCACTTTTAACTTATCACTTGTCACTTCATGCAGCGACGATTTCCTTGAAGTGACCAAGCCCGACGGCGAGCCTCTGGAAGAATATTATACCACCGAGGAAACCCTCAGCGAGGCCCTCACCTCCGCCTATGCTCCCCTGCACTGGCCCGACTGGGACAACAAAGCCTACAACGACCTCACCATCGACGGTGAGATTATGGGCGACGACTTCTGGGTGGGCGGCAGCGACAACACCGACAACCAGCACTGGCACCGTCTGTTCAACTTCGCTGCCGATGGCAACAACACGCTCGGCACCCTCTGGGGCGACTTCTACAGCGGCATCAAGCGCTGCAACGACGCCATCAAGTACGCCGGATGGCCAGGCAAGGCCAGCGACACCTTCCGCAAGTCGATGGAGATGCAGGCCCGCCTCCTGCGCGTGTACTATTATAATATATTGTGGCACTACTATGGCAACGTGCCCTTCTACTTGGAGAACCTCTCGCTGCCCTACACGGCTCCGCAAATCACTGCCGACGAGATCTACAACAATCTGCTGCCCGAGCTCGAGGAAATCATCGCCTCTGGCGTGCTGCCCATGCGCTGGGAGTCGGCACAGGCAGGCCGTGTGAGCCAGGCCTTCGCCATGATGCTCTACGCTGAGATGGTGATGTATCAGAACGACAGCGCACGCTATCCGCAGGCTCTCGCCTATATGAAGCAGATCATGGCCGACGGCAGCTACGCCCTCAACCCCAGCTTCACCGACCTGTGGTCGGAGAACGGCGAGTGGTGCAAGGAGAGCATCTTCGAGATCAACTACAACGACGACCAGGCCCAGCGCGACTGGGGCAATGCTGCCCTCAATGCCGGCGGCACCGTGTTCCCCACACTCTGCTCACCCAACGGCTGGGGCGGCGGTGAAGGCTGGGAAAGCGGCAACGACGGATGGGGATTCCTGCCCATGAAGGTGGAGACCTACAACATGTATGCCGACTACGACCTGCGTCGCGACGTCACCTGCTGGGACGTGCGTGGCTACAGCTACACCGAGCGCTATCAGGACACCCACATCTGGCACGGCAAGTATCGTCCGCAGTCGGACAATAACAAGGACTGCCCCACGTCGAAGAACCTGAACTACAACAATAACAAGCGCATCTACCGCTACGCCGAGACCCTGCTCAACGCTGCCGAGCTGCTGCTGCAGACAGGTGGCAACGCTGCCGAGGCTGCTGGATATGTCAACGAGGTGCGTGCCCGTGCCGGTATGCCAGCACTGGCCACCGTCACCATCGACGATATCTTCACCGAGCGTCATCTGGAGTTCTGCGGCGAGGGCAAGCGCTACTTCGACCTCGTACGTGCAGAAGGCATACAGGGCGCCACACAAAAGGCCAGCACCGTACTCGTACCCGACACCTACGGCTATCGCACCAACAGCTGGACACCCAGCAAGAAGTATATCCCTCTGGCTCAGTCTGAGCTTGACGCTGATCCCACTCTGAAGCAGAACAACTATTGATTATTCCAACCGCTCGGCTTGCCGCTTTTACAAAGGCGAAGCCGACTAAAAGAACGAATTAAACATATTTCACGAATTATGAAAACCAAGAATATAAAACTATTTCTTGCCAGCTGTCTGGTATGTTGCGCTACCAGTGCAACCTTTACGGGCTGCTCTCCCGAAGAGTTTGATGGCGCCAACGCCAATGGACTGCCCACGATGGAGGGCACCGACTTCCAGATAACCGTCGACCAGGAGACCAACCAGATGGTGGCTACCTATACCCCGAAGGCCGGCACCTATCCCATCTGGATTCTCGACGGCACCAGTTATTCCACGCTGTCCGAGGTGGGCTATAAGAACAGCGAGGCCGGAACGCACACCATTGAGTTGCGCCTCGGCAACCGCAACGGCATCAGCCAGGCCGGCGTGAAGAAGGAATACACCTTCAACGAGACGAAGATTGACTACAGTGCCGACTTCCGCCGCATCACCGGCAAGGAGTGGCGCATCGACAACAAGGAGAAGGCCCACATGGGCTGTGGCGAGGCTGGCACCGACGGCTCAGGATGGTGGGCTGCAGGGCCTGACGAGAAGAAGGACTTCGGCGTCTACGACGACCGCATCACCTTCACAGCCGACACACGCAAGGGCGGCAGCTACACCTACAGTGCAGGTGAAGACGGCTTGACCTATGTGAACTGGGGTGCTTCGCTGCATCCCACAGGCGCAGAGCCCGATGCCGACGTCGCTCTTGGAAACCAGACCTCAACATGGAGCTTCGAGGAACTCGACTGGACCGACAAGGAAGGCAACACCACCAAGCAGCGCTACATCCGTCTGGCTGCCAAGACGCTCTTCCCCTACATCAGCAGCGATGCACAGTATGAAGACCCCCTGTTCCGCGTGGAGCAGCTGACGGCCACCAAGATGGTGCTCGTCTACGAGAAGCCCGACCGTAGCATCGCCTGGCGATTCGTCTTCACCAGCAAGGAGGGCGAGAAGGAATGGGAAGGCTTCGATGCCAACAGCAACTTCAACATGTGGAAGGGCATCACGCCTACCATGGAGTTCTGGTATGCTCCCGGATGGAATCAGATTGCTGATCCTGACTTCAAGGATGCAGGCAACGACTACACCATCACCCTGCCCGAGGCCACTACCGACCAGTGGCAGGCTCAGGTGAAGTTCCACACCGACCTCACCACCAGTGCTGCCAACAACTACGACTTCTCGGCTGTGTTCAACAGTGACAAGGATATGAACGGTGCCACAGTGAAGCTGGTGCTCGACGGCGACGACGGCGTGTTCTACTTCACCGACCGCATCGACCTGAAGGCCGGTCAGGACTACATCTTCTGGAAGAGCGACATGCCCGGCATCGACATGCCCAAGGTGATGCTCGTGCTCGACTTCGGAGGCTGCCAGGCTGGCACCACCGTCAACGTATCGAATATCGTGCTGAAGAACCATGCCGACAACGACGGTACCGTGCCGCCCAGCAACAATGGCGATAATCCAGACAACCCCGACGGACCCACGATGGACTGGGATGTCAACTCTTCCACCAACCTCTGGGCTCCCGTTGAGAGCGGCGACGCCTTCATCAGCGTCACACCTTGGTTTGCTAATGACGGCTGGAGCCAGATTGGCGACCCCGAGTGGAAGCACGAGAACGGCGCTTGGACGCTGACCATCCCCGAGGGCATGGGCGGCAGCCAGTGGCAGGGACAGTTCCCCATCAACACCACGCTGACGGCCAGCTTGAGCAAGAAGTACAACTTCTACCTTGTTCTCGAAGCCGATCAGGATTGCAATGGCGTGACCATCAAACTCACGGAGACCGACGATGCCGACGGCACCAAGCACGACGGAAACTTCTTCTTTGCCGACCGTCACGATGTCAAGGCCGACGTGCCCTTCATCTACAAGGCTGAGGGCGTATCGCTCTCGCAGAACGATGCCCATGCACTGTCGCTGTTCTTCGACTTCGGCGGCTCGCCCATCGGCACAAACATCAAGGTCAGCAATATCTACTTCGAGGAGAACGTCTCCATGAGCTACGACGATGCCAACAACCTGTGGAAAGCCGTCGACGAAGGCAGTGCCTTCATCAGCGTCACCCCGTGGTTTGCCACCGACGGCTGGAGCCAGATAGGCGACCCTGTGTGGAATCATGAGGGTAACAAGTGGAGCCTCACCATCCCCGAGGGCATGGGCGGCAGCCAGTGGCAGGGACAGTTCCCCATCAACACCACGCTCTCTGCGGCACAGGCCGATGCCTACAACTTCTCGTGCACCATCCTGGCCGACAGCGACTGTCCGGGCGTGACCATCAAGCTCACCGAGACCGACGATGCCGACGGCACCAAGCATGACGGCAACTTCTACTTTGCCGACCGCCACGAAGTCAAGGCAGACGAGTCATTCGTCTACAAGATGAGCGGCGTCCCCCTCAGCCAGAACGATGCACATGCCCTCTCGCTCTTCTTCGACTTCGGAGGCACGCCCATCGGCACGAACATCGTCATCAGTGACATTATCTTTGAAAAAGCCCAGTAAATGAAAC
>JAEEGF012114994.1_pt1 | contig 42927 bp, 31 predicted proteins | sample 9134171 | NCBI WGS metagenome assembly JAEEGF01 (sample SAMN16246542, study PRJNA631951) | gut metagenome | biome: gut microbiome; feature: rumen; material: AP-attached | host: Bos | place: Iran: Karaj | collected 2018-10 | reverse complement strand
TTTTTTGCCATCTGGGGCTCCGTCCATCCCTCTGCACCAAAATCGGATGCTTTTATGCAAAAGTTTCCTGCCGAGAAACCTTTGGTTTCCTGCCGAGAAACCGATGGTTTCTCGGCAGGAAACTTTTGAAACCCATGTTGCCTTGAAACTGCAGGATTCTCACATGGGTTGAAATCCATAGAAAAGCTAATGTCCCAAATTGTTTTTATTTGTTTTTCTTGTTTTTATTGGTTTTTTCTAAGTCCGCTTAGCGGAACAAACTGACCGAGATAGCGACGTTACTATGTCTTGTTTCATCCGCACAGCACGGAATTTTCTGTTCCCGGCGTGGGAATTTTCCGGAAGCAAGCGCAAATAGTCGTGGACGGCTTTTTCATGTGTGGCTGGTTGCAGGCAGGGGCACCGCCCCTGCAGCCCAGCCTCCCCTCAGGCCTGGTGCGATGAAAGGGCAATGCTTTTGTCTCTGGGTTGAAATCCAAAGCAGGATTACAACTCTTGGGCTGGACAAAAGGGAAACTTTAGTTTTCAAAACCATGGTATAAACGATGCAAATTGTCTCATAAACTATGCAAAAATGTTTTTTTTTGAAAAAAAACAGGGTAAAAATGCGAGAGTATTTCTTTTTTTTTATAACTTTGTAGCGATTTTGGCTTGCTCAAGCCATCACAAATAAAGAGTAAGGCAGATATGAGCACATTGACTAATGTGGATATCCGTTCCTATTGTGCTGAGAATAAGGATGCTGGAAGGACCAGCGCGCCCAACGAAGGCATCAGCATCATCCCCAAGGCTACCAGTTCGCAGACCGGGGTGTCGGTAGAATATGCACATGACCCAAATAAAAAATGGTACGTCATGCGCGCGTCATACGGGCGCGAGCGTCGCGCACACGATTATATAGTGGAGGACGGCACCTTCATCTATCTGCCCACCCATCAAGTCTACAAGATGAAAGATGGGAAACGAGTACGCTCCGAGGAAGTGCTCGTGCCCAACATCATCTTCATCTATGCTACCCGCGAGAAAGCCGACGAGTACGTGAAGGAGACAGCGCAGCTGAGCTTCCTCACCTACTACTACGACCACTTCAACACAGAGAACGGCAAGAACCCGCCATTGGTGGTGCCCCTCGACGAGATGCACAACTTTATGCTGGCCACCAACACCGACAGCGAGCATGTGCGCTTGGTAGACGCCAGCCAGTGCCGCTTCAAGAGCGGCGACACCGTGCGCGTAGTAGGAGGCCCGTTCAGCGGCGTGGAGGGACGCGTGGCACGATTAGCCGGACAGCAGCGCGTCATCGTCACAGTCACAGGGCTATGCAGCGTCGCAACGGCATATATACCCTCAGCATTCCTCGAAACCATCAACTAGATGATCACTAAACATCACTAAACTCAACTTTCGAAAGCTTTGGAGTTAAAGAAGTTAAAGGAGTTAAAGGAGTTAAAGACAATAGCATGGCTATGGATTTCAACTCGGAGACAAAGGATTTTCACGTAGAGTCATTTGTCTTTAACTCCTTTAACTCCTTTAATTCCTTTAACTCCTCAAAGCTATTCTCAGAGCGGAGCGAAATGTGAAACTTGAATGTAGAATGAAAGGAAACTACTATTAACCCATAAACATTACAGTATGGACAAGTACACCGAACTTTTAGCGAATCTTCCATTCGACCTGCTGCACATCGCACAGTCGTTTGCCAACGACAACAAGTCGCCGAAGATTGAACCTGCCCACATGCTGCGTGCACTGCTGCACAAGAGCGCCGGGCTTGTCAACTACATCGAGGACACCCTCGACGAGGATTACTACTACATGGTGGACTGGGCCGACATGCGCATGAAGCAATGCGAGAAGTCACCCTACCCCATGAAAGGCATCGAGCTGTCGCACGACGCACAGAACGTGGTGAAGGAAGCTCAGGACATCGCCGACAAAGCCGGCCTGGACGGCATCAACGGCCCCTGCCTCCTCGCTGCCCTCGCCAGCCCGGGTGTAGGTTTCTCGTATGAGCAGCTGAAGACGCTGACCCTCTCTGCCGACAAGATCAAGAAGCAGATAGGCACCGGCGCTCCCGTCAAGCCGGCCGCAGGCACCATCTCAGCAAGCGGAAGCTCTGCATCAGCAGCTGCTGCTGCCGACAGCGGATTCTTCGTCGACATGCTGGCCGAGCTGCCAGAGGAGGACGTCGTAGGATTCGACGACGAGGTGCGCTCGATGACCGAAGTGCTGGCACGCAAAGACCGCGCCAACTTGCTCATAGTGGGCGAGACAGGCGTGGGAAAGACCAGCCTCATACACGCCATCCTGCAGCGCATTCGCGCTGGAAAGGTGGCAGCATCGCTCGAGGCACTGCAGCCATACGAGCTCGACCTCATCGCACTCTCGCAGGGTGTGAGCTACAAGGGCGAGATTGAAGACCGCTTCAAGCAGGTCACCGAGCAGCTCATGGCACAGACACAGCCGCTGCTCGTAGTGGAGAACTTCCACCGCGTGGAAGACAAGCAGTCGACGCTGAACGGCATCCTGCCAGGACTGAAGAAACTGCTGTCGAAGAACCAGTTGCAGGTGGTCATCACCTCCACCGTCGACGGATATACGAAGGACATCGAGAAGGACAAGGAGCTGACCAGCTTCTTTGAGAAGATCACCGTAGAGGAGCCCAACGAGGAGCAGGCCATCGCCATCATCCAGGCCAAGCGCAAGGGCTACGAGGACTTCCACCACATGCCCATCGAGGATGAGGTGCCCGCAGAGATTGTCCGCCTGGCCAAGCGCTACATGCCCGACCGCCGTCTGCCGTCATCGGCTCTCGACCTGCTCGACCGCGCCATGGCTTCCACCAAGATCAGCAACGAGATGGCTGCACTTGCAGAAGCTGAAGAGGGTGCACCCGCAGCTATCAAGGAGAAGCTGGAGAAGGATGCCGTCCGCGACGTCGTGGCCAAGATGACCGGCATACCTATGGGCAACATCCAGAGCGAGGAGCGCGAGAAGCTGAGCAACGCCGAGCAGATACTGCACCAGCGCGTCGTAGGACAGGGACACGCCATCAAGAGCATACTCGACGCCATCTTCGAAAGCCGCTCAGGACTGAACAAGAAGGGGCAGCCCATGGGCTCGTTCTTCTTCCTCGGCCCGACGGGTACAGGTAAGACCGAGCTGGCCAAGAGTCTGGCCAACTTCCTCTTCGACGACGAGACAGCCATGCTGCGCTTCGACATGTCGGAGTACAAGGAGGAGCACTCCGTGGCACTGCTCTACGGTGCACCTCCGGGATACGTCGGCTACGAGGAAGGCGGTCTGCTGGTCAACCAGATACGTCAGCACCCCTACTCCGTCGTGCTGTTCGACGAGATTGAGAAGGCACACAAGAGCGTCTTCGACCTCTTCCTCCAGATTCTCGACGAGGGCAAGCTGCACGACCGTCTGGGACGCGTCGGCGACTTCTCCAACTCGCTCATCATCTTCACCTCGAACATCGGATCAGACTATATCTTCAAGTCATTCGATGCAGGCAAGGTGCCCACACACGACCAACTCTTAGAGGTGATGCAGGGCAACTTCCGTCCGGAGTTCCTGGCCCGCTTGACCGAGATTGTGCCGTTCTCGCCCATCACCACCGAGATGATCAACCGCATCTTCGACATCCACATTAAGAACCTGCTGAAGACGCTCAACGAGCAGAACATCAAGCTGGTCATCGACGACACCGCCCGCAAGTACGTCACCAGCGTGGGCTTCAACGCTCACTACGGCGCACGTCCCATCCTGGGCATCATCCGCAAGGAGATCCGCCGTCCGTTGTCGAAGCTCATCATCGCCGGCACCATCACCCCGGGCGACACCGTCACGATGAAGTTTGATGAGGAGAACAAGCAGATACAGTGGGACATCGACAGCCCCGACGGCGAGGAGACGACCACCGTCGCCGGCAATCTGGCACAGCCGAAGCCCGAGCCCATAGAGGCTCCTGAAGCTCCCGAGGCTCCGGCTCCCGAAAAGCCCAAGAAGGGCAAGAAGGCCAAGGCCGCCGAGGAAGAGGAAGCCCCCGCTGAGGCATAGCCAAAGGGGCTTATAAGCCCTATAGGTCCCAAAAGACCCATAAGTCCCATAAGTCCCATAAGACCTATAAGCCCCATCACCCAAAAAAATTACTTTTTTATTAACCAATAAAACCAAAGCAACTATGGCAAGAAAAACTGTTATTTCAAAAGTGCTCGATGCCGAAGCACAAGACGGCATCATCGAGTTCCCGCAAAACCGAGCTCTCTATGCTGATCAGTTCACCGACGAGGCTCCACAGTCGGACGAAGACCGTGAAGGCTTCAAGGCCAAGAGCATGAAGGACGTCTTTGAGCACTACCAGCCCTCCAAGAAGGACGTCGCCCTCGAGAACGAGGAAGGCGGCGCTGTGTTCGAGGACTTCGACTTCAAGTCTGTGAAGGACTTCGAGGACGACGCTCTCATTGCCAACAGCGAACTGATGAGCGCTGCCAAGGGCAAGATCGACGCCTATAACAGCGTCATCCGCCAGCTGGAGAAGAACAAGAGCCTGCGTAACGCCCTCAAGGACGAGGCTGCCAAAGGCAACCTGAAGAACGCCCTCAAGGCACTCCTGGCTGAACTGGAGGCAGCTGATTAGTAAAACAGCCTAATCCACCTACCTCACCCTACCAAACCTACCCAACGTACAAAAAAAACAAAAAAACACCATTATGGCAGCAGAAGAACTGAAACAAGAAGAGCAGGGCCAGGCCCTCGAACTTCAAGAGAGAATACAAAACCCGGGACAACTTTTGCAGGACAGCATCGGCGGACTGGACAAGTTCGGCGGCTTCCAACTACTCAAGGGCCTCATCAAGGGCGTTGAGAACATGGATCCGCGCCGCAAGGCCGTGAAGAACATCTTCCTCGGCGACGCTTCCTACAGCGAGGCTCGCAAGAAGCTGAAGAACGAACTGGCACTCTGGGTCAGCATCATGGAGGAAGGATCGTCAGATCCCATGGAAATCATCGAGAACTGCAAGGAGAAGCTGGCAAAGGCCGAGACGAACCTGAAGAATAACCTCTTCACCGTACACGACGAGGTGCGCAAGCTGGAAATCACCTACCGTGCACTCGACTCCTTCTTCGCTAACGCAGGACAGGGCAAGATTGACTGCCTCACACTGATGAACGTGAACAAAGAGGAGCTGGAGTACCACGACTCGGAGGACACACTGGCCATCCGCGACGAGCTGGAGCGCTACTACGACCGTCTGAGCCTGAAGAACAACTACTCGCTGCTCATTGTGCCCGGATACATCGGCGATGCCAACACCATCCGCATGTGGGCCGACACGGCTTACCGCAACAAGGTCATCATGCTGACCGACTTCAAGGACAGTCTCAATTTCTCCATGCTGAAGGACGAGCTCGACGAGGCCAACATGCAGAGCCAGGACGCCAAGATGGCTAACGTGGTGATGACGGCCAACTACATCCTCGGCCGCAAGAAGAGTGAGCTGGCCAACGAGGACGACGACCTCTACGTGCCTGCATCGGCTGCACTCGCTGGCCGCATGACGAACACCGAGGAGACAGTCATCGCACAGGGCTGCGCCGGCAAGAAGTACGGAACACTGAGCAATGTCAAGGGTGCACGCATGGATCTGCGCAAGAGTGAGATTGCAGCCATCATCGACATGGGCGTTATCCCCATGGTCGAGGAGGACGGACGCACCATGGCCTTCTCGAACCGCTCGCTCTACAACGGCGCTACCATCGGACTGCAGGAGTATCCTATCGTCCGCGTGTTCGACTGGATTGGCAAGGTCTTCCAGAACTTCTTCAACGATGAAGCCTTCATCAACTGGAACAGCGCCGTCAAGGCAGAGCTGCAGCAGGCTGTGCACGACTTCCTCAGCGACTACAAAGGACCGGGCAAGCTCATCGAGAACTACAGCCTCAAGGGCATCAACCAGGATCCTAAGACAAAGGACATCAAGATTGAGGTGGAGCTGAAGCCTTTCTTCGCAGCAAAGAACTTCTTCATCGAGCTTACTGGACACAACGGCGACGCCGGCACCGAATGGGATACCGCCGTCTCTTAATGTATCTCTAATTTATTTAAAAGTTTTTTTTCTTTTATCAAACCCTTTTTATTAACCCTTTAAACAACAACAATTATGGCAGCACAGAGAACTGTTACCATCAACGCTGACGGCATCGCCGAGCGCGAAGTTATGTATGTTCGTTACGAACTCAACCAGCAGACCGACGTCGAGGGTCAGCCCACAGGCACCACTCGCGGTGGCAAAATCTATGTGAAGGTAAAGTCCAACGACGACGGCAACACCGATCTGCTCGAGTGGATGTGCGACACCTACATGTCGAAGAGCGGCACCATCTCATGGCCTAACCGTCAGGGTGGCGAGATGAAGCACCTCGACTTCGTTGAGGGCTACATGGTGGAGTATGCTGAGACCTACGACAACAAGAACGAGGTGCAGCAGTACGAAGAGTTCACCATCTCCGCTAAGGAGATTAAGATGGGCAACGCCCAGCACAACAACCGCTGGACCATCGACAACTAATCACATGACATCGGGTTTGGGGAGTGGGACAAAGCCCACGGCCCCAAACCTTTTTTCCCTTTCAAGCCTCACATTCCTCCACACCTGACTATATAATATTGTATACATAATCTATATAAGCGCATGGACTTTTTCGACTCAATCATCAACGAAGCCGCTCAAGCAGCAGGGGCACCACAGAATGCTGCAGCCTCAGCAGCACAAGGCGCAGGCAATATAGCAAAAGGCGCAGGCAGTACTATTAAAGATGCAGCTTCCAGTGCAGCCAGTGCAGCACAGGACGCTGCCTCCAATGCAGCCGGTGCAGCTCAGAACGTCGCCTCCAATGCAGCCAGCGCAGCACAGAACGCTGCCTCAAATGCAGCCAGTGCAGCACAGAACGCCGCCTCCAATGCAGCCAGCGCAGCACAGAACGCCGCCTCCAATGCAGCCTCAAACGTTGCAGGCGCAGCAAAGGACATGGCATCAAATGCTGCAGGCGCAGCACAGGACATGGCATCTAACGCCGCGTCAAACGTTGCTGGCGCAGCAAAGGACATGGCCGGAAACGTCACAGGCGCTGCTCAGGACATGGCATCTAACGCCGCATCAAACGTTGCTGGCGCAGCAAAGGACATGGCCGGGAATGTCACAGGCGCTGCACAGGACATAGCCGGAAACGCCGCATCAAACCTCACAGGCGCAGCTCAGGACATGGCCGGGAATGTCACAGGCGCTGCTCAGGACTTAGCCGGAAACGCTGCATCAAACCTCACAGGCGCAGCACAGGACATGGCCGGAAACCTTTCAGGCGCAGCACAGGACATGGCCGGAAACCTTTCAGGTGCAGCTCAGGACATGGCCGGAAACTTGGCCTCCAACTTAGAAGGCGCAGCACAGGGAGCGGCCTCACAGTTGCAGGATGGCCTCGGAGGAGCCGGTGCTCCTATCGATGGTGGGGTGACTGAACTGAAAGGCCAGATAGACGCAAAGATACAAGAAGCTCAGACGTCGGCTCAGGCTACCATGGATGAAGCCAGGGCACAGACGCAGCAGATGGTGGCCGACGCTCAGCAGCAAATGAGCGATGCCACAGGATCAGCACAGCAGCAGTTGCAGGATGCAGCAGGAGGAGTGCAGTCGCAGCTCGCAGATGTAGCCGGCGCAGCACAGCAGCAGGCACAGGGAGCTATCGACAGTATAAAGCCAGAGGTGCAGGACTCGCTGTCGCAGGTGAGCAATGTGGTGTCAAACGCCACAGAGGGAACAAAAGAGGTGGCACAAAATGCCATCGACCAGGCAGGACAACAGCTGGGAGACAAGATTGCAGACGTACAAAGCGTCGCAGACCAAGCCTATGAACAAGCACAACAGGCTGCCGATGAGGTAGTCGGACAAGTAGAGCAGACGGCTAACCAGACGAATGAGGAGTCTGGCCAGAAGTCGGATGAGGTGAAGGCCAACGTGGAATCGGATGTCAACGAGGTCGTTGACCATGCAGAGGAAGCAGCACTGAAGGTCTTGGATGCCGCTGAAGACTTTATCATCAAGGTTTGTGAGGAGGCCATGGAGAATGCCTTGGAGAACGGGCCGTCGGTGGCGCCGGAAGCCAAGAAGGCCTACGATGAAACCATGCAGGAGGCCCAGAAGAAACTCGATGAGGCCAACGAGGAAGCTCAGAAGACCTTCGACGACACGATGAAGGATGCCCAAGAGACTCTTGACAAAACCACAGGAGAAGCTCAGAAGACATTCGACGACAAGATGAAGGAGGCGCAGGAGGAATTCGACGACGCCACGGGGGATGCCAAGAAGACGCTCGACGACACCATGAAGGAGGCGCAGGACACATTGGACAACGCCACCGGAGAGGCTCAGAAGACGCTCGACGACACCATGAAGGGTGCCAACGAGACGCTCGCCAAGTCCACGCAAGAGGCTCAGCAGACACTCGACAGCACCTTGAAGGATGCCAACGAGACACTCGCCAATGCCACGCAAGAGGCACAGCAGACGCTCGACAGCACCATGAAGGATGCCACGCAAACGCTGACCAACGCAACGCAGGAGGCACAGCAAACGCTTGACAACACCGTAAAGGATGCCACGCAGACACTGACCAACGCCACGCAGAAGGCACAGCAGACGCTTGACAGCACCATGAAGGATGCTAACGAGACGCTCTCCAATGCTACGAAGGAGGCACAGCAGACGCTCGACAGCACCATGAACAATGCCAAGGAGACGCTCAGCAATGCCACGCAGAAAGCTCAGCAGACACTCGAAAACACCCTGGGTGATGCTCAGCAGACACTGACCAACGCTGCCCAACAGGCACAACAGACGCTCGACAGCACCATACAGAACGCCAAGCAGACGCTCACAGAAACGGCGCAGCAAGCCCAGCAGACATTCAACAACGCCAAAGAACAAGCCCAGCAGACCTTCAATGACGTGGTCGACAAGGCTAAGGAAACGGCCAACCAGGCAAAGGAGGCCGCACAGAATGCCTTCAACCAAGCCAAGGACGCAGCACAGCAGGCTCTGGAAAGCGCCAAGCAGCAAGCCCAGCAGCTCTATGAGAGAGGATCGCAGGCATTCAACGATGCCATGGCCAAGGCACAGCAGACCTACGACGCTGCTATGAACAAGGCACGCGAGGCACTCGATGCAGCGAAGAATAAAGCTGAGGAGGTGTACAACTCCATGAAGCAGAAAGCTCAGGAAGCCCTCGATGCTGCCAAGCGTAAGGCCGAAGAGCTGTACAATGCTGCCAAGGAAAAGGCACAGGAGGTCTACAACAACATCAAGGAGAAAGCTGAGCAGGCATATAACGCCGCCAAGGAGAAGGCACAGGAGGTGTACAACAACATCAAGGCCAAGGCCGAGGAAGTGTACAACTCCGCCAAGGAGAAGGCTCAGGAGATATACAACGGCATCAAGGATAAAGCCGAGCAGGCATTCAATGCCGCCAAGGAGAAGGCTCAGGAGATTTACAACGGCATCAAGGATAAAGCCGAGCAGGCATTCAATGCCGCCAAGGAGAAGGCACAGGAGATTTACAACAACCTCAAAGCCAAGGCCGAGGAGGCATACAATGCTGCCAAAGCTAAGGCTCAGGAGATTTACAACAGCCTCAAGGCTAAGGCCGAGGAGGCTTTCAATGCTGCCAAGGCTAAGGCCCAGGAGATTTACAACGGCATCAAGGACAAAGCCGAGCAGGTGTACAACGCTGCCAAGGAGAAGGCTCAGGAGATTTACAACGGCATCAAGGACAAAGCCGAGCAGGCCTACAATGCTGTCAAGGACAAGGCATTGGAAGTGTACAACGGCATCAAGGACAAAGCCGAGCAGGCCTACAATGCTGTCAAGGACAAGGCTCAGGAGATTTACAACGGCATCAAGGACAAGGCCCTGGAAGTGTACAACGGTGTCAAGGACAAGGCCATGGAGGTGTACAACGGCATCAAGGACAAGGCCCTGGAGATATACAATGGCGCCAAGGAGAAGGCCTTAGAAGCTTACAACGCTGTCAAGGATGAAGCCAAGAAGACCTATGAGGCCGCCAAGAAGGAGGTTACCGAGACGTGGAATGCCATCAAGGACGAGGCCAAGGAGACCTACGAGGCTGCCAAGAAGGAAATCGTGGACACCTATAACGCCATCAAGGACGAAGCCATCAATGTGGTGAACAACATCAAGGAGGGCGTGAAGCAGGCAGCACAGCAAATCAAGGAAGAGGCCCAGAAGATTGTCGATGCAGCCAAGGATGCCGTCAACGCAGCAAAGGAGAAAGCCGAGCAGTTTGTCAGCGACATCAAGGAGAAAGGACAGGAGCTCATCAACAAAGGCAAGGAAGCCATCTCCAACGCCATCAACAAGCTGCAGGATCAGGTGACAACCACCCTGAACAACCTGACCAGCAAGCTGGAGAACCTGGCAAAGGACACCGTCGACGACATTGCCAGCAGCTTTACCGACGCACTCGGCGGCCTCGGCGACCTGGGAGGCAGCACGCCCGATGGCTTAGGCGACGTGGATGCCCTGAAAGGCCCTGCCGCCAGCGACAACGATGCCTTCCACGGAAAGATTGTTATCAACAACAAGAAATACGGCGTCGTGGAATGTTCATACGAGTTCTCGCAGTCCTGCGACAGCACCGGCAAGCCATCGACAAGACCACGCGGAGGACGACTGACCTTCACCATGCCTTCACAGAGCGACGACGACGTGTTCTTCTACCGCTGGATGTTCGAGAACACGCAGGTCTACGACGGATACCTGAAGTTCGTGGTGTGGGCACGGCAGAACAAGCGCTGCTTCAAGACCGTCAACTTCAAAAACGCCTATTGCGTCTCGCTGCGCGACTACTTCAACGACAGCGACTCGAAACTGATGTACACCACCATCACCATAGCAGCTGAAATAGTCAAAGTTGGCGAGAACGACATCGCCGAGTTCAACAATAACTGGACATAATACATTAGTCCTGCTTGACCACGGATTGTTGATTATTAAGATTCCCACAACATGTCGATACAAGTTAACAGCATAGCCGTCAGCATCGATGGCACGCAGTCGGAACAGTTCCACATTGAGATCAAAGGCTCGAAGTTCACATTTGATAACTTCATGCTGGAGCAGAAACTGCTGCAGCCCTGCAAACTGACATTCAGCCTGCAAAAAGACCGCCAGGAGGACATCAACGATGTGCAGTTCAATGTGTGCGGCGCCATCATCGGAGCGCCCGTCACGCTCATGATGAAGACTGGCAACACCGAGAAGAACATCACCAACTTTCAGGAAGGAAGTCAGAACGACAACATCGAGTTTGAAGGTTTCATCGTCAACGCTCAAGGATTCAGAGAATCCAGTGATTATTCCATACAGGTGACAGCGCTGTCCAACGATGCGAAAATGTTCACACACCCCTCCTGCTACATGTTCAATGACTATAAGCTCAATGACATTGTCACAGAGATTATCCAAACGGAATACAACTTGAGCATGGAAGGGAAGACGGAGCACAGCAGCACGATTCACTACACTGTACAGTACAACGAGGGCGACTATCAGTTCTTGCAACGACTGGCCATACGCTATGGCGAATGGATGTTCAGCACGGGAAAGAAGATACACTTCGGCAAACTGGAGAACCAAGAGGAAATCCAGCTGAAATATCCCAGTCAGGACATGTCGGAATACAACGTCAAGCTGCAGACTACCCACATAGACTACGGATACATCAATTCACTCTACAACACTCGTGCTGCCCTTTCGATGGGATTTGGCAAGCATCAGGACAAAACAGGCAACTCGCTGAACGACAGCACATGGGACAGTTCACTGCAGTGCTATCCCAGAACAACAAGACGGGTGACACGAGGTCCGGGTCTGGAAAGCGACGACGAAGCCACCAAATTCAAAAAGCAAGAAGGCGAGGACATGACGTTGCACGTAGAGCCAACCTTCGCCGAGCAGCGCCGCATACGCAGCAATATGGTGAAATACAGCGGCACCACCTTCTGTTCACGCATCAAGATAGGTGCCAAGCTCACCATCAAGGACAACTACATCAGCGGGGAGTCATCGAAGAAGAGCGAGGTGGAGCAGGATGTCATCCTCATCACCTCAGTGACTCACAACTTCGATGTCAACGGCGAATATCAGAACAACTTCCAGGGCATTCCCGCCACCATCGACTATCCGCCCTACACCGACCAGAACATCTTCCCAGTCTGCGACCATCCCGTGCGCGCCATTGTGATAGAAACGGACGATCCAAAGCAATGGGGACGAGTCAGGGTGCGCTTCCCGTGGCAGTTGAGGGAATACTTCGGGAAGCACGGCGACAAGGAGAAAAATGGCATGACACCTTGGATACACGTCACACAGCCTTACAACGGTGCCAACGAAAATGAGGGCGGCTTCTACGGCGTGCACCTCATACCCGAGCAATACACCGTAGTGCTCGTAGACTTCGAGGAAGGCAACTTTGAGCGCCCTTATGTCTGCAGCTGTTTCTTTGACCCAGATTACCACGTCGACTCCAATTGGTGTCCCGGTTTCAACAACGTGAAAGCCATCAGAACGTCCAGCGGACACACCATCGAGATACACGACTCACAAACCGCCGAATCTACAGGAAAAAGCGGATACATACGTATCTACGACAACAAGTCTAATCACTACGAACTGCTGCTCTCCACCGATCGCTCACTTATCAAGTTGAGGTCATCGGGGAATATTGAGCTCAAAGCCAGTAAAGACATCATCATGGAAGCCGGACGTGATATCAAGATGAAGGCTAAGCACGATATGGTGATTGACGTGGACAACGACATGACAACTGGAGTGGGCAAAGACTGGTCTACCATGGTTACCAATGACGCATTCATGCAGGTGACTAACGAGATGACACAGACGTCAGACGGCAACATGAAAATCGCTACGGAGAAGGAAATGGAATTCTCTTCAGAAGAGGATATGGTCATTGCCACCAAGAAGAAACAGTACGTCAATGTGGATGAGGACCAGGTTGTCAAGGTTCAGAAGGACAGCAAGATTTCTGCCAACAACTTCAACGTACAGGCACAACAGAATGTGAAGCTCAAGGGTATGAACAGCAGCTACCTGTCTGACCAGAAAGCAAAGATGCAGGGCATGAACGTGGAGGTGAACGCCAGCGCTTCGGCAAAGATTGCAGCTTCGGCAAGCCTCGACCTCAACGCGCCTATGATCAAGGAATCCTAACCAGTATGATTCACCGAATGGCATCGGACGGGAAAAGCAAAGCTTTGATAAAAGTGTACACGGCCTATGTACACACTGTACAGAGCCTGTGTACACAGTGTACAAAACCTCTGTACACTTTGCGCCGGCGTTCCGCGTGAACAACGCAGTGATGCTGTTAATACAGTGACATCAGAAATAGGCATGAATCATCCAAGCTAAGCAAACAACATGGCCAACAACTGGGACGACGATTTTGCTTCCTTCGACCTCGACCTCATTAACGCCAACAAGTCTGAGGGAGCGGACGACATATTGAAGAAGGCTTCTTTCGACTATGATGACTTCGATCTGCCGGGCTTTTCCGTAACCAATAAAGAAACTACGGAAAACACAGAGCCTGCCCCCACTGACACAAGCGAAGCTAATACTGACAGTCAAACCATGACTCCTGATGCCCTGACAGAGGAACTGCAGAGCACAGACAGCGCTGACTCAACAGATGCAGAAAGTGAATCGGCTGATGACGACAAAGACGAAAGCAAAGAAATGGAAAATGACATGGCTGCCAGCATGGCTGCCATGGAAGAAAAAAGAAAACGGTCAGAAGAGAAGCGAAAGCAGCTAAAGGAGCGTTTCCCCAGTAAGCCGAAGCAGCAAGACCCCTTGGCTCCAGCTATGGAGGTGCTGAAAACGGCGGAGGACTTGGGGCTGATGGCCGCAGCCATCGATGGAATGAAACGCATGGTGAATCATGCGGTAGAAAGCAACAGCCAGCATGTCAAAGGAGTGAAGGGCGCTCTGCGGCGCATGGACGACTTCATCAAGGTGGCTCAAGGCGCACAGGTCGTTGTAGAAACGGTGGCCAATACTGGTCTTCCAGAAGTATTTGAAACACTGAAAACCAGCCGTTTCCTGTCCATCTACAAGAGTGTGAAGATGACCAGGGAACGCAAAGAACCGAAAGTGCTGGCCACCATCACTGAACTGACGACAGCCTTGGAAGAAGGTGACAAGGAGGAAGCTGCTGCCATAGCACGCCAGCTAAAGCAACACGCCATGCGCATACAGGACGATGCGCGGTCACTGGCGGACGCTCTCTTTGAAGCCACGTCGAATTATCCTGACGAAAAAGGTCAGTTGGGGTTCTTCAGCCAAATAGCAGACAGCGGCGACACGAAGGGCATTGAGAACATTGACCACGCTATGCGCATGACAGGAAAAGTGGTGGTACCCGTAGGTGAAGCCAAGACGATGCTGGAAGCTCGGGCCAACGGCGACCAGCAGACTGTTGAAGACATACTCGACCGCGTGATTACCAAATTGGTAGAAGAAGAAAACTAATAAGGAGATGGGAGACAGTTACGTTACAACAGGAGCCGTGATGACCTGCACCTTCGGTTTAGCACCGTCGTCGCTCGTCGTGCTGCCGGCACGCACAAAAATGTTGTGCAACGTGCCGCGAGCCAACATCATGGACTATGCCCCAATGGTGAACATCATGCCCTTCGGCATGTGCAACACCCCAAGCAACCCTACCGTAGCATCGGCAACGGCTGCCGCTATGGGTGTGCTGACACCCATGCCCTGCATACCCGCCATCACTGCACCTTGGATGCCAGGCAACCCGCAGTGTCTCATTCAGGGGCAGCCGGCACTGACGCGAAACAGCCAGTGTATGTGCATGTGGGGCGGCGTTGTCCGCTTCACCACCGACGGACAGATGCCTGGCGTGCCGCCCATCATCACACCCGACGTGTCGGTCGACGTCACCATCGTGCCACCACTCACACCTGCTGAGAAACAACAGCTGGAGCCCTGGCAGCAGCAGCAGTATGATGAGGAGATGAAGACGGCGCAGTTTGCCGGTAGTGGCGACCTGGACACTGCTGAAGACTTAGACCGCATGGCAACAAAATACGAGGCCAGCGGCGACACCGCCAAGGCTGCCAAGGCAAGGGAGGCCAGTCAGGCCTATCGCGAGAGTGCTGCCAAGAAGAAGTCGGAAGCCATCGACAAAGTAAACAACAAATACCGTAATGGTGGCAAGGAGCCCGAAGCTGCCCCACAGAAAACCTACACGAAGGAAGAACTGAAGAATATCCAGCAGGAGTCAGACAAAGAATTCCTTAAGCAAAATGATAAGGTAAAGGAACTCGACGGGAAAATCCTTGAGAACGACCAGAAGGCCGACAAGCAGCAGAAACAGCTCGACCAAGCCAACGAAAAAGTCAACGAGGCCGCTACCCCTTACAAGGAAGCTTACGATGAACACGTGAAAGCTGAAAAAAAGAGGAAAGAAGCCGAAGAGGCGCTGGAGATGCGTAAGGGCTTTGAAGAGTCTGCGAAGAAAAACGGTGCGTCGAAGGAGTCGTTGGCCGTAGAAAGACAGCTTCGCAAGCAAGCTGAGGCAGATGCCGCCAAAGCCATTGCGGAAGAGGAAACTGCACGTGCAAAGATGAAGAAGGCCGAGACAAAATACAACAATGCCACGCAAGAGCGCGAAAAGATTGCCGGTGAATTGAGCCAGACCATAGATGAAGGCAACCAGATGGTTGCTGACCAGAAAGAAGCCAGAAAGAAAAGAGACGAGAGTGTCTGCAGAGCGGCAGCCGCAAGCACTGCCCTCAAAGCACAGGAGAAGAAGGAGCAGCACGACAAAGCCGTCGCCTCTCACGAGGAAGCCAAGAAGGACACTCGCGCCAAAGGCCAGAAGGCTGCTGAACTTCGCACGGAGGAGCAGGGATACCGCGATAATGCCGATAAGAACTTCTCAGCCAGCGTTGATGCCCGCGAGGCTGGCATGGACGAATACGTAGACATGTATGTCTCGGAAACAGTGCGCTATGACCAGAAGGCCAAAGCCGTGCACGGAGACCGCGTAAAGGCCGAAGAAGATTATCAAGCATCAAAAGCCACCCTGCACGAAGCTTACGAAAACGCATACAGCGACGAAGCTCGCTTCGATAGCTACATTGCCAATATGGACTACCAGAAGTCTATCGAGAACATCGACAAATATTCTGAATAAACAGCCCTGCCCTCATAAGTCCCATAAGCCCCATAAGACTCATAAGACTCATAAGTCCCATAAGACCCATAAGCCAAACTGCAATATGACAAGTACAGGATCCAGTGCCCCCAGCAACGAGCCGGAACAGAAAGAAGAACAGAAGCAAGGCAAGGACGACCAGAAAGACCTGTATCTCTCCGTGGTTTTTTCAGCACTTGAGTACGAGAGTATGACAACGTACAAACGTGTTGAAAGAGAAATGGAAGGGAAAAAGCTCGTGTTCTTCGGCTTTAACTATATTAATAAGCCTGAGTGGGAAACCGGTAGCATCAGCAAGGTCGACAAGTCCATCTATATAGACTGCAGCCGGCTGGATTTGTCAGCAAAGCAGGATACGGTGGAAGACGACGACGGGCTGATAACCCAGCTGAACAGTGCCTTGCGGGAAATCACGAAACAGCTAAAGTCCTATTTGAAGAAAAAGCAAAAGGTGAAGGTGCATTTCAACCTCAGTGCCGACATTGTGGTGCAAGACTTGCTCTATGCGCTCTACCATTTCTGCGAGCAGAAGAACTCTGAAAAAATCAAGAATAAGGCAGTAAGCTCTTTTGCTTCAAAAAAGGGCTCTTCCTATTTCAAGAAATACAAGAAAAAAGACTGGTCGTTCTCTGTAGATTACGCTTGTACCAACAAAGTCATGTTAGGCTACTCCGTTAAAGACGGTGGTGGTGAATTCAAAACCAACTAACAAGCAATAGAAAAAATGGGGAAGAAGAAATACAGATATGAATGTGTCATCCCTGGCATTGACTTAGGCTTCGACAGTGACATCGACTTTGGCTTGTTCTTCGACGAGCACAATAATCTGTCCCTTACCAGGACTGCAGTTGAAGTTGCCACAAGTGGTGGGCCAATAGGAATGGTAGCAAAGGTTGTAGGCTATCAATCTGATGCAGGAAAAGAAATGCAAGACTTTGCCTATAGTAAAAGGCATACTGTATTAGGGATTGCCGGTATTGCTGATAAGCGCATTGCTATCATTGATGTTGCGCTGAATGAGCTGGAAGCTATAGAAGACCTTGCATACTCGGTCATGGAAGGTGAAACTGTCTTAGTCGATGGTGAAGAAAGAATTGTTGCAAACTCAGAGTTGGTGGGGTCAGCAGCTGACCATGCTGTAGATGGTGCTATCGGCCTTGTAACTTTAGGCTTTGGAGAAGCATTAAAAATGGTCGGTGGTAAAGAGTCTACCAAAGTGGCATTACAAGTGGTCAACTGGGTTGTCTCAGGATCGCCCATTGTAGAGTCGGAAGTCTTAAGTATCACGGATAACGAATCGCTCACGAAGCAATATTTCAAAAACCGGCCAAGAGCGCCCTATAGAATAGATGGCGGCTATGAAGACGCTCAAGGACGCATCTGGACTTCACAAGACGGCAGTGTAAGCCAAAAACAACTTGTAGCTGACGGCCGGGGATATTTTGATGAAAACGGAAATTATGTTGCTTTAACCGGTCAACAAAGTATCGACCCCAACACTCCTCCTGTTACGCCCAAAGGCCCTACTGTAATGGGGCCATACAGCTCTGAGGACAAAATGGACGAGTTTGAATGTACCGAGTCGGAAGAAGACCTGAAGCAAATGAAGAAAAAAGCCCAGGAAGACCGGGAACAGGCAAAGAAAGACTCCGAAGCGGCCGACAAAACAAAAGCAAAGGCAGAGAAAAAAGAAAAGAAAGCGCAAAGCAAAGTGGCCGAAGCCAAGAAAAAGACTGAGGCGGCAAGAAATAAAAGAGACAAAGCCGAACAGCGAGTAGAGAAATACAAGAGTACGAAGGAAGGTTATGAGGCAATGATTAAAGACGTGAAGGAACAGCTCTTCGCTGCTGCCATCAACGGCGACAAGAAAACAGAAAGAGACGCCAAGAAAATTCTGGAAGACCTGGAAGCCAAACGGAAAGAATACGAAAGAAAGGAAAAAATAGCCAGGGAAGACGCACGCAGGGCTCAAAAAGAATACGAAGCTGCTTCTGGCGAACTGGAGAGCGCTTACTTAGCGGAAGACCTCAGCAAAGCTCTGGGAGACTCAGCAGATTTGAAGAAGAGCAACGCGGAGAACAAAATCAAACAAGCCAATGCGAATGAGGAGTACGCCGACTATGGGCTGAGTCATCCTCTCTGTTAAAATATGGAAACTACCTATCACACTTCCGACTGCTCACCGCGCCTGTATCCTGTCTTTTCCATCAGCAGTTATTTCAACACTGAGGAAGACGAGGAAAAGAAGGACGTCATGATTGCTCATGGTAATTACCAACGCGCGGAATGGGGAGAGGCTACGGCTCCCATCATCATAGACGACAAGACCTATCCGCTGCCCGACAGCGTCAATCTGCTGTGGCTCGCCATCACTGAGGCACAAGGTTATCAGCTGAGTGCACCCATTGACAAAGAAAAGATAGAGAAATTGTGGCAGATGGAAGACGAAGACCACGACCCGATGTTCGACACTTTCGTCGTGGGCTTCGCCCCTTACGGCAAAGTGGCCGTATGGCTGCGTGGCACCTACAAGGCTGTTCTGCTGAACTGGATGCAAGGTGAAGAGGCCAATGACCGATTGGCAAAAACACGTGTAGGGCGCATAGGCAAGGAGGATTTCTGCATGATGCAGCTCGAGGCCGATGAAGTGGTATTGAACAATCTTCAAGAGAACGGCTTGCCACCACGCGAGAAGTACGACCAGTTGATGCAACAATATGAATACCGCTACGTGCCCCTGGAGGAATACTGGAACGGCGAGGCATGGCAGGAATACGACGAAGAGGACCGTTTCTACGATGATATTGACATCGAAAGCATTGAGGACGTGCGTCATGACGGTACTTTCGACCGCCTTTGCGACGGCAAGCTGCTGCGTTATCATGAGGCAGGATGTCCCAAGCGTCTGGCACTGAAATGGAAAGAAGGCCGTGCGAATCTTTCGGCATACTGGTGGATAGACGAGGAGCAGTTGGGTTACGTGCTGCGCCGCTTTGCCAGCATTGACCCCACAGGCCGCGCCGACCTGCTACTGCGGCTTGACAGCCGACAGGGACGATTCGAGTTGGCCCTGAAAGGCGGAGAGATGCTGCAGAATCCCATCGACATACCACAGGAAGCCTACCAGCTTATCGTCTTCAAGGACGGTCATCAACTGTACTTGAGCCCGAACTTCACACAGGAAGACGGAGCGTGGAACTGGTAGGAGAAGCAGTATTACCAAGACAAACCAATCATTAAAACCTATGGCAGGATATCATTTAGACGAAAATGGCATGGTTGTGTTCGACGAGCTTCATGAGGATAAGCCTCAGAAAGACTACAAAGGACGCATTGACGAAGAAACAGGAATGATTGTCTTCGACGAAGTAAAGAAGGAAGAACCGAAGAAGGAACAAAATAAGGCTACGGATAAGAAAGAGGATTTGAAAGACAAGAAGTCGGGGTCATCTTCCGGTTATCACATAGAAGATGGCATGATTGTGTTCGACGAGCCTGAGGAAAAACCGCAGAAAGACTACAGTGGACACTACGACGAAGAAGCAAAAATGATTGTCTTCGACGAAGTGAAGAAGGAGGAACCTAAAAAGGAAGAAAGAAAGGCTACTGATAAGAAAGAGGATTTGAAAGACAAGAAGTCGGAGTCATCGCCCGGTTATCATTTAGAAGATGGCATGATTGTGTTCGACGAGCCGGAAGAGAAGCCAGCGAAGAACTATAAAGCACGCGTTGATGATGAGACAGGCATGATTGTCTTCGACGAGGTGAAGGAGGAAGAACCGAAAAAGGAACAGAAAAAACAGAAGGAGGTAGCGGCAAAAGATTCAGCACAAGACAAAAAAGACGCATCATCTTCCAGTTCGAAGTCATCTGACAGTTCGAAGTCGTCATCCTCTTCCTCCAGCAGTTCCAAGTCGTCATCCTCTTCCTCCAGCAGTTCCAAGTCATCATCTTCATCCTCCAGCAGCGCTAAGCCGGCAGCGTCCTCTTCATCCTCCAGCAGTGCTAAGCCGGCAGCATCTTCGTCCAGTTCCGCTGCATCCAGCAGTTCCAGCCAGGCCTCGTCTTCAAGTCCAGCAGCATCAAGCAGTTCGCAACCGGCATCGTCTTCAAGCGGTTCTTCCTCTGGTGGCAGCGGTGGTCAGAGCCAGCGCCCCCAGCAGAAGGAGATAGGCCAGTTTATATTCGAAAAGAAGGAGAGTCCCAAGAAAGACCGTCCCAACGACGTTCCCGTCGGTATTTTTTAAACACGAGCAGCTTAAAGAAACAAGACAAACCGCTATCTGACCGTCAATCATTCACATGTACACAGGTTCATCCTTTTTGTGTTTCAAAGTGTGAAGCTGTGTTTCAAGCTTGATAGAGGCTGGCGGCACCTTTGCGGATAATCAAAGAAATAATTGACGCAAAAGTTGCACAATACAATATTTTGCCGTAATTTTGCAGGAAATATATTAAACACATAACGATATTTAACTATGAACAGACTTGCAAGTATAAATTTCTCGCAGCGCAGTCTTAGCCTGACCATCGCCATTGCCAACAACGGGATAGTAGAGGTGAAAGACCGCAACCGTTCCATCTGCTCAGGTAGCAGAGAGTTTTGTATGGACGCCATCCGCAACTTCATGGTGTTCTTCGACGGCTCCGACAAAAAGGTGCAGTTCCACATCTGCGACATCACAGGCGGCAGCCCCTCTGGCGTGGAAGGAAAAGCCTATTTCAAGAGCAAGCTCAGCATGATGAGGTCGTCGGCGAGGGGACAGGTGGACATTATCGCCCACTAAGCAGCCACTTGGAATGGTCTCATTCCAAGTAGCACATAAACAGTAAAAAAATAATAATAAAAAAAAAATATACCACTATGACAGATCAGGAATTTTATCAGGAAGAGTTTATCGTCATGCTCACCATCGACGGTACGTCCTATGACGAGATTGAGGTGAAAGTGACCGACCCCAACAAGACTATCCGTGACCAGATTAACAGCATCGTACAAGTGTTCGAGCTGCCAAAGATGGACAACGGAGGCAACCCCATCCAGTATTTGCTTGGCAAGCTGATGGACGGCGACGAGGAGCCCGTCATCCTGGAGTTTGAGGACGAGAACGGACGCGAGATGGCTCTCATCGACTACGAGATTGAGCCAATGGACCACCTGCACCTCATCAGCGTGCCCATCGCAGGATAATCATTCGTTATAACGTGATACCGAAATAACGTAATAACGATAGTCGTCATAACGAAATAACGTGATAACGGAATAACGCAAAACAGAAAACTACCATGAATCCCGCTATAAACAATTTTAACCTGAAGGAACTGAAAGGACGCGACGCTCGTCTGTTCCAGGAGTGGAAAGAGCTGGACTCGCTCTGCAGTAAGCGCAAGAGCGAAAGCGCCAACCCCATGAAACCATCATTGTCGTATATCATCCGCCGCAAGAATGCCGTGGGTCTGCCCACCGAGTTCGAGATATGGTATCGCTGCAAGAGCATTGTGGGCGTGGAGGACACTGAGCCGCCACGCAAGCCCATCTTCGGCTATCTGCACAAGATGAGCATAGTACTGCCCAACAACTACCCTTCGGCCGACGGCAATCCCGTCTTCACCTTTATCAGCGATGTGTGGCATCCCAACATCCGCTTCAGCGGCTCGTTTAAGGGGCACGTATGCCTGACCATCAAGGAAATGGGAGTGCTGGCATCCATCAAGGACTTGGTGCTGCGCGTAGAGCGCTACCTGAAGTACCAGATGTATCACGCACAGAACACCTACCCCTACCCCGAGGATCAGAGCGTGGCCGAATGGGTGCGAGAGGAAGGCGAGCCCAACGGATGGGTGAAGTTCACACAGGAAATGCCCGAAGCACCGGCACCTCCCGCTGCTCCCGCTGATGGCGCTGAGCCAAAGAAAAGAATTTCACTGAGCATTTAGAATAATGACGTTATAACGTTATCACGCTATCACGTTATAACGAAGAAACGTAATAACGAGACAACGTTTTAACGAGATAACGAAAAATACAAAAAAAACATGAAGAAGACATTATTGATGATGCTGTTCTGCTTAGCCACCCTCACCAGCCAGGCAGACGAGCAGAAGAAGATAACGCTGAGCAACGACAACACGAAGGAAACTGTCAACCTGTCCTATTGCAACATCTTCGTCACGCTGATGAACCCTGACAGCGATGACGAGTTTGGACAGGTGCTCATTGAGATTGAGAATCTGGACGAGTCAAAAATCCTAGCCCTTTTCCACAAGCCTTATAAAGAAAAAGAGGTGAAGAAGCTCTCACCCTCGTTCCAGTATGACAAGCTGTTCGGCGGCACGAAAGGCAAACGCGTCATCGACCCCTATAACCTCGAGACGGGCCAAGACGTTTTCATTGAGCCCTCGAACAAGCACCAACTGGCCGCCTTCAACGTCCCGGCAGAAAAAGAGCTGGCCGTGATGTTGCCTATCTATCTGAGCAAACCGAAGGAAGGCATCGTGGAACGCATCTTAGGCAAGGAGAAACTGCTGCTGCTGCGCAAGCAGGTCATCGAGCTCGACATCAATGTGGAGCTGAAGCCCAGTGCCGAATACCTTGGCATGGTGGACGAGTTTAACAAGCTGAAGAAGGACGTGGACAACGCCGTCTTCTGCACGCACAAGCAGCACCGCCCCAATGTGGAGGGACAGAAAGAGCCTTACCAGCAACGCATTGACGAGTTGAAGGCTAAGATTGACGCCGCCATCAGTGCTCACGGATGGGGTGCAGGCGACAAAGGCTACCAGCGCTTCAACGCCATCAAGGAGGACCTCGCCAAGATTGACCTTAGCAAGCAGGAAGGCATCTGCCGTCCCCACCGCACTCCGGTGCCAAAGCCACACCAGTGCAACTATTGCAACTTGTCGCTGCAGCAAATCTATCACAAGCTGGACGACCTCTACAAGAAGATTTACACCAGTACCGACCGTGCTGCCACGAAAGCCAGCGTCATGGGTCAGGTGAACGGCATGTATAACTGCTGCACCGATGCCAACTGTGAGAAGCACGCTTCAGCATGGCGCAGTGGTGGCGACTATAAGAACAAAATCGTGGAACGTTACAACCGCATACAAGGCCTATGATGAACAAGAGGCTCACTCAACTGGCTGTAGGGCTCTGCGCAATAGGATGGGCTGGCTCCGCACAGGCGAAAGATGTCGTTGATACGCTCTATTCGTCTGACGGAGACCGCATCATTCTTAGCTATACTATCTCGCAGAACGGAGCAAAGACCACAGTGCTCTTCACCAATGTTCAGAAGAAACTGGGGTCCTCCAACCAGCGTAAATACCGCAAGTTGGACGAGGTGGCCGTTGCAGTATTCGACCGCACCGGCTCGTACAACGACACGAAGTTTGAAGGCATAACGCCCAACGCTTTCATGATTCCTTCCGGCGTCAGCTATACGCCATCCGATGACGGATTCTTCCTTTTAGGCGACAACCCACAGCTGACATTCACCACCGGCAGCGAGGCGCAGATGTCGATTCCCGTCTATCTGGCACACTATGAGAAGAAACGCCACTACAAGGTGTTCAGCCAGTGTGGCAACCTGAATTTCTCGACGAAGGTATCAAGCGGTGGCGGTGGCAATACCAGAAACAAACGCAAGCCCAATGTAGGAAGTGGTGGCGGCAATGATGATGACCATGCCGCCAACGCCGACGATATCATCGTCACTGAGGAAATCACCGACGAAGGGTTGCCCATCAGTGATGATGCGGCGATTACCATGAACAACGTGATGAAACTGCTCGTCGAAGTCGAAAAGCTGCCCTTCCCCGAAGACCTCACCTATCAGGCCAACCACCTGCGCGAACTGCGCGGCAAGATCTCCGACATTGAATTAGTGCAAGACATCAGCGATGTGTTAGCCGCCTACGACAAGAAGAAAGCTGAGTTGGAGGACAAGCAAGCCGGTGAACAAGAGGCTGCTGCCGCCGCTGCTCAGCAAGCCCAGAAGGAGGAGATTGCAGCCCAGCAGGCTAAGCAGGATTCCATTCAGGAAGCTCAGAAGAAAGAAGCCAGCGAGGAGAAGAAAGGCATGATGTGGATGATTGGAGGCATTGCAGGTGTTGGTATGCTGCTGATGTTCGGTAAGCAAATCTTCCAAACCATCAAGAACAACAAGATGCAGAAGATGATGATGGACAACATCAGCAAGGTACAGCAGCAGGCCATGGGCAACATCAACATCCCCGGCATGGAAGGCAATCCGCTGGGCAATGAGCTGAACCAAATGATAAAGAAAGAGGCAGGCAAAAAGATGAACGCTGAGACCAATGCTGCCAAAGACAAGCTCGCTGCACTGCAGAAAGGCGGTTTAGGCGCAATTATGCCTGGTGCAGCCGGTGCCGCTGGTGCAGCAGGTGCAGCAGGTGGTGCAGCTGCGCCAACAACGCCAGCAGCTCCAACAGCGCCCACAGCAGCGGGAGCCACAGGCGATCCGGCTGCCCCGGCTGCCCCGGCTGCCCCGGCCACTCCTGGTAAGCGCCAGTTGAGAAAAGCCAGCGAGGTGAAAGCCGCCGCAGGACTCGATTCTGCTCAGGGCGCAGGGCCCGGCATCACCGTGAGGCCATCAAAGCAGTCCATGAACGATGTCATTCCCTCCAAGTACAAGCGCTGGCGCAAGCCGGGCACGCCCGATAGCAACAAATAACAACACAAATAAATTACCTATGAGAAAGATTCAAGCAATAGCACTGTTCGCGGTGCTGCTCTTTACTCCGGCATTGCAGCCCTGGACAGACGCTGCAAGGCCAAGGGCTAAGCAAGTGGAAACGCCTGCCAAGCCCACGGTGATGGAAGCCTTCCAGCAGAAACTGCAGACAGACATTTTCCTATCTGACCAGAAGCAGCAGACGCTGAACGACGAGATAGCAAAATATATCGACGACCTGCTTAACCGAAAGGATAAAGCGGAATATGTACAAAAGAACCAGCTGAAAGAGTACGTCGCAGACATGCAGCAGAGGCTGCAGGAGGCTAAAGAGAAGAAGGACCTCTTCATCCAGGGCATCCTACACGACTATCCCGAGCTTGACGCACAGGCCAGCGTGGACTTCCGCAACCAGATGGAAGAAGTGATTGACGCCAAGCTCAACACGCTGGCGAAAAACCTGGAGCGTCTGAGCAATGAAGTGGACGTGAAGGAACCCAACAACGCTTTAGCAGAGTTGAACTGGACACTCATTGGCGCCATCATCGGAGGTCTGCTGCTGCTCACCATCATCATCATCATTGTCAGCAAGAGTAAGAGTAAGGGCAAAAAGAACAACAAAGGCTACAAGCCCTCTACCGCCACATCGCGCGTCAACAAGCCCGGTTATCGCTCACCCGTTAACATGAATGGCCAGCAAGTTTCTGCTGACGGCAACATTGTGGTACGCCGCAAAACAGCAACCATCCTGAAGAAACAGAGTTTGGAGGACGTCATCGATAATCCCAACTATCTGAAGGTGGACGCTGTCGATTTCACCTACGAGAGCGCCGTCCGCCGCATGTACATCAAGAACCAGTGCATCATAGATATATATAATATGTATGCCGAAGACCTGCGCAACCCTGCCAATCCGAAGGAGGACGGCTGCATGGTCCTGGGCCGCTGGGTGCATGACACGGAGAACAACGAATACTACGTCTCGTTAGAGCAGATTGTGATGCCGGGCGATGACGCTGTCTTCGAAGAGTATGCCTTGAACTTCGGCGGCAAGATCAAGCTGAAGGTCTTAGAGGAGCTGCGCCGCCTGCGCCGCGAGACCAACCTGCAGTACGACCTCACCTGCTGGGTGCACTCGCATCCCGGACTGGGCGTGTTCTTCAGCAATAGCGACACGTCGGTGCAGGATCAGCTCAAGCACCCGCAGCATCCACTCTTCCTCACCGCCCTGGTCGTCGACATCCTCACGCCGATGCAAGACGTGGGTGTGTTCACCTATCGTCGCGACCAGAACATCAACTCGAAGAACGACCTGAAGAAGATGTACTCACTCATCGAATGGTACCAGTGGGCACAGGAAAGTCTGAAGAATGCCGTGCAACGCCCCGTTGGTGCTGCAAAGAAGGAGCTGAGTGCCGACGAATACTTCAATACGCTGGAGAAGGCCGAGACACGCGACAAGAGCTGCAACGACGTGCAAATAGGCAAGAACGTCATCGTGGACATCTGCATGGATCTGGCCACCGAGGGCGACGATGTGCTGGCCATGCTCCACGGCTACGCCTCGCAACACGGGCAGAACACGGAATACGTGGCAGAGAAGATTTCAAGCAACGAGAGCGAGCCCAATCTCAGTCTGGTGGGATGCTTCGTGGCTGCCCCGCACTGCAGCATACCTACCATCCGCCGCGCAGTGCAGAACTACCTCGACCGCATACACTTCGTCCTGGTCTATACGCCCAGCGACAGCCTGCTCACCACTATTCCCGTCGTGAATGGTGACTTGGTGGTAGAGAGAGAGTTCTACGGCGAGCAGAGAATGGAAATATTAAAAACATGGATAAAACAAGGCAGATAATGATGAAGAAAATGCTTTTGGGATGTGCCCTGCTGGCCAGCTTGGCACAAGTAAACGCGCAGGATGTCAATAAGATTGAGTTCTGCGACAAGAAATACGATTATGCCGAGGGCAAGGACAGCATCACACTGTTCCTGAAGGTGCTCGACAGCAACGGTAAGTCGTGCGATGATGTCACCACGGCCAATCTGGAGAAATACCTCGTCATCAAAGAGGACGACAAGATCATCTCCCCCGACCGCTGCATGTACAGCTCTGTGAGCACGGGCCAGCGCATTCCTGCCGGCTTCACTTTCTCCGTGCTCGTCGACCTGAGCATCCCTGAAGAAGGCAAAGGCCAGATTTATGATGCAGTGGCTCAGCTGGTGCATAGTGCACCCGACAGCTGCGTGTTCCTGTCGTTCTTCGGCGACGAGGTGACGGCCACACAGATGGTGACTAAAAAGAACTTCAACGACTTCGAAGAGCTGTTCCACAAGCACTCAGATAACAAATACTTCTATGGTGCCCTGTACTCCAAGCTGACAGAGTTCTCAAACGAGGCCGCTGAGTTCGAAAATGATGTGCACACTGCAGCCGACTATGAGCGCAATGGCGTCATTGCTCAGCGTGCGCAGGCAAACAAGGACAAGAACCTGCTCTTCGTCTTCACAGAGGGTAACATGCGCCCTGCCGATGAGACGATTTCCTTCATCGAGGTGGCCGACTATCAGACCAATGCCTCACATCTGGTGCCTCAAGTCTATGCGCTCTACTACACTGGCGAGGGCGTGGACGAGAACGTGGAACTGACGCTTGATGCCGTCACCACACCGCGCGACGAAAACGGCACACCCATTGAAGACCGACAGGGTATGTACATGCCCAGCGACAACCTGGCCAGCGTGCTCAGCAACTTCCAGCAAGTTGTGAAGAACGCCATGTATGACTTCGCCTTCAGCTATCGCGCCACCAAGGACAAAGTCTACAATGGAGTTGTCACTTATACTGCTGAGTGGAAGGACGGCTCTGCCGGACAGGGGCAATACACCATCGGCTCTGTGGAGAAGCCTTGGCCCGTAAAGGCTGAGTCGACCAGCGCCACTATCACAAAGGTGCTTGTCGCCTTGCTCATCGCCCTGCTCACCTTCTTCTTCTTCTTCCTCATCATGAAGGTGCTTGTGCCCTTCATCAAGTCGAAGCGCTTCGGCATAAAGTATTATAAGAAGTATGAGCCCGAGGCCAACGTCTCACGCCGCATCTGCACCTACTGCCGTCAGGACATCGAGCCGGGCCAGATGGTGGTGGTGAAGTGTAAGCACATCATGCACGTGGCCTGCTGGCAGCAGAACGGCTACAAGTGCGTGGAATATGGCCAGAACTGTAAGGACGGCATTCAGGACCACGTGGAGTGGAAGGAGATGTTCTCAAAGGCTTCGCTACGTGACACCTACCAGACGCTGGCCGGCATCCTGGCCGCTTTCGTCAGCTGGATTATCTTCGAGCTGACAGGCAACGGTCTGTTCCCCGGCATCGGCGAGGGCATCGCCAATGCCTTCTTCACCAACGAGGAGCAGAAGGGCAACCTCATGGGCGACTGCGCCGTCAAGGTGTCGGCCCTGCTCACCATTGGCCTGCTCTTGGGATTCTTCCTGTCGCTTGTCTTCCGCTACTTCGACGAGTATCGTAAGAAGGATGCGAAGATCTACCTGAAGATTCTCGGCATGTCACTGCTCTCAGGCATCATCGGCATGGCAGCCATGGCGGTGGGAGGCATCATCTTCTGCCTGTTGCTGTCAGCCATCGGCACTACCTATATCCCCTGGTACTGCTCACTGCCCGCTTACATCCTGTTCTCAGTCTGTGTGCCGCTGAGCCTCACCATCAAGTCGTCCATCCCGATGAAGAGCGCCCTCATTGGCGGTCTCATCGCAGCAGCCATCGGCTTCATAGTGCTGATGTGCGGCTCCATTGGCAACATCGGCTGGCTGAATATGCTGCTCGACTTCATCATCTACGGCGGTGGCCTGGGTGCTTCGCTCGTCACGGTACGTATGCTGGCAGAGCGTTACTTCCTGCTCATCAAGAACGGTGTGAAGGCCGGTCAGAAGATACCTATCCACAAGTGGATGAACGCTACCGGTGGCGGCAACAAGGTGACCATCGGTGCTACTGGCGACTGCGAGGTGCAGATGAACTGGGAGAAGAGCAACAAGGTGGCCAAGGAGCATGTACAGCTCTACATCGACCAGACGAAGACGCTGCCGATGCTGAAGGCCCTGGTGCCTGGCGTGCTCTACAACATGCGTTCCGAGCTGCCTGCCAACAAGCCCACGGTACTGTCCAATGGCGATACATTCAAGATTGGCGATACCATCTTCGAATATGTGGAGTCATAAGACCTACAGAAACGTAACTGAACACAAAAAGTACAAAGCCTTTGTACACAGTGTACATAGGCTTTGTACAGAGTGTACATAGGCTTTGTACATTTTCATACAGCATGGAAAAAGAAAAATACGAATGGGGCGAGGGTGTTTTCACGCTTCTCTCCTGGTTCAAGAAAGACCGCGTGAAGCAGGCGCGAGTCCTTGTGGCCGGTGCCGGCGCACTGGGCAACGAGGTGGTGAAGAACCTGGCACTCTTCGGTGTGGGACATATCTATGTGGCCGACTTCGACCGCATCGAGATTTCCAATCTCACACGTTCCATCCTCTTCCGCGAGGAGGACGCCTACAGCCACGCCTACAAGGCCGACATCGTGGCGAAGCGTGCTCGGGAAATCAACCCGCAGATTGAGGTGACGCCCATCGTGGGCAACCTTTTCTCAGAGGTGGGCTTCGGTCTCTACCGCTCCGTCGACGTCATCATCGGCTGCTTAGACAGCCGTCTGGCCCGCTACCTGCTCAACCGCATGGCCATGCGTGCCGGCAAGAGCTGGATTGACGGCAGCATCGAGAACCTCACCGGTGCTGTCAAGGTCTACAGCCCTGGCATCAGCTGCTACGAGTGTGGCTTGTCGCGCGACGAGTTCAACAACATCATGCTGCGCACAGGCTGCGCCGATGTGGTGCGCACGCAGACCGAACACGGACGCATCGCCACCACGCCCATCAGCGCCAGCATCGTAGGCGCCCTGCAGGTGCAGGAGGCCATGAAAATTATCCACAAGGATGATGTGACGGGAAATGCAGAAGCCACCGAGGCCCAGATAGCCCGGAAAGCTCAGGAGGATAAGGAAGCAGAGGAAGCACAGAAACCACTCATCCAACTGGTCAAGCCCATCAACACCATCAAGCCTGCTCAAGCCCTCAAAGCAGCACCGCCCTTCAAGACGCTGGAGGGCAAGATGCTGCGCTACGAAGGCATGACCTGTACTACCAACATCTACCGCATCGGAGCCTGGAAGAACAATTGCCCCGCCCATGAGCGCTGGGAGAACGTCATTGAATGTAAGGAACTCTCGGCCAAGATGACCGTCGGCGAAGTTTTGGAGAAACTAAAGGAAATGCTCGGTGTGGAATGGGCAGAGATCAACATGGTGAACAACAAGTTCATCGACGTCATCGTCTCCGACCATCCTGAAAAGGAATTCCAGGTGATGATACCTGAGTCACACCTCGACGACTACATCAAGCAGGACAACGAGCTGCGTCAGCTCAGCTATCGCACCCTCATCCACAAGCATTTCTTTGAGAACATCGACGACCGCTTCCCTTATCAGCAGCTCACCCTGCAGCAGATAGGCATCCCGCCCTACGACGTGCTGATGGTGTCCTCCGACAAGGGCGTGTCCTACATCGAACTTACCGCCGATGCCTTCTAAGCTGCCCACCGACATCAACGTAGAACTGCTCCTCCCCTACTACCCCACCGGCAAACTGAAGGTGGAGTTGAAGGGCTTGCACAAACGCAATACGTACAACGACGTCATCGACACAGAAATTGTCGACGATGATGTCATGCATGTCACCGTAGGCCGCAACAGCATCTACAACTCGCTGCCGGAATATATCTTCCATCCCATCGACCGCTTCGACAACATCCCGGAATACGAGGCCAAGGAGCGCTACCAGGAGGAGATAGACAAGCAGGAAGAAGAGATACGCAAGGCCTATCTCTTCTTCGCTCCCATTGACGTGTTGCTGCTGAGACTGCGTTCCCAAGTGCGTGAGACTATCAGGCCACTGGGCAGCGAAGACCTCGTGATGCAGCAGATTATCGGCGACAGCATCACCGACGAGCAGCGCCAGAACCGCTTCATCAAGCAGCTCATACCCTTCCTCCCCTCATGCAAGTATATCCGCGGCAACCGTACGCTCATCACGTTCATGCTGCGCAAGATTTTCATGGAAGAAGGTCTCTGCATGAAGCCGAAAAAGGAAACACGTCAGTTCACCGACGAGAAGCCGCGCTACGAGGACAAGCTCGACATGACGCTCGGCGATTGTTACGTAGGCAACACCTATAGCGAAACCATCAGCTACTACGACATTTACTACTGGTCTGACGACGAATGTAACGAGGCTTTTCTGAAGTTTCTCGACGAAGTGGAAATGCTGCGCCTGTTCATCAAGGATTTCTTCCTCTCCATTGAGGAGGACATCGCTTTCGACATCCAGCACGACGAGCCGCCGTTGCGCCTTGCCGACGACGTGTTCTTCAACTACCTGAACTATAATACAAACATATAACCTATGCCAAAAAGAATCAGTTGGAAAAAAGGCATGCGCCTCACCGATGAGGTGCTGAAAGCAGCCGACGACTGCACCTCCGAATACATCACCCAAGCGATGGCGCTGGCAGCCACAGGCCGTTTCGGGCTCATCCCCACACTCAAGCCCTTCGAACTGCAGCTAAACGTCGTCAAAGGCTTCGTGGATGTGGAGGCGCTATCCTGCACAGCCATCACACGTGGCGGCATCCTCATCGATGCCCACTACGACACCAAGTTCACCAACACCATCGACGGACGTGTGCAGATACCAAACGAGGATGAGAAAGAGTATATCCTTACCATCAACGCACGCCCAGACGACTGGCAGGACACATCCGACGGCTATATGGAGCCCAATTATTACTTCAAGCTCATTGGCCCCAAGACCGCACTGCCCGAGTATGGTCTGCCTATCGGACGCATCATTTACGATGACGGATGGCGCGAGGACAATGTCAACTTCGTACCGCCCTGCCTCAGCATTGCTGCCCACATGAAGTATATGCAGCTCTTCCAGCAGTTTGTACAGATGCTGCAAAGCATCGACGACACCACCCACAAGCAGACGGAAAGCGCAGCAACCACAGCACTCAGCATCTTCTGGCCGGTAGTGCGCGAGCAGCTCATCACCGTCAACACCAGCCTCGACACCCTGACGCCACAGCAGTTGCAGGCCAGCGTGCAGAAGGTGGTATCGGCTTTCGTCGTGGCATGCGACCTCGACGAACTCATCGATCTGGAGGATGCCGAGACCTTCCGCAAGTATTCCACCACACCCTACAGTTATCGCACGGGGTTAGTGCGCATCAAGCAGGGCTTGGCCATGTGCTATGCTATCAACGAGAAGGTGGGCAAATTCAATCTCATCGTCAAGGAAAAGCCCAAAGAGCCAGATCCAATCATAGAACAGCCAAAGGTCGTTACACCGCCGCCACCCAAACCTAATCCACGCCGATTCTGGGAGGGTAAACAGATATGAGTTTCATCAGCACCCCTGTCACCTATATCGAGCCTTCGCTGCGCTTAGTGCGCAACATCGAAGACCACATCACCAAGCTCGACAACTTGGTGGAACTGATTGTGTTCACACCGCGTGGCTCCTTCGCTGCCGACCCCGACTTCGGCTTCGAATACTGGAACCATGAGTTCTCCAACGTTCACTACCGCGAATTCAACGTCAACCAAGGTGGACAGGGCGGCGGCACCCTGCAGAACGACATCACGAAGAAAGAGTGTGAGGACAGCATCCGCGACAGTCTGGCCACTTACGAGCCCATGCTGAAGGATGTCACCGTCAACATCGTTCTCAACTCGGCTGCCGACAAGGGTAGCCACCGCAAGAAGATACCCTCCAAATATGAACTCAACGTCGTGGTCGACGGCAACCTCGACGATGGTCTCGGCACACGCCGCCGCTACCGCAAGATTGTTGTGTTCCTCGTGGAGCCCACCGTAAAGAAATACAGAGGATAGTGAATAGTGAATAGTGAACCCTCAACTCTCAACTCTCAACTCTCAACTCTTAAGAGATGGATGTAGATTTACAGAAAAGAATCAACGAAGCTGTTCAGGCCCTGGGACAAATCTCGGCACAGCCCATCGACTTCAGTCAGATGGATCCTGTGGCGAAGATGATGCTGGTGGCACTGGTCAGCGAATCACAAAAGATACAAGACTACGCCGACAACTCCACCGACCGCATCGTGGAGCGCTTCTGCACCGACTTCATACCGCGCCAGAAGGTGGATGCCATGCCCGCCGTGTGCATCCTACGCCCACTGCTCAAGACACGGAGTGAGGGAGGATTGGTGCCTGTGGGCTCAGGAGCGGAGTTTGCCTATAAGGCTCCAAACAGCAAGACACCACTCAACTATATTCCGCTGTTCAACACGAGCCTTCTGCCCTACATGGGGCTTTACATGTTGAACTACCGACAGTTGCGCTTTGCCGGCAATATTGTTGACATCGAGATGGACAAGCCCAACCATCTGTGGGTAGGCATCTACACCAACAGCGAGCTCAACAACATGAAGGGTATCTCCATGATGATTAAAGGCACCAACGGCATCACACCAGAACATATCAGCGTAGGCGCCACCAATCATGAGCTCGACTTCTCGACCATGCACGAGATGGAGAACATCGAGATGGCGGAGCCCTTCGATGCTCAGCAGTCGTCAGACCAGTTCTTCTCGCTCATCGAGAACTGGAAGGAAAACCTCCTGAACATCAACGACGGAACCATCGTCTATATCACCGACGACACCAACGACCGCGACATCTTCAAGCCGCGACAGTATCCGCGCATGTTTCAGCAGTGGCTCGAAAGCGAAGTGCTCGACTACTTCGACCCCAGCACCATCTGGCTCCGCTTCGACTTCCCCGAAGGCTATGTCGTGCCCAACGATGTGGAGATTCTCTTCAACGTCCTCCCCGTCACCAATGTCGATGTCTGCTCGCTCATGCTCACCCAGGCACAGCCCATTGCCAAGCTCCAGCAAGCCGACGATGCCTTCTTCCTGCGCATCCTGGAGACCAGCACCATGGCCAACCGCCAGGGATTCAACATGACACAGGACGAAATCATCGTCCGCGACTTCGATGCGCAGTGCTACAACAACGGCACCCTCTACCGCGACGTGCGCAACCTCTATAACCGCTTCATCGACGACTACTACGCCTTCATCGAGTACAACGGCATCAAGGACGGCGAAGTGCTGAAGACACTGCGCGAAACCATCAACCTCTTAGGCAAGAGCGTAGGACAGCAGAATGAGAAGTTCAAGTTCGACAGTGGCACCTTCGTCATGAAGAACATGAACCAATACCCGCCCACCAACTCCACGAAGGTGAGCTTTATCACCACCATGGGACGCATCGGCAACAGTCCCCGCTCAGGTGAGAAGATGGAGAACAAGAACGAACCCGCCTTGGAGCAGGATGCTCCCGTCATCGTCTCTGCCATGGGAGGCTCCGACAAGGCTTCCGTCGACGAGCGCTATGAGCAGCTGCGCTATTTCGCACTGACCAACGACCGTCTCTACACCCGCATGGACATTGACGCCTTCTTGCGCAAGGAACTGATGGCAGAGTTCGGCAAGGAAGAGTTCCGGCGCATCTTCATGAAGATGAGCATCGAGGGAGCCGCCGGTGCCGGCACCCTTCAGCGCGGACTTTACATCAACATCGAGTTCAAGGATCACAAGAACTACCGTCATGCCAGCGAGATAGCACTCGACAGGCTGTTGGAGCAACGCATACGCAACCGCTCCTGCATCGCCATGCCTATCATCATCACACTGAAAGACCTCGAAGAGAACTAACTGTCCCTGTCAAGTCATCAGAAGCTGACAATATCATCAGCAATGGAATACAAATACCATCACAATCCCCCTTACGAGAGCGGCAACGAAATTTACGTGTTTCAGGATCGTCTGAACTACATCCGTAACACTTACCACTTCGGCTGGGATCACATCAATGCCGACGGTGTCTACGGCCGCCGCACCCGTAACGCCGTGAAGGGATTCCAGAGCTATTTCATGGGAACAGGAAATGGTGACTTAGACGAAAAGACCCAGGCCCTGATCAACTCAAAGTTCTATGAGTGCCAGCGCGGCTATTCGGCCTCGACAGATGTAAAAAGATGTTACAACCCCACCTACAATTATATTGACCAGGGTTATGCCGACATTGCCAACTGCACTGCCGGACCGCCAATCATTCGCCCTTCAGGCGGCAATTCCTTTTCTGAAACTGCCAACAAAGCTCCCAAAGGCGGCGATGACATGGGATTCTCACTGGAATACTTCAAGAAGAACTACGCCGACAATTTCTATTCTTTGTGCGATGACATCAGAAGTATTTTTGCCGAAATCATTGATTTGCCTATAGGCAAGAAGATGGTAGAAACAGCCATCACCAAGCTAAAGGCATTGTTTCCTAAAATCAGTAATTTCTGCCAAATGGTAGCCGACGACTGCGCCCGTCTTGGAAGTATGGTAGCAGCTAAGGTTGACAAGTTCTTACAGCCCATTAAACGCCACGCTGACAGACTGATAAAAGCCATCAAAACGAACCCAAGTGGTGAGATTTCAAAACTCACAAAAGGTAGCAAAGGTGGAGTTGTAGGCCTGGTAACTGCGGGGCTTCCCATGGTTTACTATCTCATCCGATGGATTATTGCTGCTATATCGGGCGGCGATACCGAATATTTTAAGCAACAATTCTTTAGCAACCTCAAGAGCTTTATCGGTGCTGTGATTATCATGGTAGTGATCGAGTTGGCTGGCATGGCTATTGCTGCTGCGGGGGTTGCCAGCGCAACGGTAGGCCTTGTCGTTGCCATCATCACCATCGTTGTAGCACTCCTCGACATCTTAGTCATGGGACTGACCGACAAGGGCTTAGGCGACTGGATTATGACTGGCCTCGACAAATTAGGTACTTCCATCGGCGACTCCATATATTATGCCCTGCACCCTAACACACCAAGATCCATCACTGAAGAAGAAGCGAGAGAACTGGAATTGGCAACCGTCGACATTTAAGGTCATGCCGCACCTGCATTGCCATGTAAATCATCTCACCGAAAGACGTAGAAGAAGACTAACCAGCGTAACATGGAGTACAGCTATAATAGCACCCGCCCCCTGCAGCAAGGAGATGAGATATGCCTCTACCAAAAGAAGCTGAACTTAGTCCGTGATGTGTATCATGGCCTGTGGGTTCACTTGAATCCTGATGGTGTCTTTGGGCGCAATACGCGAGATGCCGTCAAGGGCTTCCAAATATTTGCAAACCTCAGTCCAACGGGGGTTTTAGACGACAACACCCAGAGAACTGTTACGAGATACGCCATCTGCACCCCGCAGTTCTACGATTTATTCCAGCGGATTATCACTTCCAATCCATTCAATGACAACGACTTGTCAGATCCAGAGATACAAGATGCACCGCCGACAATTCAAGAAAACCCAACCACGCCGCAGTTCTATGACATCAAAGTATCACCTTCTTCGGATTTGGCAACAGAGTCTGGAAGAGCCAAATACATCTATCGCTATCTGACTGAAAAGGGAGGGCTGCAGCAAAACCTGGCTCTTGGAATCATGGCCAACATGTACAGGAGGACAAATGGCATGCTTTTCCCCTACAACAAACTAACTGTTGACATCAGGGAAAAGACAAAGACACAGATGGGCGGCGGATTGTTAGGATTTGTATATTCCAGGTCATTAAGAATGGCAAAAAAAGTGGGGTGTGTCCCTATCATCGAAGAGATGGAAAAGTATGCAAGAGCATATAAAGGCTCTCCGCTTTGTCCAGCAGCTGAAAGATACATGTTGGAAAAGTTCCCCAATGGTTATCCTATTCCTATCGATACTCAAATTCAAAATTCATTGGATTCAATGGAGAGTAGATGTCCTTCACTGAAAAAGACACCTTTCAACACGCCGAAAGAGGCATGCATCGCATATCTTTATAATGTTAACAATCCGGCTAAGAAAAACGAAAAAGATCCTGAGAAAAGGAAGCGTAATGAAGGAAGATGGGACAGACACGGTAAAGAAATATTAAGATTATTGGGAATGTAAACGACACTTGGTTCGTTTGAGAACAAAACAGCAGATTTCACATCTTCATATCATCACATATTCTGGATATTCGAAAAGCACACGAATAGTTTGTCATGAGAAAAGCAATTACATCCATTGCGCTCTTATTACTCCTGTCCATCGGCAGCTCACACGCCCAGTCGGCCAGCGACATCCTGGCTTACATTGAGAAGTACAAGAGCATCGCCCTCGACCAGGAGCGCCGCCATGGCATCCCTGCCACCATTACCCTGGCTCAGGGCATCCTGGAGAGCGGTGCCGGAAGGAGCGGCCTGACGCGCAACTCCAACAATCATTTCGGCATCAAGGCACTCGGAGGCTGGAGCGGCGGAGTCTACAAGGCATGGGACGACGAGCCGCAGAAGAGCTCGTTCCGCGTCTATGCCACAGCAGCAGAGTCATTCGAGGATCACTCGAAGGTGCTGCTCGCTCCCCGTTACCGCTCACTCTTCACGAAAAGCATCTACGACTACCGCGGCTGGGCCATCGGCCTGCAGAAATGCGGCTACGCCACTGCAAAGAACTATGCCGTGGCACTCATCGGATTCATCGATACCTACAAGCTCTACGCCATCAACGGCGGTGTGAAGCTGCGCGCTGGAAAGACGGTCGTCATCACACAGACGAAAGGCTCGGCAGCACCCACCTTCGACGCCGAATGTCAGATGGACGAGGAAGAGCAGTCCGAGGAAGAGCAGACCGTAAAGGAGGTCGTCACACGTTATGTCGTAGACATCAACGACGTGGCCTGCACCATCCTCTACCCCGGCACCACGCTCTCCAGCATCTCCATGCAGTATGACATCCCGAAGGACCTGCTGCTGGAGTTCAACGAGGTGGTGGTGGAAGAAGAGCTGCACGAGGGCGACATCATCTTCCTCGACAAGAAGAAGAAGAAGTTCACCGGTCCGAAGGACTTCTACACAGCTCGCGAGGGCGACTCGCTCTACGGCGTCTCACAGCAGTTCGGCATCAAGGTGACCAGCCTGGCCAAGATGAACCGCATGGAGGTGTCGGAGAAGTTGCACCCGGGCGACAAACTGAAACTCAAATAAATCACCGACGATGCATTTGACGGATGAAACACATTCTCAAATCTCAAACCACGAAAAAAAACAAAATCAACATAGATGATAGATATTAGAGAATACATTGACAATGGCAAGGCCTTCGATGGCAAGTACAGACTGATTCGTCCGCTCAGCACTTCTGGCGGCACCGCCGACGTATGGCTCGCTCTCGACCTCAACACCGTGAAGGACACTGACAACATAGGCGACCTGCGCGGCATGAGCGACGAGGAGATAGAACAGATAGGACTGGTCGTCGCTATCAAGGTGTACCGACCCCAGAACGCACTCGACATCGAGGGTGAGCAACGCTTCCGCGAGGAATACATGATTGTGTTCAACTGCCATCACACCAACCTGATTCACCCCACACACTTCTCCATCTTCCGCGAGATACCTTACCTCGTGCTGCCTTATTGCAAACTCGGCTCAGCAGAGCGCCGCATCGGCAAGTTGGAAGATGACGAGGCTAAGTGGAAATTCGCATCCGACGTGGCAGGAGGCCTGGCCTATCTGCACGCACTCGAGCCGCCCATCATCCACCAAGACATCAAGCCGGGCAACGTCCTCATCGACGACAGCCAGAACTACTCCATCACCGACTTCGGTATCAGCGCCAAGTCGGGAGGCGTCAGCGACCGCGACACTTTCGAGGAAGAAGAGCGTAGCGGCACCATGGCCTATATGTCGCCAGAGCGCTACCGCGAAGATGCTGAGCCCAGCACAGCAGGCGACGTGTGGGCCTACGGAGCCATGCTCTACGAGATGATCACCGGGGCCGTACCCTTCGGCGAACAGGGTGGCTGGGCACAGGTGGAAGACCCCACCGCCATGCCGAAGATACCCACCGACATACCTGTCGACATGCAGCGCCTCATAGCTGCCTGCCTCGACCCCGACCCGGAGAAACGTCCCACGGCAGAATACCTCAGCCAGGCCACAGCCGCACACCAGTATCCGCTGAAGCCAAAGAAGACAGGACTCATCATCGGCATCAGCGTCCTCGTAGCACTGCTCATCGGCATCGCTGCCACATGGCTCCTGCGCTCTCCCGAGGTACAGATTGTCACCGAGGAGGCAGAGCTGCGACCCGCAGAGGAAATCTTCGACGAGGCAATGGCACTGGTCAGCATCAACGACACTGACTCGCTGCAAGCGGGCCTGGAGCTGATGAGAGAGCTGAATGCCCGCAACTATGTGCCGGCCATCTACGAGCTCGCCTTCACCTACGGATGGTACTCCGACAGCGCCTCACTCAACCGCAAGCGCCTGCTGGGCATAGAGGTTGACAACATGTACCTGCCGAAGGAACGCGACTACAGCAACATGGCCATAGCCTACTTCACCAAAATCAAGGAACTCAACGACTCCAACTACGCCGACATCAACGCCAATGCGTGCTATCGCTTCGCATGTTATTACGTCATGCCTAATAAGGTGTTCGTGCAGAACTTCAAGGATGGCAAGGACTTCCTTCTCAAGGCACGCGAATGGGCCGTCATAGCCGACGACAAACCGCTGCTGGAACGCATCGATGCCGGCCTCGCTACCTTTTAGTAAGTTGAACAGTTTTTTTTAACAGATTATCAACATGAAACACATCGTTTGTTTTTTCATCGCCTTCCTCTCCTTCGGCCATGCCCACGCACAGGTGGCCCAGTGGCTTGTACCCCCACAATACGATGACATCAGCATTCCTGCCGACGTCAACGTCGTCGTGGCTCAGCAGGGGCTCGATTACTCACTGTGGAGCGAAGGAAAATGCGTGGCAAAAGTTGAGGGCGACCTCTACCCATATCACGAGGGATATGCAGTAGCCACAGAACCAGCCACGGCCAACATTATCGCCATCTATGATGCCGAAGGCAAGAAGACCGATGTAAAAAAGATGCATCTCCAGTTGGGATGGGGACACCCCTATGTCCACGACAACTTCCTCCTCGTTCACGACGGCTCCTACTTCTACTACATGGACATAGAAGGTGGCGTAGAGCCGCAGCCCTTCTACTCTGCCTTCCCCTTTAACCACGGCTATGCCTCATGCTTCACCTACGACAACCTGCGCAAGATGAAAGACCCGCGCCACATCCTCTTCGACGAAGACCTGCAGCCCGTGACCTTCGCATGGCAGGGAAAGCCGTTCAAGAGCGAAGACGTGGATTTCGTTTCCTCTGTCAACGATGAGGGCCTTGGCATCGTCGGTGCCAAGGGCAAGCTCTACTACTTCCATGCCGAGGACGGCAAGCTCACACCCGTCCTGCCTACTGCCAGCGACACCAACATCAAGAACCAGGCACATTTCTCTGGCGACATCAACAACAGCTTCCGACAGCTCAGCGACTCCACGCAGCTGCTCACAGTACGCTGCGGCAAAGGCAACATCAGCATCACCTTCGAGACATCGACGCTGCTGCCCCTCAGCATCGCCTCCGACCAGGAAGAGCGCATCTTCAAGCGCAAGCCAGCTGCCACAGGCCCCACAGCCTCCAAGCTGCGCGCCGTCCGCGATGTCAACAATGAAAAGATGGCGCTCTACATGGGCGACAACGAGATACTGCCGGGACAGTTCGACGACATCAGCTGCTCAGGCGACAAGGCTCTCGTCACCATCAACGACAAGCTGGGACTGCTGCGCGTACATGCCGACGACCATTTCATCTTCAGCCTCAACAAGGGCGATGCCATCGGATTCCGACACAAGCGCTTCTACACCTCCATACGCCTCATCATGCCGGCCTACATCAATCCTGATGAAACACGCATAGAGGTGGAGGACAATTCGGGATGCCAGATAGACAAGATTACAAAGGAGACGAGAAAAACATCCGACGGCAACTCCATAGAGTACAACTGCACACTCAACTGTCCGCTGAACGTTGGCGACGAACCACAAGAAATAGGCTACCCCGTCTACATCGTCTATGAGGGACTACGAACGCCCATAGAGACAGCCAACGCACAGGTGTGGCACTCGAAATACTACACCGTCGACGTCAACGACGATGATGTCAACATCTCGGGCAACACGCTCAACTTCACCATGAACGTCAGTGCCGACCGACTACAGGGCGAGGACGTCTATCCCTTCAAGCCCACACTGGTCACCGATGTGCTTGACTTCGACATACAGAAAGTGTCAGACACACGCTACAAGTGCAAGGTATTAAACATTAAGGAAGGCATGAACATCATCATCGTGCGCATTGAAGAAGAAGGCTGCCCGCCTGCCGACTACGAATTCGAGGTGGAATACAAGAAGCCTACTCCTGCCTCCAACGGCCAGAACACCGTGACGATGAAGAAAAAGAAAAAGGTAGCCCCACCCCCCAAGCCACAACCCTGGGTGCCTGTTTTGCAAATCTAACAAATTAGAGGAAAGGTAGTTATGAAAATCAACATCAGCGCAACCACCGACGTAGGACACAACCGCGACAACAACGAAGATGCCTACGCTTTCTGTCCCGACCTTACCAGTTCAGACTGGCGACGCAACCACACCGACGGATACATCACCCTCGGCTCACAAGGCTCACTGCTCATCGTGGCCGACGGCATGGGAGGCACCAATGCCGGAGAGGTGGCATCGGCAATAGCCATCGACACCGTCAGCAAAGCCTTCACACCACAGGCAGCCAAAGAGGCTGACAACGACGAGCGACGGCAGACACTCCTCACACGCGCCATCAGGGATGCCGACAAAGCCATCAACAAGCACATGGTGGACCATCCTGAGACAGCAGGCATGGGCACCACCATCGTCGTATGCTGGATTTACGGCGACAAGGCATACACCGCCTGGTGTGGCGACAGCCGCTGCTACCTCTACAACGACAAGGGGCTGAAGCCGCTCACCAAAGATCACTCCTACGTGCAGGAGCTCATCGACAAGGGCGTCATCACCGAGGAGGAGGCATTCACCCATCCCGACAACAACGTCATCACCCGAGGACTCGGCGACTTCGACTCACCGTGCATACCCGACCTCAATATCACCGACATACATGCCGGCGACACCGTCCTGCTCTGCTCCGACGGACTCTGCGGATACTGCACCGACGACATGATAGCGAAGGCCCTCGCCGACAGCAGCGACACCGATGTCGACACCTGTGCCGACAACCTGCAGCAGCTCGCCCTCAATGTGCCGGGCGACGACAACATCTGCATCGTCCTCGCATCGCTCCTCGACGACGACGATCCCCGGGCCGTCACCGTCGGACCTCTACGCCGTTTCCTCCACAGGCTGTTCGGCAAAGACTGACCGCAGCCGGCAGCACATCATCACCCACAAGTCCCGAAGGGGCGACAGAACATGCTCATCATGTCTGTCGCCCCTTCGTTTTGTGGTAAGCACTCGAAGAAGAGTAGCCATCGAAATTGGCTCATTTCAGATGGTTTGTAACCATCCCACTTTCGACGTCCCCCCCATAAAAAAAGGCAATGATATAGCAGTTGACCTATTCATGCGCAGCCATCCCCTCCCTTCAAGGGGAGGGGCAGGGGTGGGGTCTGTAATGTCAGTAATGTTCTTTGCTGCCACTTCTTTGCAGCCCACTCTTCGCTGACTGGATATTACTGATATTACAGACCCCACCCCTCGCTCGGCCGAAGGACCCTTGCAAGGCAAGAGCCCCTCCCCGTAAGG
>JAEEGF012453034.1_pt1 | contig 42928 bp, 28 predicted proteins | sample 9134171 | NCBI WGS metagenome assembly JAEEGF01 (sample SAMN16246542, study PRJNA631951) | gut metagenome | biome: gut microbiome; feature: rumen; material: AP-attached | host: Bos | place: Iran: Karaj | collected 2018-10 | reverse complement strand
ACTTGCATTAAGAGTGCCTGTGCCTGCAGCTGCTGGAGCTGTCGCAGGTGCTGCCGCCTCTTCTGCAGTTGCTTCCTCTGCCTGCGCAGCTTCCTCAGGAGCCTCCTGTGCTGGTGCCTCCTCTGTAGGTGCTGGCGCTGCTGGTGCAGAACCGCCTATGGTAAGTGTGGTGCTGCTGCCAGAATTTGCAGATGATGAAACAATAACTGATGCTGTACCATCTGCAATAGCTTTGAACTTGATAGTACCCTCTTTACCTGAGAATGTAATAGCATTACCTTCTGATTTGTATCCTGAAACATTGCAATCCATAAACTGGAGCATGCTGGATGTATATTTTACAGTAATAGAACCATTTTCTGAGCCTGAAGCCGTAACAGAGATGGAATCACCAACCTGTGCAGAATTTTTAGACACAGAAATAGATGTGGTGCCCTGAGCAAGTGCCACAATATTGAAAGCAAATGCAAGAACTGCCACTAACAGAATATTTAAAAAGCTTCTATTTAATTTCTTCATAATCGTTACCTTCCTTAAAGTCCCTAGACACATTATAAACCGCCTGATGGGCCTAGGACATACTACATATAGATACTTTAATTATAGGTAACACACAATTTATAGTCAACAATTTCTGCAGATCAAATAAAGCCAGATGGAGCCTGAAAGGCCTGAATATGAGCCAATGACTCCTGCTATATTATTTGCACAAATCTGAATATCAAACATAAATAAAAAGAAAAACAAAATACTAGATGCTACAAGAGCTGCGATAACTGCAAGTGCTACAACCATTTCCCTATCTAATCCTCTTTTCATGATAATTACCTCCTAAAAGCCTGTGTCATTTGATGATGTAATTATCCGATAAAGCCATGGGTATAAATATGGACATTAAAATAGCCCCTCCAAATGGAGGGGCCACTGCTCTAATTTGATGCAAAAATGCTATTAGATTGCTAAGAAGAACTTGATAAGGAAGAGAACAGAAATTACATATGTAAGAGCTGAAACTTCCTTTGCCTTGCCTGTGAATACCTTGATGAATGTGTAAGAAATCATAGCAAGACCAATACCATGTCCGATTGAACCAGAGATTGGCATTGCAATAAGCATGATTGTTACAGGTACGCAAACTGAAAGATCATCAAAGTTAACCTTCTTAAGACCTGTCATCATAAGTACACCAACGTAGATAAGTGCTGCTGATGTAGCTGCTGCTGGAATGATTGCAGCGATTGGTGCAAGGAACATGCAAAGAAGGAATGCAATACCGCATGTAAGAGCTGTAAGACCTGTACGGCCACCAGCCTCAACACCTGAAGCAGACTCGATGAATGTTGTAACTGTAGAAGTACCTGTGCATGAACCAACGATTGTACCAACTGAATCTGAAAGAAGAGCCTCTTTCATGTTTGGCATGTTACCCTCGCGGTCAACCATACCTGCACGTGAAGCTGTACCAACAAGTGTGCCGATTGTATCGAACATATCAATGATACAGAATGTGATTACAAGTGTAACTGCTGTGAACCAGCCCATCTGAGCAAGTCCAGCGAAATTGAACTTAAAGAGTGTTGTAGCAGCCATATCGCCAAACTGTGGAACGAATGAAGCTGTTGCAAGTGAAGCAAATGGATTGCTTCCAAGGAATACTGCATCGCAAACCCAGTAAAGAACTGAAGCTGCAAGCATACCGATGATAACAGCACCCTTTACGCCCTTAGATGCAAGTACAACGATAACAAAAAGACCAACGAACATTGTGATAGCTGAAAGAACCATTACTGGATAAGCATCTGTCATTGTGTCTTTAGCATATGTAGCTGTAAGAGCTCCAAAGAAATCCTTCATAACGAAGAACTGATTAAAGTTAGAATCTGCAATGTAAACATTTGAGCCAAAGCCAATGTTAAGAAGCATAAGACCGATAGCTGGTGAGATACCAAGTCTGATGCCAAGAGGAATAGCATCAACAATCTTTTCACGAACGTTAAGAAGTGAAAGGATAAAGAATACAATACCTTCAATAAGGATGATGCAAAGCATTGACTGGAATGACTGTACGTAGCCCATACCTGTTGTAGCAACAAGCTGACCGATTACGATAGCCATGAATGAGTTAAGGCCCATTCCTGGAGCAAGACAGAATGGCTTGTTAGCAAGGAAAGCCATTACGAACATAGCAACTGCAGATGAAATACATGTAGCAAGGAATACACCGTTCCAAAGGTCTGCCCCGCCTGCCCCATAGTTTGTAAGAATGTTTGGATTCAAGGCAATGATATAAGCCATTGTCATGAAGGTTGTTAGTCCAGCGATGATTTCTGTTTTCACAGTAGTGTTATTCTCGCTGATTTTGAATCTTTTCTCTAACATAAAATTCTCCTTTTTATATAAAATTTTTAGGAACCTATTTTAATGATGCCTTTATGAAGGCTGCAAATAGCGGATGTGGCTTATTAGGACGGCTCTTAAACTCTGGGTGGAACTGAACACCTACATGGAATTTGTTAGATGAAACTTCAATAGCTTCAACAACTTCATCGTTAGGTGATGTGCCAGAGATAGTAAGTCCCTTTGATGTCATAAGTTCTCTGTAAGAGTTGTTAAACTCAAATCTATGTCTATGACGTTCTGAAATATTCTCAGAACCATAAGCCTCAAATAATTTTGTATCTTTTCTAACTGCGCAAGGATAAGCGCCAAGTCTCATTGTACCGCCTTTACGAAGTACAGCCATCTGCTCTTCCATAAGGTCAATAACGCAGTTTTTACCGTTGCTATTAAACTCACGTGAATTTGCATCTTCAAGACCGCATGCATTTCTAGCAAACTCAATGGCAGCAACCTGCATACCAAGGCAGATGCCAAGGTAAGGGATGTCATTTTCACGGGCATACTGGCAGGCAAGGATTTTGCCTTCTACACCTCTATCTCCAAAGCCACCAGGAACTAAAATACCATCAACGTCTCCAAGCTTTTCTTTCACATTTTCCTTTGTGATTTCTTCTGAATCAATCCACTCAACCTCAACGTGAGCATTATTCGCATAACCGCCATGGTAAAGTGCCTCGCGAACTGAAATATATGCATCGTGAAGAGCTACATATTTACCAACGATGGCAATCTTTGTAACCTTCTTAAGACCCTTGATGGTCTCAACCATCTTCTCCCACTCATCGATTTTAGGTGGGCGATTTTCAAGGCCAAGCTCGCGACAAGCAACATCATCAAGGCCGTATTTGTGCATCATAAGAGGCGCTTCATAAAGACAATCTAAAGTGTCATTTTCGATGACACAATCCTTTTTAACATTACAGAAAAGTGAAATCTTGTCCTTGATGCTCTGCTCAAGTGGGTGATCAACACGACAAACAATAATGTTAGGTGAGATTCCCTGAGACTGAAGCTCCTTAACTGAGTGCTGAGTAGGCTTTGATTTGTGTTCTTCAGAGCCTGAAAGCCATGGTACTAATGTAACATGAATAAATAAGCAGTTTTCTCTACCTTTCTCGATAGAAATCTGACGAATAGCCTCAAGGAAAGGCTGTGATTCAATATCACCTGTGGTGCCACCAATTTCAGTGATGAGGACATCGCAATTTGAGCTCTCAGCTCCCATGTAGATAAATCTTTTAATTTCTTCTGTGATGTGAGGAATGACCTGAACAGTCTGTCCGAGATACTCTCCCTTTCTCTCACGATTAAGAACGTTCCAATAAACTCTACCTGAAGTAAGGTTAGAATATTTGTTTAAACTCTCATCAATAAATCTCTCATAGTGACCTAAATCAAGGTCAGTTTCAGCGCCATCATCAGTAACGAAAACCTCGCCGTGCTGATAAGGGCTCATGGTGCCTGGGTCTACATTCATATAAGGGTCAAGTTTTTGGGAAGCTACCTTATATCCTCTCATTTTAAGTAGACGGCCAAGTGAGGCTGCTGTAATACCTTTGCCGAGGCCTGATACTACGCCGCCAGTGACAAAAATGTGCTTAGTCATAATGTTTCTCCTTTGGATAATTTTTTTGTGCTCTTTTTTATCCATCAAAAAAGGAGTCGAAAGATACACCCGTATTAAGGTGCTTTTCGACTCCCACATATTCAGATTATTATTTCAACTATTGCACATAGGTATAGCTGGAACATATTTCCTCCCGAAATAAAAAAAAGCGTTTTTTTTTATGAGAGACGTCTCTCACAAAAACGTACGCCTTTGTACTTTGAAAGTTTACAACAGCGCAAGTTTTTTGTAAAGAGGTTTCTAACGATTTATTTTAAATTCGTAAGAAGTGTCATATGTAGCTAAATATAATATGTCATCTTTTACTTCAAACTGAGCAGGTGCAGAGGTAAGTCGGATTTTATCTACCCTATCTCCAGTGTGTTTATCTAAAAGATATAAATAATCTGGCTCTGAAGTGAAACCGTATCCGCAGATAATGGTATCATCCACAATCTTAAAGTTCGAGTTATTTGCCACAAGTGGCTCACTACGCCAAACCATGTCGTTAATGTTTAGGTCGATGGCAACAATATACCCTGTCCATGATTCCTCGGAAGTGTATCCACCATGGCCAATGGAAAGATATAAATAATCACCATCTATCTGAGCCCAGTTAATATACTGAGTAGCGCATGACCATTTATCGTCTGTTTCATCAGGACCATTGCAGACCTGGGATAAATCCAGATCAATAACAACCTCACGGTCTTGGTTATAAACAACGATGCTTTGATTCTCGTAGGTATACTCTCCTGGATTGTATGTCTCGTAGTCATAGGTACCATCTGAATAAGGAAGGCGGGCCATTTCAAAACCGTTTTTCTCAGCCCAAACCTCAGTATCAAGCCAATCTGTTTTATCCATAGAAAGCTGTGTAAGACTAATATGTTTTTCCGCTGCAGGTTTGCAATACTCACTAACATATTTTTTCCAGGTAAGATTTGGAACCAGATAGCCAGAATGAGCATCACCATCAGGATTATCCCAGATATAGTCTTCGTCTTTAGCCTCAAAAGTAACAACATCAGCAGTTTTAATTTCAACCATAGAATCAATATCTGTGTTTTCTTTTGGCAAAAACACAGGATTAATAATGTCTTTAATTTCCTCTGTAGATAATACTACATCCATTTTCGAATCATCCACATCCTGAACTTCGTAGCTGCCAAAATAAAGATGCAAGCCTTCTTCTGTTAATGTCCAGGTGTAATTATCATTTTCAAATTTGTATTCAAAGGCATCGCCTAACTCTTCGCCAGCACAAAAATATTTATCATATTCGTCCTTGTAGGTTGGATACTTCTCATCCATCTTTGCACGAACCGCCCTAGCAAAAGCATCGCCATCGTCCACTACAGTCATAATACTCACAAGATTTCCTGTTGCCACATCAATATTATAGGAAATATTCCATTCACCAGTGCAGGCTCCAGACTGATATGATTCGTTATATAAAACACTGAAAAGTCTGTCGTCAAATCTAACAACACTTATGTCAGTATTTGCCAGATAAGTGTCCTCTTCAATGCCCTCTTCTCTATCGCTTTTTCTCATTCTTGCGTAGGCATTTGCACTTTCGTTGCTGCTATCTGCCCAATATTCATTATATCCATTGATAGCATCCTTCAACTTTGGATATTTTTTTGCATAATCATCGCAAAGAATGATTTCCGGATAGCTGGCAGTAGCCATAACTTCTCCATCCATAGTAGCTTCAAGAGGATGATTCACTACAGTGATGCCTTTTTCTATAGCTTCGACCTCAGGTGTCTCAGGACGTTCAGGCTCGACCTTTACTTCCTTTTCACAGGCAACAGATGAAGCCAAAATCATGGAAGCTAAAGCGACTGCCATTATTCTCTTTTTCATTTACTCTACCTCATTAGCTCAAATTTGTTACATTTCTATACTATCACATCAATTTGTTTATTGTATATTTTTTTTTGAACACTTATAATACGATAGATTGAGATTAAAAATATATAAATAAGAAAGAACTAGTTATTGTTATGGAAAACAAATTATTCAAATTAGGTATCGACATCGGTTCTACAACAGTAAAAATCGCAGTTCTCGATGACGATAACAACTTACTTTTTTCGGATTACCAGAGACATTTTGCTAACATTCAGCAAACTCTAACTGATTTACTTACAAAGGCCAAGTCTTCTCTTGGCAAAATCCAGGTTCGTCCTATGATTACAGGTTCAGGCGGACTTACTCTTGCAAAACACCTTGGTGTTGAATTTGTGCAGGAGGTTATTGCAGTATCTACAGCTCTTACTCACTATGCTCCACAGACTGATGTAGCTATCGAGCTTGGTGGCGAGGATGCTAAAATTATTTATTTTGAAAATGGAAACGTTGAGCAGCGTATGAATGGTATCTGTGCCGGTGGTACAGGTTCATTTATCGACCAGATGGCTTCGCTTTTACAGACAGATGCTACTGGTCTTAATACATATGCAAAGGATTACAACGCCATCTATCCTATCGCAGCTCGTTGTGGCGTATTTGCAAAGACAGATATTCAGCCACTTATCAACGAGGGTGCATCAAAGGAAGATCTTTCAGCTTCTATTTTCCAGGCAGTTGTAAACCAGACTATTTCAGGCCTGGCTTGTGGTAAGCCAATCCGCGGTCATGTTGCATTTCTTGGTGGTCCTCTTCACTTTTTGGATCAGCTTAGAGAAGCTTTTATCCGAACATTAAAGCTTGACGATGATCACGCTATCCTTCTTGATAACTCTCATCTTTTTGCTGCTATTGGTTCTGCTCTTAACTCAAAGGAAGAAAACAACGTTCCTATGGATGAGCTTATTGATAAGCTTGCAGAAGGAATCAAAATGGACTTTGAGGTTGCACGTCTTGAGCCACTTTTTGAAGGTGAAGATGATTTCAGAGCTTTTAAGGATAGACATGCAAAAGCTGAAGTTAAAAAGGGTGATTTAGCAACCTATCACGGCAACGTATATCTTGGTATCGATGCTGGTTCTACAACTACAAAGCTTGCTGTTGTAGGCGAGGATGGAACTCTTTTATATTCATTCTACTCAAGCAACAATGGTAGCCCACTGGCTACTTCAATAAAGGCATTAAAAGAGATTTACTCTATCATGCCAGAGGATACACACATCGTACATTCATGCTCTACAGGTTATGGTGAGGCACTTTTAAAGGCAGCACTACAGTTAGATGACGGCGAAGTAGAGACTATCGCTCACTACTATGCTGCAGCTTTCTTTAACCCAAATGTAGACTGCATCCTTGATATTGGTGGTCAGGATATGAAATGTATCCGCATCAAAAATGGTGTAGTTGACAGCGTACAGCTTAACGAAGCATGCTCATCTGGTTGTGGTTCCTTCATAGAAACCTTCGCAAAGTCACTTGATTTTAGTGTACAGGATTTTGCTGAGGAGGCACTTTTTGCTCTCAACCCAATCGACCTTGGTACTAGATGTACTGTATTTATGAATTCAAAGGTTAAGCAGGCTCAGAAGGAAGGCGCATCTGTAGCTGATATTTCTTCAGGTCTTGCTTACTCAGTAATAAAGAACGCACTTTTCAAGGTTATCAAGCTTTCTGATGCTTCAGAGCTTGGGGAGAACATCGTTGTACAGGGTGGTACATTCTACAATGATGCTGTTCTTCGTTCTCTTGAAAAGGTTGCTGGCGTAAATGTTGTTCGTCCTGACATTGCAGGTATCATGGGTGCCTTTGGTTGTGCACTTATTGCCAAGGAGCGCTACGAGGAAAATCCTACTACAACTACTCTTGGTATCGAAGACATTAACAATCTTACATTTGATACTAAGCTTACACGTTGCCAGGGCTGTGTAAACCACTGCCTCCTTACAATCAACAGATTTTCAGGCGGACGTTCATTTATCACAGGTAACAGATGTGAAAAGGGTGCAGGCGGTGTTAAAAACAAAGAAAACATTCCTAACCTTTACGAATACAAATACAATAGATTATTTGATTATGAGCCACTTTCTGAGGAAGAGGCAACTAGAGGAACTGTTGGTATTCCTCGTGTACTTAACCTTTATGAGAATTACCCATTCTGGGCTACATTCTTTAAGGAATTAGGCTTTAGAGTTGTACTTTCGCCTCGTTCAAACCGAAAGGTTTATGAGATGGGCATTGAATCTATCCCATCTGAGTCTGAATGCTACCCTGCAAAGATGGCACATGGTCATGTTCAGTGGCTGATAAATGAGGGCAATGTGGATTTCATCTACTATCCATGTATTCCATACGAGAGAGATGAGTTCCCTGATTCTAACAACCATTACAATTGCCCTATCGTTACATCATATGCTGAAAATATTAAGAACAACGTAGACGAGATTACCTCAGGTAAGGTACGTTTTCTTAATCCATTTATGGCATTCTCTTCAGAAGAGATACTTACAAATCAGCTTGAAAAGGTATTCAAGGATGAGTTCGATATTGAAGCAAGCGAAGTAAAGGCTGCCGCTCACGCAGCTTGGCTTGAGCAGGAACATTTCAGAAATGATATGTATGCTAAGGGTGCTGAGGTTCTTAAATACCTTGAGGAAACTGGAAAGCACGGTATCGTCCTTGCTGGACGTCCATATCATGTGGACCCGGAGATTAATCACGGTATTCCAGAGCTTATTAACAGCTACGGCATTGCCGTTTTAACAGAGGATTCTATTTCAAATCTCGGTGAGGTTGAGCGTCCTCTTATCGTTATGGATCAGTGGATGTTCCACTCTAGAATGTACAGCGCTGCAAACTATGTTAAGAAGCATGATAACTTAGACTTAATCCAGCTGAACTCATTTGGTTGTGGTCTAGATGCTGTTACAACAGATCAGGTAGCTGATATCCTTACAAACTCTGGCAAGATTTACACTTGCCTTAAGATTGATGAGGTTAACAACCTAGGTGCTGCTAGAATTAGAGTTCGTTCTCTTCTTGCTGCACTTCGTGTTAAGAAAAAGAAGAAACAGGAAAGAAAGATCGTTCCTGCAAATTATAACCGTATCGTATTTACGGAGGAAATGAAGAAGAATTACACAATTCTTTGTCCTCAAATGTCTCCTATCCACTTTGACTTAATCGAGCCTGCATTTAACGCAGCCGGATACAACCTGGTGGTACCAGACATCCCTACACGTACTTGCGTAGACGTAGGTCTTAAATATGTAAACAACGATGCATGCTATCCATCACTTATGGTTATTGGTCAGCTGATGGCAGCTATTGATACAGGCGAGTTTGATATGAACCGCACTGCCCTGCTGATTTCACAGACTGGTGGCGGATGTCGTGCTTCAAACTACATTGGATTTATCAGACGTGCTCTTGCAAAGGCTGGATATCCAGATGTACCTGTTATTTCACTTAACTTAAGCGGATTTGAGCCAAACCCTGGATTTAAGCTTACACCTAGCCTTATCCAACATGGACTTTACGCTCTTACATTTGGTGATATACTTCTTCGTTGCGTATACAGAGTTCGCCCATACGAGGCTGTAAAGGGCTCTACTGATGAGCTTCATGATAAGTGGAGAAAGAAAGTAATTGATTTTATTTCAAATACAAAGATTCTTTCACACAGCAAGTTTAAGAAGATGTGCCGTGAGATGATTCGTGATTTCGATAATCTTCCTATTATTGAAGGCCTTAAGAAGCCACGTGTTGGTATTGTTGGAGAGATTCTTGTTAAGTTCCTTCCAGCAGCTAACAATCACCTAGCTGAGTTACTTGAGCAGGAGGGTGCTGAGGCAGTTGTGCCTGATTTAACAGACTTCCTACTCTACAGCTTCTACAATGCAAACTTTAAGGAAGAAAACCTTGGTGCAAGCAAGAAGACTCGGTTTTATTGCAACATGGGAATTAAGTTCTTTGAATGGTTAAGAAGTGCTGCTAGAGATGAATTTAATAAGTCTAAGAAATTTACAGCTCCAGCATACATCACAGATACAGCTGCAAATGCGAAGGAAATTGTTTCTATTGGAAATCAGACTGGTGAAGGATGGTTCCTTACAGGCGAAATGCTAGAGCTCATCGAGACAGGCGCTAGCAACATCGTATGTATCCAGCCATTTGGATGCTTACCAAACCACGTAGTTGGTAAAGGTGTTATTAAGCGTATCCGTCATGAGCATCCTGAAGCAAATATCGTAGCAATTGACTATGATCCAGGTGCATCAGAAGTTAACCAGCTGAACAGAATCAAGCTTATGCTTTCTACAGCTAACAAAAACCTATAATAAAAAGCCAGCTTTAATAGCTGGCTTTTTTATATGTTTGATGCTACGATTCTGAATTCATATGGTTTAAGAACGAAGTTATCTCTATCTGTTGGAGCGTAGTTTCCAAAGATAATTCTATCCCCATAAAACTCTACAGGCTTATTGAAAGCTGTAAGGTTGCAATAGATATATAATCTCTCCTCGTCTGATTCGCGAGTAAAAAGATATACATCACTAGGAGATGCTACCCTTCTATAGCTGCCTTCTGTAATAGCTGATGAAGCTTTCCTAAACTCTATCATCTTTTTATAGAAGTTTAAGATACTATCTGGGTCCTGGTTTTCAGCATCAACATTAATAAAAGATTTATTTTCATTTACCTTTAACCAAGGAGTACCCTCTGTAAAGCCAGCCTGTTCTGATGCATCCCACTGGACAGGAGTACGAGCATTATCTCTGCTAGATCGTAAAATCAGCTTGCGTCTGATGGAATTGATAATCAAAAGACGTTTCATAGCCTGATTTATATTGTAGCTTTCAATATCTTTTAGCTCTTTAAGACCTCTAAAATCGCCATTTGTCATGCCGATTTCCTCACCTTCATAGATAAAAGGAATACCACGAAGACAAAGATTTAGACCACACAAAAGCTTTGCGCTCTTTTCCCAGTAACGTCCAGTATTACCAAAGTGATTAACAGAACGTACCTGATCGTGGTTTTCTAGATAGTTAGCAGGGTTTTCAAGGGCATTCTGCCACTTATCTAAGATTCTAATGAGTTTGTATGGCTTATATTTTTTCTTGAACCATTTGATGCCACCTCTTGAGTCCACATCCATGTGCTCAAAGAAAAATACTGCATCTAATTCCTTGCGATTTTCATCACTTAAAAGCTTAGCATCCTCTGGAGTAACCATAACTGTTTCTCCAACAATGAAAGTCTTGTATTTACTCCAAACATCTTCGTTAAAGCGCTTTAAGAGCTCATGACAGCCTTCTGTGTTAAGGTAGTGCTCCTTGCCTGTAAGGGCAAAATGCTTTTTGCCATCCTCAAGAGAATCCTTATAGATGACGTTAATAACATCGCATCTAAAGCCAGCTACACCTTTGTCTAGCCAAAAACGCATAATATCTGTAATTTCATCGTAAACTTCTGGATTGTGCCAGTTTAAATCCGGCTGTTTCTTACTGAATAAGTGTAGATAATATTCTCCACTATCTGTCTTGGTCCAGGCCTTTTCTCCGAAAAATGATCCCCAGTTATTAGGGCTTTTTTTGCCATTGCCTGGTCTGAAGTAATAATAGTTCTTGTATTTTTTATCTCCTGCGAGAGCCTTTTTAAACCATTCATGCTCGTCAGAAGTGTGATTAATTACAAGGTCCATTATTATTTTAATGCCTAGTCGTTTTGCACGGCTAATGAGGCGCTCCATGTCCTCCATGGTGCCAAATTCAGGATTAATATCCTTGTAGTCTGATATATCATAGCCATTGTCATAGCCAGGGCTAGGATACACAGGACTAAGCCAAATAACGTCTACGCCTAAATCCTTCAGATAATGAAGTTTAGATATGATTCCGGGTATGTCCCCAATACCATCCCCGTTACTATCACAAAAGGAGCGTGGATATATTTGATATACTATCGCATTTTTCCACCACTTCTTTGTACTAGAAGCTGCCATAACAATCCCCCAATTGTTTTTATGTACGTATTCTGATGATAAATGAAATAACACATTTTTTCAATGGATAATTCACAATTTAGTCACAGTTACGGACTAATGGTCTGATAATTGTTCAATATTACTTAAAAAATTTAAAAACGGCAGACTCAGCCGTCTGCCGTTATAAATCAATGCAAGTATGCAATCTCTATTTTGTAAGTAACATCATGATCTTGTTTGAGCGAGTTACGAACTCTGCCATTGCTTCTGGAGCAAGTGGAGCGTTTGCAAGCTTAGCAAGGTCATAAAGCTGGGCTGCAAATGTAGGAACATTCTCAGAATCCTTATTTTCAAGGATGTACTTAACTAAATCATTGTTAGCATTGAGAACAAGTGTCTCTGATGCAGAACCAAACATGTTCATATCCATGCCACCCATAGCATACATACGCATCATATCCTGCATACGACGGCTCTCTTCTGATACGGTAATCATAGAAGAAAGTTCCTTATTCTTAAACTTCTCTACCTTTACCTCAAGGCCTTCGTTGTTAAGAGCTTTTCTAAACACATCTGTAAGAGTCTCTGTCTCAGTCTTAAGCTCGTCCTCAGTAGTCTCCTCTACCATTGAATCTGTAACATCTGCATCGATACGGCAGAACTTATACTGATCGTTACGCTGCTCTAGCTGAGTAATGAATGATGTATCAATAGCATGGTCAAGAATAACTGCATTCATGCCCTGTTCCTTGAACATGTTAATGTACTGAGACTGCTGATTAGCATCTGTTACATAGTAAACAGTCTTTCTAGTATCCTCTGGCTCCTTTGTATCTTCAGCATCCTTTGTCTCATCAACAACCTCTGCCTCTACCTTTTCGCCATTTTCATCTGTAGCCTTTTCATCAGATTCTTCCTTAACAAGAAGTTCTGGAAGAGTGATGTATTTGTCGTTGATATCCTTGAATAAGATGTAGTCGTTCATCTTATCACAGAATTTGTTATCCTTTAAGCAACCAAACTTAATAAATGGAGCAATGTCGTCCCAGTATTTCTCGTACGATTCCTTTTCTGTCTTGCACATACCAGTGAGCTTATCAGCAACCTTTTTAGTAATGTACTCAGAAATCTTTGTAACGAATCCGTCGTTCTGAAGAGCTGAACGAGAAACATTAAGTGGAAGATCTGGACAATCGATAACTCCCTTAAGAAGCATTAAGAACTCTGGAATAACTTCCTTAATGTTATCAGCGATGAATACCTGATTATTATAAAGCTTTATAGTACCCTCGATAGAATCATACTCTGTGTTAATCTTAGGGAAGTATAAAATACCCTTGAGATTGAATGGATAATCCATGTTAAGGTGAATCCAGAAAAGTGGCTCCTTGTAATCATGGAATACGTCACGATAAAATGCCTTATAGTCGTCCTCTGTACACTCTGAAGGGTTCTTTGTCCAAAGAGGCTGTGTCTCGTTAAGTGGTGTAGGCTTGATTTCCTTGCCTTCGTCATCCTTCTTAGGCTCCTCACCCTTCTTTGAGAGATAGATTTCTGTAGGCATGAATGAGCAGTACTTTGTAATGACCTCACGAGCACGATACTCGTTAGCAAACTCAAGGCAATCCTCATTTAAGAACAATGTGATTTTAGTACCAACCTGGTCCCAGTCACCATCGCTCATTTCGAATTCTGTGCCGCCATCACACTCCCAGTGAACTGCTGTAGCGCCATCCTTGTAAGAAAGTGTATCGATGTGAACCTCATCAGCTACCATGAATGCTGAATAAAAACCAAGACCGAAGTGACCGATAATCTGATCGCTATCTGCCTTATCCTTGTACTTTTCTAAGAAGTCTGTAGCACCAGAAAAAGCGATTTGATTAATGTACTCATCAACCTCTTCAGATGTCATACCAAGACCATTATCAATGAATGTAAGTGTCTTGTCCTCAGGACTAACAATTACCTGAATCTTTGCTTTGTAATCAAGTGGAAGTGAATATTCACCCATCATATCAAGCTTTTTAAGCTTAGTGATGGCGTCGCAACCATTTGAAATAAGCTCTCTATAAAAAATGTCGTGATCAGAATATAACCATTTCTTAATCACTGGAAAAATATTTTCGCTAGTAATTGATAAACTGCCCTTTTTGTTTCCCATTTTAATCACTCCTTTGAATAAAATACTCACTGAAATACATGATAATACTGGGAAAAATCAAAGTCAATAAAAAATTAGCACTCATATACAATGAGTGCTAATAGTATATTAAAGCTCTTTTTCAGCAAGTTTTAATGCGGAATCAATTACAGCATCCATATCGTAATATTTATACTCGCCTAAGCGGCCACCGAAGATAACCTTGTCTTCTTTTGTTGCAAGCTCTTTGTACTGTTCATAAAGCTTGCCGTTTTTCTCGTCGTTAACTGGATAGTAAGGCTCGTCACCTGGCTTCCACTCTGAGCTGTACTCGCGGCTGATAACAGTTTTTGGCAAATCGTTTCCATTTTCATCCTTACCAAACTCGAACCATTTGTGTTCGATGATACGTGTCCAAGGAGTCTCAGCGTCAGTGTAGTTTACAGCTGCATTACCCTGGAAGTTTGGTTTATCAAGGATTTCATTTTCGAATCTAACTGAACGATACTCAAGTGTGCCAAGCTCAAAATCGAAATATGCATCGATAGGACCTGTATAAACAACTTTTTCCGCAAGAGCGTCAAGCTGTGCCTTGTTTTCGAAGTAATCTGTATCAAGACGAACCTCGATTCCCTCTAACATGTTTGCAACCATTTTTGTATAACCACCAACAGGAATTCCCTGATAGAGAGCATTGAAATAGTTGTTATCAAATGTAAGTCGAACTGGCAGTCTCTTTATAATAAATGAAGGAAGCTCTGTGCATGGACGTCCCCACTGCTTCTGAGTGTAGCCCTTTATGAGCTTTTCATAAATATCAGTGCCTACAAGTGATATAGCCTGCTCCTCAAGGTTCTTTGGCTCTGTGATGCCAGCAGCCTTCTTTTGCTCCTCGATTTTAGCTGCAGCTTCCTCTGGAGTTACAACGCCCCACATCTTATTGAAAGTGTACATGTTGAAAGGAAGTGAATAAAGCTCTCCCTTATAGTTTGCAACTGGCGAATTTGTAAAACGATTAAAGGTAGCAAACTTTGTAACATACTCCCATACATGTTTCATATTAGTATGGAAAATATGAGCGCCATATTTGTGCACATGAATGCCCTCAATCTTTTCTGTGTAAACATTACCTGCAATGTTAGGTCTCTTATCGATAACAAGAACTTTCTTTCCAGCATCTGTTGCCTGACGTGCAAATACTGCGCCAAATAATCCAGCGCCTACTATTAAATAATCGTACATAATTTTTCTCCTTACAAAAACTATGTGAATTATATCATATCTAGAATTAAAAGCACAAAAAAAGAAGCCATATCGTAAATACGATACAGCCTCTTACTTTTAAAGTTCTACCGAGCCAACGCTGTCCTTATTAGCTACGTAATAAATTCTGCGCTCCTCTGGCTTGATATAGATGCTGATTTCTTCAAGAGTCTTACCCTTGTAATCCTTCTTGAACTGTGCCTGTGCTTTCTTTAAGCACTCAGCCTCTGTAAACTCACGATCCTGATACTGTACAACTGCTGTAGTAACAACTGCCTTTTTCTTTGTAGTAGCTTTCTTAGTAGCTGCCTTCTTAGCTGTTGTAGCTTTTTTTGTGGCTGTTTTTTTAGCTGTAGTAGCTTTCTTTGCCACATCCTTTTTAACTTCAGAAACAGCCTTTTTTGTGGCTGCCTGTGTACTAGCTACTGCAGACTTAACTGTTGATGTTGCAGAAGCTGCTGACTTCTTAATGTCATCAACTGTAACCTTTGTAGTTACCATTTTTTCACCCTCCTATTTTGTAAAACATTTGTTGTGTTTTATTTATTCAGTATTATAGTCATTTGTATTCGTAATTTCTAGTCTATATGAACAATTTTCTACCAAATTACTAATAAAAGAGTGAAATAAAAATCTTTTTAGTACAAAATTCTATAAATGTTCCGATAATGTTTTGAAAAAGTCTGCTGATATCAGATTAGATGCATCCTCTGGAAAAGAAATTTCATTCCAAAGATTTGTATTTATATCTGAAAAATATCTTATCTTTAATTCCTCAACAATGTCATCTAAAACCTGTTTACGACGGTTGTCAATAATGACCTCTTTATTGGCTTCTGAAAGTTCTTCGTTGTACTTATCTAAGCACTGAAAAAAGTAGAAACCACCGTCTGCTGGAATCTCTCCTGAGACCTGATCTGTATCAAGATTAAATACTACTTCATCAACATTTTCAGGGTACTGTCCTCTGGCAAAAGTAACCTGATAACTATCAAGTTCTGTATAGGTCGCCGCAAGTCTTTCAAACGTATATCCGTAGTCAATCATACCCTGTATTTCTTTCGCTTTTGCTTCATCAGAAACGAATAAAACGAAGGCCTCCATAACACGGGCTTCGTCCTCTGAAACCTCTTCATTTACTGAGTCCATTAACTGCTTATATACCTTTGATGCAAGTGCATATTTTAGGTACATTTTTTCAATGTCTTTTTTCTTTGCACCAGTGAAAGATTTTTCATCTGAATTCAAAGTTTTATAGTAGGCTGCTGCTGCAGTTGCACATGATTTTTGTTCTGCCTCAGTAAGCTCTATTCCCTGTTCCTTAGCATATAAATTTAAAACATATACACGAGTAAGGTGTTCCATTGTAAGGTCCTTAATAGAGCCAGTCATGGTGGTGGTGTCAAAATCCTCAGACCAAAGATTAACACCGTCTACAGAACCATATATATTTTTCTCATTAAGCAGATAAGTGAGTGCTTCTTTTTTGGAGCATTTCATATCTCCTATTTTAAATACTGTACTATGGCCGATTGATGGATCAAAATAAACCTGTTTATCATCGATGGTACAGCCAGATATTGTAACGAGGGTGCATATCGCAAATACGAATGCCCCTAATCTTTTATATAACTTCATACTATCCCTCTACCACAAGATATCTACCATCAGAAAGTGCAAACACTTCCTCTGCAGATAGGATTTCAGATTCTGACATTCCTGCAGTATCCATTTCATCCTCTAAATATTCCAAAACTTCCTTTTTATTTTTGCAAACCACAGCGCAAACATCCTCTAAAAACTCTGCAGCCTCTTCGTAAGAATCTGCAACTGTCTCAGGGAAAAGCTGAAGCTGCTTTTCAAGAAATGTTTCAACAACTAATTTATCGTACATGTCTTGCTCCTTTAAACATCTAACTTTATAGTCTCATCAAAGGCAAATGAATAGATTAAAACCTCTTTCACTGGCACTTCATAAGCATGTTCAATTGCATCCTTGTATAGCTGCAATTGCTTTTCATATCTTAGCACTAATTCCTGCTTATCGTCCACCCTATCGGTTTTGTAATCCAAAAGGACTATTCCATCATCCTCTTCGAAAAATACGTCGATGATACCCTGTACTAGAATCATCTCGTCAGATGGTGTTTCGTCCTCAAACAGCTCTAGGGCGTTACTGCCAAATACAAAAGGCTTTTCCTTGTAGAGTTTTCCTTTGACTGCTGCATCTGCCATTCTAGTGGCCACATCGTCCTTCATAAAGGACTTTAGCTTTACTGTGCTAATACGTTTGTATTCATCCTCAGAAAGGGCATGGGTAGAGTGCATGTAATCTAACTGTTCATTAAATGAACTTAATAAATCACCCACTGTAAAATCAAAGCATTCCATAAAGCGGTGCATAGCTGTTCCATAAAGGGCACCAGCTGGTGTGCCATCAGAAGATGTACTTTCTGTTTGCTCTCTCATAAAGGATGGAATGTAAGCACTTTCATCCTTGTGGATAAATGCAGGTGCTGCATCAGCATTAAAATTAAAGGCATCTTCCATAGCCTGATGCTTAATTTCTGATACTGAATATTTGCTTTTATATGCACTATCTTTTATGCCGTCATAGGTAAATGATAACGTATTTACGATAACATTATCATCGGAAGGCTCAACTGAATCTAAAAGATTCTTAAGAGTCTCCTTGGCATATCCCTTTTGCAATGTGTTTTCCACTTCATTTACAAAAATCTGACCTGGTTCCACTATGCTGATACTGTAGTTGCTATAAGGCCATTTTGATGCATATAAGGCCCTAAGGATAAGCTCCATACCAGTAGTAGCAGACATTTTAGTAGGATAATCTAATGGTCCTACACCATTTTGAAAGCTTGCAACTTTATCAGCTGTAGAGCTTTTTTTGCTGCTTGAAAGAGTACCTGTGATGATAAGCTTGTCCACGGCACGGGTAAGAGCAACGTACAAAATTCTTAAATATTCACCTCTATCTTCTTCCTTTGTCTTGGCTTTTACCAAATTAAACAAAGGTGTGTCGTGAGCAATCCTTGTAACGGGATTTCTATATTTAAGTGCAATACCAAGGTTGTCATCGTATGAAAATCCACCCTTGTCTGCCTGGAAGCCTTTACCCATTCCACTAACAAAAACCACAGGGTACTCAAGGCCCTTACTTTTATGGATAGACATAATACGAACAGCTTCGTCATTTTCTCCTACAGTTTTTGCAAGGCCTAAATCTTCATCGTAGGTTTTAAGACTTTCGATATAGCTTACAAATCTAGATAAGCCCTTGAAGCTGGTACTCTCAAAGCTAACAGCCTCATCAACTAGCTTATCTAAGTTTGCAGAAGCCATTTTGCCATTAGGCAGTGCTTTTGTATAAGTACCAAAACCAGTGCGCTCTAATATATGAATAATAACCTCATGAATAGGTGTATCTACCGCTTGGTTTCTAAAATAATCTAGAGTTTCAAAAAATGCATTAATATCATCTGATGGATGAGCCTCATTGTATATTTTCATAGCCTCATACAAGCTGACTTTGGTGTCTACAGTTCTAAGCTTGGCCAATTCCTCAGATGTAAAATTAAACATAGGCGAATGAAGGACTGCTGCAAGAGGAATGTCGTTGTATGGATTATCAATGACAGTCAAAAAAGAAAGAACAGTTTCTATTTCTTCTCTTTCAAAAAAGCCAGTCTCCTCAGCAACATAGGCTGGGATGCCATGGTCTTTTAACACGTTTATAAACTTGTCTGCGTGGCCCTTTACGCTTCGCATCAAAATAACTATGTCTGATAGCTTTGCTGAGCGCAGCGCCCTGACATCGTCCTGTTTGTATGATACCTGAAAGTCTGAAGCCATAAGCTTTTTTATACGGTCAGCTACAACTAGAGCCTCTAGCTCATCTGCTGATTTGATTGAAAGCTCCTTCATAGCATCAGAATCCTCTGCTACAACTATTACCTCTGATTCGTAGGATTTTGTATCTCCAGTAAAGGTTGTGTCACCTACCTTAAGGCTTGCCTTTTCATCATAAGCCACACCACCTACATCCATCTGCATAAGCGGATCAAATACCTTGTTAGAAAACTCCAATACCTCACCGCGGCTTCGGAAATTTTTATCAAGGTCGATTCTGATGGAGTCTGTAGCACCATCCATAGGATATGAATAGAGCTTATCTATAAAAAGCTTTGGGCTAGCCTGTCTAAAGGCATAGATAGACTGTTTTACATCACCAACTGTAAAGTAATTGTTGTCAGTTGCTATGGCTGTAAGTATCTGTTCCTGAAGCTCATTTGAGTCCTGATACTCATCCACCATTACCTCTTTAAAATGGTTAGAAAGTTCTATTGCGACAGGACGTTTTTCATGGTTTACGGAATCCTTCATGCGAAGGATTTCAAGAGCCATGTGCTCTATATCGTTAAACTCGTATATGTTTTTCTTTTTCTTTGATTCGTATAAACGATTAGAAAAATCTCTGGTAAATGCTATGAGGGCACTAGCCTGCTTTTTCACAAAGGAAATGTCTTCAAACATCATCTGAAGATCCTGTGAATAATAATCAGACTTTAGAGTCTTGATAAGGTCCTTATACTGAGCTCTGATAGTCTTTGCCCGCTCTAGGCTATCTTCATCAAGGGTGGTTCCCTTACTTGAAAATCTAGTAGAAAAATCGCAGCCTGAAATAGCAGCATATTTTTCTGCAAAAGTGGTGGCGCTCAAAACACCCTGGAGCTGTCTAAGCTCGTTTGTAAATATCTGCTTGTCCTTAGAATCGCAGTCCACTTCATAAAGGGCCAGAATATCAGATAAAGCCTCCACCAGGGCCTTTGTATAGAGGTCTGTCTGAACTAAGATTTGTCTAATAGCCTCAGAGTTTTCCAGGGCCTCCACAGAATCCACATTGTAAAGGCCTAAAACATTGTCGTACCACTCATCTACCCAGGCAAAGCTGGTAGCTTTGTAGTGAAGTGATACCACCATATCCTTTAGAGCATCAGTTTTACGACCAGAAATATATGCATCTGCCAGTAGCTTAAAGTCAGCATCATTAGCATCTAAATACTCTGCTAAAAGGTCATTAAAAATCTCGTCGTAGAGTAGCTTCATTTCTCCTGTAGTGCCTATTCTAAATGCTGGGTCCATGTCTATTTCGTAAAAATAGTTTTTTACAATCCAGCTGCAAAAGCTATCGATAGTACGAATATGAGCGCTATGAATCAAAGTGGCCTGGGTGCGTATTCTAGCATCGGCCCCTTCTGTAAGGATGGCTTTATCTATAGCACGTCTGATTCTATCCTTCATTTCTGCAGCGGCTGCATTGGTGAAGGTCACCACCAGAATCTGGTCTACATCTATTCCATTTTTTTCTAATATGCGAGATATGATTCTCTGTACCAGTACAAAGGTTTTACCACTGCCGGCAGCTGCTGAAACCAGCATGTTTTTGCCACGAGTATCTTTGACCAGTAACTGTTCATTAGTTAGTGCCACTAGTACTATCTCCTGTAAGTTCCTGTTTCATTAATTCCAAACAGTCATATTTTTTCTCTGACCTAGGCAAGTCTCGTGCCACAAAGCCAGGTTCGTTTTCATTAAAATGGCAAACACTTTTAAAGCTGCAATATTTGCAGGCATCGATATATGTGCCCAGTCTTGCAGGGGAAGGCTCAAAATTGCCATCGATGATATTTTTAGCAGTTTTAGAGGCCGAAAGCTTTGCATAATCTATAACTGTATAAATGTCCTCCCTGCTGATTGCATTGGCTGAAGATAACAAATCTCCATCCTGCTTTATACCATATGGCACAATTGAGGACTCTCTTACCTTGCCATCCTCTAAGCCTACAGTATTATCGTTTGCAGCCAAGTCCTCTGGATCAGAAGAAAGAAGGCCTTCCATTTTGTTAAGCTTTATTCTGGATTCATTTACAAATGAATCGTTGCCGGAGGTCTCTAAATATTTATTAGCCATCTCAAAATACAGCATTGCTGATGGATGAAGGGCTGCCTTAGGATATTTATCCTTTAGTTTTTCTAGAACTACTCCCATGTAGATAGGAAGCTGCATAGAAAGTCCGTGATAACATTCATCCAAGTCTAATTTATGACCAGAGGATTTATAATCGATTATACGAACTGCTTTATCATCTGAGTCAGTTAAATCAATTCTATCTACCTTGCCCTTTAGGTTTGCAACTACCTCACCTGTAATTGGGTCAATAACCTGGGACTCAATTTTTTCTTCAAAAAGTTCGGGTTCAAACTCACCTCTAGATACCTGTTCAGTTATAACTGAAACCATATAACGCAAAGTATCCTTCATGGTCTCAACAACATATTTTTGAACACTATCCTCTAGGGTAGCTACCTTTGCCATAGCATCAAAGGTCTCGGAAATGGCTACATTGATATAGCTTTCCTGTTCCTCCTTTGTAAGTCCCTTAAAGGTCTTGCCGTCGGCCTTTAAATGGTCAGAATAACGCTCAATAGCCTCGTGATAGAAATTGCCCATGTCGATGCTAGAAAGGGCAAACTCTTCTCTTTCTTTTAGGCCAAGAACATAGGTCAAAAAATATTTATAGCTACATTCATTGTAAAGCTCAAACTTAGAAACGGAGCCACTAATGGTTTCATCTGCATTTACAGCTTCATTTACTGCAAGCATTACCTCTTTTGAGAAAGTTTCTTTTTCATGCTCATAAAAAGCTGCCTGCAAAATTAGATTCAGTTCCTGATTATTCTCTTTTTTTGCCCAGGCAAAAAGATTAACAAGATAATCCTTTTCTTCAGTTGAAAATGAATCTAAGCCATATGTAATGGCTTTTCTAATAAGCTCAGTCATAAAATCAAAAGAGCTTTTATGAGAAAGAAGTCTATCCGCATTTTCGAAGTCTTCTATCTCTATTAAATTAAGCCCTGCAAACATATCTTTTAATAAATCTAAAAGGTAAGAAGGGTTAACACTTTTGCCTGATGAATCTACACGAGGCATGGTAATATAAAGCTTTTCATTTGGCTTTGTCAGCATCAAGTACAAATAAAAACGTTGTCTAAAGGATTTTTGCCTATCAGATGGTGCCAATTCAAAGCCCTGGGCCAAAAGCTGTTCTCTCTCTAGCTGGGATAAAATACCACCGTTTTCCACCTTTTTAGGTATGGCGTCATCAGATGCACCAATGCAAAATAGCACCTTTATATTAGAAAGACGGGTACGCTCGATATCACCTACTATGACGCTATCGTTAGCAGGAGGAATCACACCAATGGATGCAGTAGAAAGGCCTGACTTATATATGTCATAAAAGTCCTTAAGCTCCATAGGCTCATCCCCTAGGATGTTTACCAGCTTATCTAAAATATCCATGATGACTGGATAAATCTGGGCGTATTCTTTTGCCCTTACAGGCTCCCCTGACTCATCGTAAAGCTTGCCACGCTCTTTTATCTTTCCCTCAAAATCAAAGGCTGTGATAAAAATGTATAAAGCTGTTGCTATATCTTTAACAGTAGGGTCTGAATGAATAGCTTTATCAAATGCCATAAAAGGAGCAATAAACTTTTCCCTAATTTCATTAGCCTTTAGCAAATCCTCATCCTTAGAAAAAGAATTTGAGCGAATAGCAAATGGATGGAAATATTTTTTCTTGCCTCGAATGCCTGATGATAAAATATAATTTTCCAGATAATCAATCTCTTCAAAGGTTAAATCAGTAAGTCTGGTCCGAAGGAATCTAAATACATCCTCCCGGCGAAAATCTCTATCAAAAATATCAAACAGAGCATCTATAGCCTCTGATAGTGGATGAAATAATATCTCTGTTTTGGCGTCAATAAAGTAAGGAATCTGATAGTCCTTCCAGATGCCAGAAATCAGATAACGATACTCCTCCAAATTAGGAGCTACTACCGCTATGTCCTTGTAATGGAGCCCCTGTCTAATAAGGTGTTCTATTTGTATGGCAACATATTTTAGTTCGTCACGATTATTCTTAAGACTGGTAAGCTTGATAGAATCAGCCGGTACTTCAGATCCATCGTATTTACGATATCCATTTCTAAAGATGTTTTTTTCTAAATGAGAAAGAACTGGGTTTGAAGAAAGCCAGCCTTCTCCTTCCTTTATGTAAACAGGTTCATTAACTGTTACATTTGCCCTTTTTGCAATGGTAGCCATTCTAGTAGCAAACTCTGAGGACATGGCAAAAAGCTCATCATCAGGAAGCTTTGTTAAAAGAGGCATATCCTTATCTGCTGTGATAGTGACAGCTACCTCATCGCAAAGACCTAGTAAGTTTTCCACCAACTGATACTGAATAGGTGTAAAACCAGTAAATCCATCTAAGACAACAGTGGAACCTACAATGATTTCCGAGTCTGCAAGCATGTCATTTAAAGTTGAAAGAATTGACTCAGTGGTAACGTATTTACCATTTATGAAATCTAAAAAAGCCTCGTATAAAACTAACAAATCCGAGGCTTTTCGTTTGAAGCTTTCTGACATTGCAGGAGAGGCAATCATCTCCTTTAGTTTTTCAGGTGTAATATTGTACTGACTAAGCTCTGAGATTAGTGATTTCACCTGGGTGATATAGCTAATTTTCTTTACATTATTCTTAAGAGCTGTCATCTCCTCTAAATGAGATGAAATAAGCTTTCTAATAACAAGCGATTTTCCAGTGTCATCCAAAACATCATTGATACCAGCTCCTAGCTCTTCGAAAACACGATATGCCAATCGATTAAATGAAAGTACGTCGATGTTCATAATGCATTTGTTAGGATGCATGGTCACCAAAAGCCTCTGGGTGCTCATGGTGTACTGCTCTGGAACAATAACAAGAAAATTCTTATCCTTGTTTGCCATTGCTTCTTTTATTATTCTTTTATAAAGGGTAGTGGATTTACCACTACCCGAGCTTCCAATTATAAGTGTTAAAGACATTTCTACTCCTAGGTATTACTGTGGGAACATACCACGCAACATGGTAGCCATAGAACCTGTGCGGGACTTCTGATATGGCTTGCCTTTAAGATAAAGCTCTGCCACATTGATGTCCTTTAGTTCTTCTACTGGTACCTCGTAGGGATTGGCATCGATAATAACTAAATCGCAGCTCTTACCCATTTCAAGGCTTCCCCTTTCCTTTTCGTCAAAAAGCGAAAAAGCTCCATTGTATGTGGCCATTCTGAGGGCCTCATAAACCGAAACCGATTCTTCTGAATTTCTATTGTTGCATGCATCATGAATCCAGCTGATTGGGTCTGGATCAGATGCTGGCGCATCTGAATTAAAGCACACTTTAATGCCCATATCGCTGATAGTTTTAATAGGATTTATCCTGTTTGCCCTATCAGGGCCTAATATTTTTTCAGCATATTCTCCCGCTCCGTTTACATGTTCAAGCAGAGATGGCTGAACAGAAATCATAATATTATACTTCTGGCATATTTTAAGTGCACGTTCTGTAGGTATAGATCCATGAAGAATAATATGTCTATGATCGTAGCGAGGGTAATCCTCCAAAGCCATAGCAATAGCATTTACTGCCTGTTCAAAGGCAGCATCGCCAACAGCATGAAGAGCAATCTGATATCCACTTCTATTGGCTTTCATGCAGAAGCTTTGCACTTCCACATCGTCATAATAAGAAACACCCTTATTATTTACAGATGCATAATCATCCATAAGAAACGCATCTACATTTGCCAAGGTTCCGTCAAGATTTGCAAATACAACTCTAGTCATATCCTTCTTTGCAATCTTATCAACATCCGAACACTGATATGCCACCCTAACCTGCATACCATTATCTAGTCCCTTTGCAACGGAGCGCTCCATATCAAAGTCATAATCCCTGATGAAGCCAAGACCACTGGCTGAGCAAATCAGGCCAACACCCTTGCTCGCCAGAAAATCTGTGGTCTCCACCATGGAATCAATAACTTTTTTGGTTGAAAGTCCGTGAGTTAAAAATTCGCAGGCGACCAAAAAAGCCTCTTGTCTAAGCTCACCTGACACAGGATTAAAGCCTCTTAAATTATCTACCCTTGATTTGATAGCTTCGATAAACAATGAGTTGGCTACTCCAGAGTGAGCATCATGCTTGATGATAAAAGCAGGCTTATCCGGGCAAACATCATCTATCTGCTCTCTTAAAATCAAATGGCCTTCAATGACAGAATACTCTGTAGCACCAAAACCAACGATAATATTCTCACGGCTAGATTGAGCATAGGACTTTAGCTGTTTTAGAATCTCAGCATTAGAGTCCTTGCTGTTAATAGGGAACATTCTATGGAGTACTGAAAATCCTGAATAATGTGTGTGTGTATCCACAAATGCAGGCAATGCAACATGATTACCTAATTCGATTGGCGGCACGACTTCGTACTGAGTTGGCAGTACGTTGCCTATATATGCAATACGCCCCTCGCGTTCTACCAAATAATTTGCCACTGTATTGTTGTCGTCACAAGTAATGATTGTTCCATGAAATACCTGCATTTTTTCACACCCCTCCAATTAATTCCCCGAAAATTATTTTTTGATTGGTCTGTAAATATGTCTTGGAATACCGTCTACCATGATAGGTGAAACGTCTCCCTGAATAAGTGGACGTACGTATGTAACAAAGGCTTCTGTTACGTATGTACCGTCTCTAGTAATCCAATTTCTTGGCACAAGCTTTTCGTCATTAGCTATCTTGTGAACATCCTTTACCTCAGTACCACACTGGTATGGGTCGTCAGAATGGCGGATAAGTGTAACCATCTTTCCTGTATCACCTTCATCAGCAGCAAGAACAGCTGCACCACCTACCTGATATGCCTCAAGGATATCGATTCGAGATGCAAGATGTGAGCCTGCACGCTGAAGTGTAGAAAGCTCTATAGCTCTGGTCTTGCAGCCGATTTCTCCTGCAATGAAATTGCAAAGGTAAGCTGCTGTACCTGTAAGCTGCTTGTGATTAAATGCATCAACAAACTCTACTGAATTGCCAAGCTCGCAGATGTATTTGCCATCCTTTGTATGGATTCCCTCTGAAATACATATTACAACTGAAGACTGTGACTTAAGGAGTTTTACAACTCTGTCCTTGAATTTGTCTAACTCAAAAGGAACCTCTGGTAAATAGATAAGATCTGGTCCCTCGCAATCTTCGCCCTTTGCAAGGATAGATGCGCCTGTAAGCCAACCTGCGTTACGTCCCATGATTTCAACGATTGTAACAAGACCTTTGTCATACTCAAGGCAATGGCCATCACGGATGATTTCCTTTACAGAAGTACCGATGTATTTAGCAGCACTACCGTAGCCTGGCGTATGATCAGTAAGAGCCAAATCGTTGTCGATTGTCTTTGGGCATCCTATAAATCTGATGTCTGAACCTGTGAGAATAGCATAATCCGAAAGCTTTTTGATGGTATCCATGGAATCATTTCCACCGATGTAGATCAATGCTTCGATTTCGAGTTTCTTTAGAATTGCAAAAATCTTTTCATAGGTCTCCATGTCCTGATGAATCTCAGGAAGCTTGAAACGGCAAGAACCTAAGTAGGCAGCTGGTGTACGCTTTAAAAGCTCTACATCCAAATCGTTTTTAATGTAATCAGAAAGATCAATATAGTCCTCTTCCATGAGGCCCTTAATACCATGGAGCATGCCGTATACTTTGCCAGCACCACGGTCACGTGCAGTTCTGATAACACCTGCCAACGATGAGTTGATTGCGGCGGTCGGTCCGCCTGATTGTCCCACAATTACGTTTCCAGTCATTATGCATTACCTCCCAATAATTTAATGTATTATTACAGCTTCTAGCTGAAACAATCCCATTTAGTCATCTTTTGGTTCGTCCCTAAAGAACCCTGCAATGATATCGCATAAGCACCAAATCGCTCCTCCTACCGTTGATGCAATGAATATCTTGATGACATTAATTATTAAAATGCCCGCTGTAAGTGTCCCGTCCATAAACCCCGTGACGAGCCAGTATACAGGTCTGACGAATAAACAGTAACCACCAATATATAAGCCTAGTACTGTGCCAAGAATGCTAAATAGCACAGCGACCGCTCTTTTTGCATTCTTTTTCATATGTTACTTCCTTTTGCTAGGTTTAATATGTACGCAATTAACTATTGCCTAATTAAAATGGTAGCATAAGTAGACCAAAAACACCACTAAAAATACCATAACAAATGACAGATATTATGATAGCCATAGATGCTCCGGCCACTACGTCCCTAAGAAAGTGAACACCGCCAACTACGCGGATTGTTGCAAGGATAACGCCCATGATTAGGATGACGATGCATACAGGGATTGAGTACTGTCCCCAGGCAAATGCAATCATGAAAATTGAGAAGGTATGCTTGCTAGGAAAGCTCTGTCCAACGGTGTCCTTATTCAAGGCTGGAGCAAAGCCGTAGACCTCATATGGACGTGGGAAACTAATATTTTTCCTAAAAAAAGAAACAAGCAAAAAAGATACCCCAGGAACTAAGATGCTTCTGTACAAAAGTACCCCCTTATCCTCAGGTATTAGAGTAAAGCCTATAAATAAAAGGCAAAAATATAAAAGAACCGTAATATAAGTAATGGCCTTGTCCAGCCCGTTAAGGGCTAAGGCAAGACCACTATTTTTTTTAATCTTATCTGAAATTGCTTTGTAATCTAGCATAAATTAAGCACCTAATAATACAGTATTTGAAGAATGTGACTTAACAGCTTCCTCAAAAAGAGACTGCGCATATGCTATATCCTTACCCATAGCAAATGCCATTTCTTCGTAAAGCTTACGGCCAGCAACACTAAGTGTCTTTTCATCTAGAGCCATAACTTTTTTGCCTGCAGCTGTGCGGGCCCATTTTCTAAGGAGAACTGTTTTAACAACACGAGCCATAGATTCAGGTGTAAATTCACCCATAACTTCTTTGAATTTTTCCTGAAGAGCACGCTCATTTGCTTCTTCAATGCAGTCGATTTTGTCAATGTTATCAAGAATATTAGTAAAAACTTCAACAGCTGCTACAGGACGCAGTCTAACAGTAGAACCCACAATTGGAGTAAAGACCTTAGCCCCTGCTTTAAATACAGGAGACATGCAGTAGTACGTCTTGCGAGAACCTTTGCCCATAAGCTCCATGTCATCGATGTCTTCCACCTGACAAACTCCACTACCCTCATGAACTAAATAGTCGCCTACCTTGTATTCCATTTTACACCATCCTTCTAAAACACTACAACCGCTACGTAAACCTCCACAACTCATTCCCCTTAAATATCTAACCAAGGAATTGTATTTTCGTACAATTTAAATCTTGCTCTAGAATAGTTATATTATATCACGAATTAACGTCTCAGGACACAAAAATTTCACATTCGTGAATTATCCCCATAAAAGTCAGCAAATTCGAAACCGTTTTAGTAAAAGTAACAATATAAATGCACAAAAAAGCTGCCCGAAGGCAGCTAATTAATTATTTAAAAGGGTCAGACTGTGAGCCGGGTTATGTCTTTTAAAGTAGTCATCTATCTAGGACCACTGTCGCCAATGGCCTCAAGCGTTCAACCTGGTGCTGGCGGGCCGCGTACGCACCGCTTAGAACTTGCTTCGGATGGGGTTTACATGGCTATCGCTGTTACCAGCGATACGGTGGTCTCTTACACCGCCTTTCCACCCTTACTCATATAAATGAGCGGTATATTTCTGTTGCACTGTCCTTGGAGTTACCTCCACCAGCCGTTAGCTGGCATCCTTGCCCTGTGAAGCCCGGACTTTCCTCTCCCCTACCATTACAGTAAGGCAGCGACTACTCATCTAGCCCTTGTTAAATCTATATTAAATTAAAATGCTATAAGATGCAACTGCCACCAATAAACTCTCGAACGAGAGAATTGTTAGGAATTACATCTGGTGCCATTGGAAGGAAATAGTCCAAAAGCTTAATGAGACGTTTTGCCTCGCCATACATTGGGTTGTCTGGCGAAATAGCATATAGCTGTGGGTCAACATAGAGTTTAAGCACTGCCATCTCATAAATTAAAGCTGTATTAAATAAATAGTCAGCCTGCTCCTGGAATGGGAAAATGTATTTTTCCTCTCCTCGGCGCACCGAATCCCACATAGCTATGGTCTCGGCAGCTGATGTAGCTCTGGTTCTAGAATCGCGAACGATTCGGCGAATAAGACGTCCATCTGCTGTAGACAGTGGGTTGTGTTCATCGATAGAAAGCTGTGTTAATGCAGAAAGATATATCTTGTATTTGCTCTCTGAAGGAAGGGAAGAACTCATTCTATCATTGAGGCCATGAATTCCTTCGATAACAAGAATATCATTTTTGCCCAGTTGCATGTAATGATCATTATACTCTCTTTTTCCAGTTTTGAAATTAAAATTTGGAAGAAGTACACGCTCGCCATTTAAAAGCTTTACCATGCATTCGTTGAAATATGGAATATCAAGGCCTTCGATGGATTCGAAATCCTTTTCACCATATTCATCTATTGGCATTTGGTCACGATTTAAATAAAAATCATCAAGTGGCACTGGATGTGGCTCGCAGCCTAAGGCCCTCAGCTGGGCTGAAAGCTTGTGAGAAAAGGTGGTCTTGCCTGATGATGATGGGCCTGCCATCATAACAAACTTAACGTCTTTGTTAGAGACAATGGTGCGGGCCAAATCACCAATATTTCTCTCCATAATGGCTTCCTGGGAAAGAACCAAATCACGGATGTTGCCACTGCATATAACATCATTTAGCTCTCCAACTGTGGAAACACCCATGGTCTTTCCGAAGTTAGAGGATGCCTGTTGAACAGAAAACAGCTTAACAGGGCTGGTAAACTCAGCAACCTTTCTAGTGTCTCCTGTGATTTTATCTCCATTTGGGAACATGAGCATAAAGCCATGCTCGAATTTAAGTAAGTCAAAGTATTTTAGATACTTAGTAGAAGTTACCATGTATCCGTAAAAGTAATCAATACAGCCATCTAAGTCGTACACATTAATATTTGAGCTGGTACGATACTTAAGCAAAAGCTCCTTATCCTTCATATTGAAGCTATGGAACATTTCCTTGGCCTGGCTGGTCTTAATGGAATATTTTTTAAGAGGCACATCCTGCTCTACCAGATGATTCATAATCCTTTTAAGCTCATCTAAGGTGTCCTCAGTGATTTCTCCTACGCCCTCTATGGTGCAGAAATCCCCCTGCCCTAATGAATGCTCTACCCTAAGATATGGATTAGCAGGCAGTGGATATACATCCATGAGAGCCCTCTGGAGCAAAAATACAACGCTTCGTCTGTAAGCTCTGCGGCCGTCCTTGTCTGCTGTAGTGATAAACTCAAGATTGCCAACGCCAGTGACGCCCTTATTCAGCTCCGACAGGCTGCCCTTGTACTTTGCAAGAACGATATCATCCTTGAAATCGTCCTTGTGAAGCTCGGCAATGTCTAAAAGTCTAGTGCCGTCCTCATAGGTCTCTTCATTTCCATTAATGATTACTTTAGCCATGATTAGTCCTCCCGCTCAAGCTGGATGAGTCTAATAAGCGCAAGTTCACTGTTCAACTCATCAATTCTTTTTTGTATAGGTGAATCAGTATCATTACTTTTGGAACTTATTTTTTTTAAAATGGAAGTAAACTCCCTTTTATTCTTTTCAAGAAGTGTATCTAAAAGCCCGGGCCTTTTTTCTAAAATGACAGGACCATAGGTCAGCTGAGCTTCATCCAAGGTGATGGTAGCATCAGCATCAAAGGCAACCTTCATAATAGGATAAATCTTGCCCTCTTCTGTACATAAATCCTCATCTAAAATCACAAAGTGATTGTCTGCTAAAAACTGACGAAGTGATGCATATTCTGACTGAGGCTCAATGATAATAGCCTTTGCAGTACATGCTACTGCCATACCAGCATCTAATATCCTTTTGATGAGGGCTCCGCCCATGCCACAGATACAAATGACATCTGCCTCAGATGGGGATAGCTTTTCAAGACCATTTGACAGTCTAAAATCTGTCTGGCCTGCAAAGCCTGCCGATGTAACATTGGCCTTTGCCGATTGCAATGGACCTTTGTTTACATCCATTGCAATAGCATTATCTGCCTTTTTATTTTCCAGCAAGGCTATGGTCAAATACCCATGATCACAGCCTACATCAGCAACCCTATGACACTTAGGCACCATGTCATATACGATTTGTAATCTATCGGATAATTTTATCATTTATTTATGTCGATTCTGTTTATTGATCTAAGTAATCCTTAAGCTTGCGGCTACGGCTTGGGTGACGAAGCTTTCTTAAGGCCTTTGCCTCGATCTGACGAATACGCTCACGAGTAACGTTGAATTCCTTACCAACCTCTTCAAGTGTACGAGCCTTGCCATCCTCAAGACCGAATCTAAGGATAAGTACGCGCTGCTCACGCTCTGTAAGAGTATCAAGAACCTCGTGAAGCTGTTCCTTGAGGAGTGTGAATGTAGCTGCCTCTGCTGGAACTGGTACGTTTTCATCTGGAAGGAAATCTCCAAGGTGGCTATCTTCCTCCTCACCGATAGGTGTCTCAAGAGAAACTGGCTCCTGAGAAATCTTAAGAATCTCGTGAACTCTGTCTACCGTGATACCCATTGCCTCAGCAATTTCCTCTGGAGTTGGTTCGCGGCCGTACTCCTGCAGTAACTGACGTGAAACTCTGATAAGTTTGTTGATTGTTTCTACCATATGTACAGGGATACGGATTGTACGAGCCTGGTCGGCGATGGCACGTGTGATAGCCTGACGAATCCACCATGTAGCGTATGTAGAGAACTTGTAACCCTTGTGGTAATCGAACTTCTCTACGGCCTTCATAAGACCAAGGTTGCCTTCCTGAATAAGATCAAGGAAAAGCATACCACGTCCAACGTAACGCTTTGCAATAGAAACAACAAGACGAAGGTTTGCCTCAGCAAGCTTATTTTTAGCTTCCTGGTCGCCATCCTCCATACGCTGTGCAAGCTCTACCTCTTCCTCTGCTGAAAGAAGTGGTACCTTACCGATTTCCTTAAGGTACATACGAACTGGGTCCTCAATGCTGACTGAGTCAGGCACTGACATATCGATATCGTCGATATCCTCGTCATCACTTGCAAGAAGCAGTGCATCTGAAGGGCCAGATGAGAAGTTTACATCGATGCCCTTTTTATCAAGGTATGTAAGGATGCGCTCCATCTGCTTTGCATCTATTTTGTAATCCTTTAAGAACTCTGAAATCTCATAGTCCTCGATGATGCTCTTCTGTGACTTTGCGATTTTAACAAGCTCTGCTACCTTTGAGTCAAGCTCGTCGCTACCGAATGAATCCTCGTCGTCATCATCTACATCATCGTCATCTGCATCAACAGATGTCTTTGCACCAACTGATGCCAAGAATTCATCTACATCATCGTCATCTTCTGTCTCGTCAATGTTATCAAAATCATGTTCGTTGAACTCAAGGTCCTCTACTGAGATTTCTTCCATATCGCCGAAGTCAACATCTTTGTCATCAGCCTCTGTATCGTTATCATCTTCCTCTGCTGCATCAGCCTCTGCTAAAAATGCATCAGCAGCAGCCTTTAAATCTCCGTTTTCGATTAATTCGTCAACTTTCTTTTTTGCCATTGTTTTTCCTTTCTAGATTGTAATGTCTAAACGCTCAAGGCGTTGTAGTTGCTTTTTACCCTCCACCAGAGTCTTTAGGTCAGCGTGATTTTTCTGAGCCATCTCCAGTGAATGTTTTTTTATTCTAAGTAAGGTCTCTTTTAAAGCCTTGCTAAGATCAGTGTTATCAGTAAGTTCCCCTACTGTGGTGTTGAATAGTGCAGCGACTGTTTTGCGCTCATCCTCTTCCATGAAAAGGTCTACTATTCTAGCGGTATCCACTGGTTTTTCAGCATTTAGGCTATTCCAAACCTCTGTGGCTACCTTTTGATATACGCCGTCCTCAAAATCCTCAGGAGTGACCACTCCTTTTATCTTTGAGAACACGCCTGGCTGTTCTACCAGCCATGTAAGTAAAAGTCTCTGAGAAAGCTTCATGCCATCATCCTTTGGCTTTGGTGTGGCACGTCTGCTGCGGCTTTCTGTGGACTGATTTTTTGCTGTAAGTCCAGACTGTCCAAGCTCTAAAATGTATTTTGCCAGAGCATCCCTTGGAATGTTAAATTTCATAGCTACGGATTCGGTGTAATTTTCCCTTTCAAGCTGAGTAGGAAATTCTAGCACTATCATCCGGGCTACTTCCTTTTGGAAGTCTGATTTTTTCTCTGGATCGGTCAGGTCGTAGTTGTTTTGAAGCATTCTGACCTGATACATAAAGCTATTTTCCGCATTTTGAATACGCTTTTCATATTCATCAGCGCCAAGAGCCTTTATGAATTCATCAGGATCCTTGTAAGGGCTCATGTTGATAATCCTGCAGGAAATGCCTGCGGCCTTCAAAATAGGAATCGCTCTGAGAGCTGCCTTTTGACCAGCGCCGTCTGAATCGTAGCTAAGGTAAACATCCTTAACATAGCGCTTAAGCATGCCGGCATGGCCCTCTGTCAGTGCTGTACCAAGGGATGCCACAGCATTGTCAAAGCCTGCCTGATGAAGGGATATTACGTCCATGTATCCCTCGCAGAGAATGAACTGATTTCGTCTGGTTTTGCGGGCAAAATAAAGACCGAACAGTGTCTTTGATTTATTGAAGATTTCGGTCTCCGGCGAGTTAAGGTATTTTGGCTCACCATCCCCCATGACACGGCCACCGAAGGCCACTACCTTGCCGTTGGCGTCAAATATAGGAAACATTGCTCTGTTCCAGAATTTGTCATGCCCGCCAGGGCGCTCATCTATGGTAATAAGACCGCAATCCTTAAGAATATCATCCTCATAGCCCTTGCCCCTCAGATATTTGTACAGTGAATCTGAGTATTTGCTGGTGCAACCTAGGCCAAACTTGTGCAGGGTATCTGCAGTAAGCTCTCGCTTAGTAAAATAGGCCATAGCTTGCTGCCCCTCTGGGGAGCGAAGCATCTTATAGTAGTAGGCCGCCGCCTCTTTGTTGATTTCAAATAGGCGACTGCGTTTATCGGCTCGCTGTTTTTCCTGAGGTGTTAAATCTCTTTCTGGTATTTCTACACCACATTGCTTAGCAAGTGCAGTGACAGCTTCTGGAAATGTCATGTTTTCATAGTTCATCATAAAACTAAAGACATTACCACCAGCACCGCAACCAAAGCAATGATAAATCTGCTTTTGTGGGCTTACATGAAATGAACCCGTTTTCTCATTATGGAATGGACATAATCCACTGTAAGTGGAGCCTTTCTTTTGTAGGTTTACATACTGAGATATTACATCTACGATGTCAGTTTTGTTTCTAACCTCTTCGATGATTTCATCGGAAATATATGGCATTATTTCTCCCTTTATGTCTAGAATCCATCAACGACCCACGCCTTTGGCATGAAGTATTCGTTGAATTTAGTAATACAGTATTGGTCAGTCATACCTGAGATATAGTCGCAAATAATGCGCTCCTGGCTCTCGCCGTCGTCCTCCATAGCCCGATATCTAGGTGGCAGCTCATCAAAATGATTGGTGTAGTATTCGTAAAGCTCGCGAATCATTCGCTTTGCCTTTACCTCCTCCACCTTTGCCACTGAATCCTTGTAGACATTTGCAAACATGAACTTGCGCAGGTCTGCCATGGCCTCGGCTATTTCCTTTGACATTTTAATCTCAGGACTATCCTGACTAGAAATAATAACATCGTGAATCAATGTATCAAGGCGCACCGCTGAAGTCATCCCAAGAGTCTTTCGAATCTCAAGTGGAATGCTTTCCTCTGTAAGGATTTGCGCTCTGATAGCATCATCGATATCACTGTTAACATATGCGATTTTATCTGAGAGCCTAACAATATGACCCTCTGGTGTGGCTGGGTTACCACTGGTCTGGTGATTTCTAATACCATCCCTTACTTCCCAGGTAAGGTTCAAGCCCTGACCACCCTTTTCAAGCTTTTCTACAATACGAACACTCTGCTCTGAGTGAACAAAGCCCTCTGAGCACATAGCATTAAGCTGAGCCTCTCCTGCATGACCAAATGGAGTATGTCCCAAGTCATGCCCTAAAGCAATAGCTTCCACCAAATCCTCGTTAAGGCGCAAAGCCTTAGCAATTGTTCTGGCGTTCTGTGAAACTTCTAAGGTGTGAGAAAGTCTAGTTCTGTAATGATCACCCTGAGGAGTAAGAAAAACCTGAGTTTTATTCTTTAGACGACGGAAGGCCTTGCTGTGAAGAATACGGTCTCTGTCGCGCTGGAATAAAGGTCTGATATCACACTGTGGCTCGTCCTTTTCACGGCCACGTGAGTTCTCATTGAGCGTTGCGTAAGGGCTAAGTGTCTCCCTTTCCATCTGCTCAATCATTTCCCTAATTGTGCCCATTTTTGCCTCCCTTTATGCATTATAACGACACTCCTAGTAAACATATTACATAGAAAAAAAGGATATCCTTTTTTTTTATTTTAAAAAAGACACAAAAAAACCGAGGCACTTGCCTCGGCTCTTAATTAATAGTGCGGAAGATGGGACTTGAACCCACACGACTGCAATAGCCACAAGATCCTTAGTCTTGCTCGTCTGCCAGTTCCGACACTTCCGCATGTCCTTCGCTAATTAATATCTCTCGCGACGACTCGTTTATAATAGCACCCATCCCCATATACGTCAACACTTTTTTGAAAATTAAAGTGTCGAAATATATGAGGAAATATCAGAAAGTTCAGATATTACTTCACAGACTCCTGATATTTGTCTATTACAGGATATAAATCTGCATTTGGGTCTTCTATCATTTTCACTTCAGTATCAAACTGAATCAATCTATCCTCTGTAGATGAGCGCATCTTCCATTCAGGCAGGCCCTCTCCGTTAGGGTTACCTGTCTTTGCAAAGTTTACCCAGTACTGCTGCATGATTTCTGACAGAGCATAATCACTTTCATCATAAAGACCTGGATGTCTCCAAAGGTTTCCATAAGCATATGGAAGTTCGCCTGCGTGGTAATTAGATAAGATATTGTTTGTCTTAGTAAAGATGTATTCATAAGCTGGGCGGCCTTGCATTACCATATAGTTATTCCATACATAATGAGAATAGCTAAACCAGATTGCGGAGTAGGCTTTGTTTAAAGCACCCTTTGCCGAGCCCATAGCATCAACTATAAAATGCTGGTCACGCTGAGGGCTGTCGGCAGGAACTACCTTTGCCATCTCCTCGGCATAGTCGCCTAAATCCTCTGCCAAAAGCTCTACGTAATTGTCAGCTGTGGCCTCAGTTCCAAGCATAAAAGCATCGGATTCCTTTACGTTAAATCCATTCAGAAGAGCCTTCTCGTGGTTTTCGCCTTTTTCATATGTAAGGTAAGGCTGTTCTTTAATGGCATAGCCATCCACCGTCATGGCCGACTGAATAGTTGAAGAATTAACAAGTTCTTCTGCTGGAATGTCTCTAAGCTCAGCTGATGATGAAACTCCAAACTCTTCTCTAACCATATCGCCTTGCTCTAATGCATCATCGAAGCTTCTAAAGGTATGGAAAGGCTGATATGCCACAATACCGCTTGATTCTGCAATGGCATAGTTGAAGAGGCCTTCTGTCAATGGTGAAACGCACAGTGCATTTACACTGGATGCGCCAGCTGATTCTCCAGCAATAGTAACCTGGTTAGGATCTCCACCAAATGAGGCAATATTGTCATGAACCCACTGCAAAGCAGCTATTTGATCCAACAAACCGTAGTTTCCTGTAGTGCCATTAGGTGATTCGTTCTTTAAATCCTCTGCTGTGTAGTAGCCAAACACATTTAATCTGTAGGCAAAGTCAACAAAAACAACACCGCGTTTTGCTAAGTCCTCGCCTCTATATTCTGTATAGGAAGGCTGACCTGTGGTAAGGCTGCCACCATGGACATAAAAGATTACTGGAAGTGGCTCATCCCCTGCATCTTCTGGAGCAAATACATTTAGATATAGGCAATCTTCACTCATTGGCTCTAGATATTCGTCGCCGAATTTCACCTGATAGTCATGCCATCCTAATATATGTGAAAGGCTATCCATAGTAGGATTAGTACGGCCTTGCATAGCCATTGGAGCGAATTCATCGCAGACTCTTACTCCATCCCAATTTTCAGGTGCCTGTGGCTCCTTAAAACGAAGCTCTCCCACTGGAGCAGCTGCATAAGGAATGCCTGCATATACTTTTACAGAATGATCTGCATTATATACACCTGTTAAATCACCCTGAGAAATGTGAACTACCTCTGTCACATCAGGATTTTTATTTGCTACAGCTGGAACATTTTTATAAGGAGGCGCTGTAAGAACAAAGTTGAGAGTCAGACACACAATGAATCCTACCCAAAGTAAGCCCCTACTGATGTCTGTCTTTTTCCTAAGAACTATCATTGCGATAGCTAGAATAACTGTGACGGCCCATCCAACTAAAATATTTTTGGATAGCTCTAGTAAAACCAAATCAAGTAATGCAACGATTACTACAAAAACATTAAATAACATAAATACCTCTAACCATTTGATTGCGCGCAATCTTTTTTCTATGCTTATTATAATCCCTGGAGAGAATTTTTCAAGAACTTTAAACAAACGGGCGACACCAATTCGAAATCAACCGATTCCTAACTGGTGCCGCCCCTAATTATCGATCCCAATGGACTATACCTCTCTAAACTAGTTAATAATAACATTTGTCGCGTGAAAAATAATTTTTTAACTCTCTGGTGGACTATACCTCCAATTCCTAAATTTCACTAAGTAACTAAAAAATTAATTTCTGTGGTGGACCATACCTCCCTTTCTGTAAAACCATTTAACTTCTCTTGTGTTAGTTATTATTATAGACCCTCAGGATAGAATTTCAAGATAATTTGACTATTTAATATAGATTTGTCAGTTTTCTAATATGTTCGATTGTTTGTTTTGTGAACAATTCCATATTGCAAATTTCCTTGACTAAAGTGGTCAAAATCTATAGAATATTAACTGTTCGCAGAAGTGGCGGAATTGGCAGACGCGCTAGCTTCAGGTGCTAGTGGTAGCAATATCGTGTGGGTTCAAGTCCCATCTTCTGCATCATATATTAAGCCTCAGATTAAATATCTGAGGCTTTTATTTTTAGCATAGCTCTGCGGAATCTAAGATAATTGTAAAAGGCCCATCGTTTAGAAGTGATACCTTCATATCTGCGCCAAACTCTCCTGTTTCAACATGAAACTGCTCCCTGCATTTTTCAACTATATATTCGTACATTTCATTTGCCACACCAGGTGCTGCTGCATCAGTAAATGAAGGGCGATAGCCTTTTTTGCAGTTAGCACATAGGGTGAACTGGGAAATGAGAAGAAGCTCTCCGCCAACATCTGATAAAGAAAGATTAATCTTATCATTTTCATCATCGAATATTCTAAGTCCTAAAAGCTTTTTAACCAGCTTATCCGCCATCTCCTTAGTGTCACCATCAGCAACTCCTATAAGTACTAAAAAGCCCTGGCCAATCTGGCCGATTGTCTTGCCATCTACCGCAACTGATGCCTCTTTTACTCGTTGAACTACAAATTTCATACATTTCCTCCTAAACTATTTAGCTTTTGCAAAGCTCCCAAAAGGTTACAGCAGATGCTGCCGCAACATTAAGAGAATCTACTCCATTATGCATTGGTATGATGGTCACATAATCGCTCTTTGCAATAGTCTCATCCTTAATGCCTGTGCTTTCAGTGCCAAATATAACAGCAAGCTTTTCGCACTGTTTTAGCTCAGGAGCTGAAAGTGGTATGGCGTTATCCTTTAATGCCATGGAAACCACCTTAAAGCCTGCCTGATGAAGGGTGCCCACATAATCGCTGCCCTTATCAAAATAGGTCCATGGTACCTGAAAAGCTGTGCCCATAGATACTCTGGCTGACCTTCTATAAAATGGGTCTGCACTATCGTGGGTAAGAAATACCGCCTCTACCCCAAGGGCCGCTGCGGATCTAAAAATAGCGCCTACATTTGTAGGATTCATAACGTCCTCTAAAATGGCCACTCTTTTAGTGTTTTCTAATAGCTCTGCCACCGCTGGAAGGGCTGGACGTCTGCATGCTGCCAGTACGCCTCTGGTAAGGTTAAATCCTGTGATTTTGTTTATAGTTTCCAGGGGCGCTACAAAAACCGATACCTCCTCTGGCAAGCCTTTAAGTAGTGCTTTTACTACATCAGATTCAAAAGCCTTTTCCTCTACAAAAAATGCTACAGGCTCTGCACCGCGAGCTAAGGCACGCTTTATTACCTCTGGGGTTTCTGCAATAAAAAGCCCGCCATTTGGCTCATAAAAATGATAGAGCTGAGCCTCATTGTACTTAGTAAAAATATCCACTCTATCATCATTAATATCTTCTATTCTAATTACTTCCACTAAACTTGCTCTCCTAAAATATGGTAAATGAACTGCTGAGCTGTACGTCCTGAAAGGCCTCCCTGCTCCATCTCCCAAATCTTTGCCTTTGCAAAAAGCTCCTCCTCTGGCATGGTTATGCCAGCTCGATTTGCAAGGCCTCTTACTATTTCTAAATATTCCTTTTGCATAGGCTTAGAAAAGCTTATTGTAACACCAAAACGATGAACAAGGGAAAGCTTTTCTTCCACTGTATCAGAATGGTGCCTGTCATCTACATTTGACTGGTCATTTCTGTCGTTCCAGGTCTCACGGATGAGATGACGACGGTTAGAGGTTGCGTAAATCAAAATGTTATCCGGCTTTGTCTCCACGCCACCTTCAATAACAGCCTTTAAGAATTTGTACTCTATCTCATGCTCCTCAAATGACAAATCATCCATATAAATAATGTATTTATAATTGCGATTTTTAATGCTGGCAATAATCTTTGAAAGATATCTAAACTGGTGCTTATAAATCTCTATCATGCGAAGGCCATCATCATAGTACTGATTCACAATGGCCTTGATGCTGGTGGATTTGCCAGTGCCGCTATCGCCAAAGAGCAATACATTATTAGCCTTTTTGCCTTTTACAAAGGCCTCTGTGTTGGCAATCAGCTGCTGCTTTTGATATTCGTATCCAATCAAATCATCTAAGGATACCTCGTCCATATTGCTAATAGGAACAAAACGAATATCACTATCTGAGGTTTCTTCTATTCTAAAGGCTTTGTTTAGGCCAAACATGCCCACACCATAGGCCTTGTAAAAATCCGTAATTACGTTAAAAAATTCGTCCTGATTTTTTGCCTGCTCAAGCTGCTTTGAAAGCTTTCGTACTTTGCTGCTGACATTTCTGTTGTACATCTGCTGATTCTTTTGAACAGCGCTATAGTTTGTAAAAACAGAAAATGCCCCAAGGCCAAGCTCTTTTTCAATAGGACCAAAATCATAATCAAACAGCTCTTTAAGAAGTTTAAAATCCTGCTTTACCAAGTGGTTAACACTGCCTGGCTTAACATCAGTTTTTTCTGTTACAAGAGAAAATGGATTTTCATTTGTAATGATATAAAAAGCTATATAGTTGTGCCAGAGATTATCGTCAAAACCATAATCCGTTGCAAGCATCAAAAGCTCCTTGGAAATGGCATTAATTCGGCGGGTAAGCTCACGCTTGTTATAGTCACCACTTTCCACCTCATCTATTGCCCTGCCAAGCTTGTACAAAAAGCTATTTTCAGTCAGATCTCCATACATTAACAGCTGTGATATTTTATCGTACATAATCCTCTCCCATGCTTCGCCTCAATTTCTTTCAATTATACTATCACTTCTTACTTAATGACAATCTTCATCATTTAGCAAAGTGAAAAAGTATTTCATTAAAGTACTAAAGCGTGTAAAATAGTTTTGTTAAAATTTTAGAAATGAGGACTAAGCTATGAAATTTTCAGAAATGCCATATAAGCGCATAGATATGGATGAAGTAAAGAGCTTCTTCACAAAGCTTATTAGCGACAGCAAGAACGCTAAAAGCGGTGAGGAGCAGTTTGAGCTTCACAAGAAATATTATGATTTTATAAACGAAATCAAATCTAACCTGGTAATCGCAAACTTTAGACATGACTGCGATACTACTATCGAGGAATATGCTAAGGAAAAGGACTATATCGATGAAATTCTCCCTGGTATCAATCAGCTTGAGACTGAATATTTAAAGGTAGTTTTCGAGTCACCTTACAGAGATTTCCTTGAGCAGAAAATCAGCAAGGTAGCTTTTAAGAACATGGAGCTTGCTAACAATTCTATCAACGATAAAATCATCCCTCTTATGCAGGAGGAAAATGCACTTATCAGCAAGTATGACAAGCTCATTGCATCTGCAAAGATTCCATTTGATGGTGAGGAATACAATCTTTCACTCCTTAGAAAGTTCCTTACTGCAGATGATAGAGAAACAAGAAAGCGTGCTTGGAAGGCTTACTCAGATTACTTTACATCCGTTACTGATGAAATCGACGACATCTATGACAAGCTTGTTAAAAACCGTACTGCTCAGGCTAAGGAGCTTGGCTACGACAACTATGTAGAGCTTGGCTACAACAGAATGAATCGTAACGCATACCGCAGAAAAGAGGTAGAGGGCTTTAGAAAGCAGGTTAAGGAAAGCTTTGTACCATTTGTGTGTGAGATTCAGGAGCTTAGAAGAAAGAACATCGGCGTAGATGCTCTTAAATACTACGACAACGAGGTATATTTCACAAATGGCAACCCTGCTCCTACTGGCACACCAGAGGAGATTTTAAAGGCTGGTCAGGAAATGTACAGAGAGCTTTCCCCTGAGACAGCTGAGTTTTTTGATTTCATGACTGAAAACGAGCTTTTCGACGTGCTTGGCAGAAAAACAAAGAAGCAGGGTGGCTACATGGATTTCATTCCAAAGTACAAGTCTCCTATCATCTTTGCAAACTTTAACGGCACAAGCGGCGACGTAGACGTTATCACTCACGAGTGTGGTCACGCTTTCCAGGGCTATGTTACAAGAGATATCGAAATTAAAGAGCACAACGACCTCACAATGGAAACAGCGGAAATCCACTCTATGTCAATGGAGTATTTCACATACCAGTGGATGGACAAGTTCTTCGGCGACAGAGCTGACGATTACAGAAAGATGCACCTAATGGATTCCATCACATTTATCCCTTACGGATGTATGGTAGATGAGTTCCAGCACATCGTATATGACAAGCCAGAAATGACTCCTGCAGAGCGCAAGGCAGTTTGGGCAGACCTTGAAAAGCAGTATCGCCCATGGCTGGATTATGAAGATGATGAGTTCTTCGTAAATGGCGGTTTCTGGCAGAAGCAGGGCCACATCTTCTGGCAGCCTTTCTACTACATCGATTATGTTCTTGCCAGCGTTGTAGCTATGGAATTTAAGGTATGGATGGATAAGGACTTTAACGAAGCTTGGAAGCACTACTTACAGCTTTGCAACCTTTCAGCAAAGGATTTCTACGAAAACGAGCTGGCTGAGGCAGGACTTGAGAGCCCATTCAAGGC
>JAEEGF011207065.1_pt1 | contig 42940 bp, 32 predicted proteins | sample 9134171 | NCBI WGS metagenome assembly JAEEGF01 (sample SAMN16246542, study PRJNA631951) | gut metagenome | biome: gut microbiome; feature: rumen; material: AP-attached | host: Bos | place: Iran: Karaj | collected 2018-10 | reverse complement strand
ATGATGGCGGCCATGAACTCAGCCGGGTAGTTGGCCTTGAGATAGGCCGTCTGATAAGCCACCCACGAGTAACAGGCGGCATGCGACTTGTTGAAGGCGTAGGATGCGAAAGCCTCCCAGTCGGCCCAGATCTTCTCGAGTATCTTCGGATCATGACCGTTCTTCTTGCCACCCTCGATAAACTTGGGCTTCATGGCGTCGACGATATCCTTTTTCTTCTTACCCATCGCCTTACGGAGGGCATCGCTTTCACCACGGGTGAAATCGGCCAGGAGTCGTGACAGCAACATCACCTGCTCCTGATACACTGTGATACCATACGTATCCTTCAGGTATTTCTCCATGATGGGGATATCGTAGGTAATCGGTTCGTCGCCATGCTTACGACGGATAAACTGCGGGATATAGCCCATAGGTCCCGGACGGTAGAGGGCGTTCATAGCGATAAGATCCTCAAACACCGTCGGCTTCAGCTCACGCAGGTATTTCTGCATGCCCTGCGACTCAAACTGGAAGGTGCCCACAGTACGTCCCTGCTGATAGAGCTCGTAGGTCTTGGCATCGTCGATGGGGATGTTGTCGAGGTCGATCTCAATACCCCGCGTGCGCTTGATATTCTCGCAGGCCTCCTTCAACTCCGAGAGCGTCTTCAGGCCCAGGAAGTCCATCTTGATGAGTCCCGTCGACTCGATGACGTGACCGTCATACTGCGTACAGTTGGTCTTCGTTCCCTTGAAATCAGGGTCGTCGGCTGTCGACACGGGTACATGGTCGCTGATCGGGTCACGGCAGATGATGAAGCCGCAGGCATGGATACCCGTGCCTCGCACCGTGCCTTCGAGCATCTTGGCATATTTGATGGTATTCGCCAGCTGTGGATTGGTAGAGCTTTCGGCCTCGCGCAACTCGCGCACCGCTTTGATGGCGTTGGTGAGGTTCATCTTCGGTGTCTTGCCATCGACATCAGGCAGACGGTCGGGGATGGCCTTACACAAGGCATTTGACTCAGCAAGGGGCAGCTTCTCCACACGGGCCACGTCCTTGATGGAGTTCTTCGTAGCCATCGTGGCATAGGTGATGATATGGGCACAGTTATCGTGACCGTATTTGTCCTCCACCCACTTCAGCACGCGGCCACGGCCGTCGTCGTCGAAGTCGGTATCAATATCAGGCAACGAAATACGGTCTGGATTCAGGAAACGCTCAAACAGCAGGTCGTACTTCAGCGGGTCAATCTTCGTGATGCCTAAGCAGTAAGCTACCACAGAACCTGCCGCCGAACCACGGCCAGGACCAACCATCACGCCTAACTCGTCGCGGGCTGAATTGATGAAGTCCTGCACAATGAGGAAGTAGCCAGGAAAACCCATCGTCTTCATGATATGCAACTCAAAGCGGATGCGGTCGTCCACCTCCTTGCCTCGTTCCTTGCCATAGATTCTGTCAGCACCTTCGTAAGCCAGCTTGGCCAGATAGTCAGCCTCGAACTTGATACGATAGAGCTTGTCGTAGCCACCCAGTTTCTGGATTTTCTTCTCACCCTCCTCACGGGGCAGTGGGTTCTGACCGTTTTCGTCGCTGGTAAACTCCTCGAAAAGCTGTTCCTCAGTGAACTTCTTGCGCCACTCCTCTTCCGTACCAAACTCCTCAGGGATGGGGAAGAAAGGCATGATGGGATCGTGGTCGATGCTGTAAATCTCCACCTTATCCAATATCTCCAGCGTATTGCTCAACGCCTCGGGGACGTCAGCAAACACTTGGTTCATCTCTTCGCGGGTCTTAAACCACTCCTGCTTGGAGTAAAGCATACGCGTCGGGTCGTCCAAGTCTTTCGAAGTAGCCAGACAGAGCAGGTGGTCGTGGGCCTCAGCATTCTCCTGATCGACGAAGTGGGCATCGTTGGTACACACCAACTTGATGCCATATTCATGGGCCAGTTCGATGAGCACCTTGTTGGCCTTCTCCTGTAAGGGGAAGGTCTCGCGGTTGGCGCGGATGGTGGGGTCTTTCACCTCATGGCGCATCAACTCTAAGTAATAGTCTTCGCCAAATACGCCACGATACCACTCGATAGCTTCGCGGGCACCGGCAATGTCGCCGTTCAGGATCTTCTTGGGCACCTCGCCGGCCAGACACGCTGAACAGACTATCAGTCCCTCATGATACTTCTCCAAGTCCTCACGGTCAGTACGTGGACGCATGTAGAAGCCGTCTACCCATGAGCGGCTCACCAGTTTGATAAGGTTCTTGTAGCCCGTATAGTTCTTGGCCAGCACAATGAGGTGGTAGCCGCTCTGGTGTTTCTTGTCGTCTTTCAGCAGTTTCGATCCGTATCGCGACACATACATCTCGCAGCCGAAGATGGGCTTGAATGGTTCCAGACCTTCCTTCTTCCGACCTTTGTTGATGCCGCCAACGTAGTCATGAAATTCCTTGATACCAAACATATCGCCGTGGTCGGTCACCGCCATACCCCGCATGCCGTTGCCAATGGCCTTGTCAACCAAGCGTTTAATGCTCGACTGACCGTCTAAGATAGAGTAATAAGTATGTACATGAAGATGTATAAAGTCTTCCATAAAATGCGCTCTTTTGCTGTTTTTGAGCCTCAAAGATACGGCAAAAAAGCGAAATAACCAAAAAAAATCAAATAAAGAATCAAGAATTAAGAAATATTTTGTACCTTTGCATACGCAAAACTACATTACTAACCCCATGGGAGCAAGAATCAAGAAATTAAAAAAGATACGAATTCACCGCGAAGGGACCAACGAACTGACGCTAAGCATGCTGTTGCTCATCGGCATTGGCTGTCTGTTATGGTACTTTATCGACAACCCCATTCCCTTCTGGCTATTCATCCTCGTCTTTGGCGCAGCATGGATGATGGCCCTGAACTTCTACCGTTGTCCCATCCGTTATTTCAATGGCGACACGGAGAAATTGGTCGTCGCACCTGCCGACGGCAAGATTGTCGTGGTGGAAGAGGCCGAAGAGAACGAGTACTTCCACGACAAGCGACTCATGATCAGCATCTTCATGAGTCCGCTGAACGTCCACGCCAACTGGTTCCCCGTTGACGGCAAGGTGAAGTTTGTGCATCATTTCGACGGCAACTACCACAAGGCTTGGCTGCCGAAAGCCAGCGAGGAGAACGAGCACGCCGACATCATGATTACCACTCCTGAGGGCGAGGACATCCTGGTGCGCCAGATTGCCGGAGCGTTGGCCCGCCGTATCGTCACTTACGCCAAGGAGGGTGAGGAGTGCTATATCGACGAACACCTCGGCTTCATCAAGCTCGGCTCACGTGTCGACGTCTATCTGCCCCTGACCGCCAAGGCTTGTGTCACCATGGACCAGCCCACTATAGGCGACCAGACGGTCATTGCAAAGTTGAGTTAAGAGTTAGAGTTAAGAATTATGAGTTATCGCTTTGCGATTAAGAATTAAGAACTGAGAATTGAAGAAGCATATACCTAATACTATTACGTGTCTGAACCTCATTTCAGGCTGCATAGCCACCTATTGGGCATTTGAGGGACACTTCCCTATGGCGCTGCTGTTCATCGTCATCGGTGCCGTGTTCGACTTCTTCGACGGCATGACGGCACGCTTGCTACACGTCTCGTCGCCCATCGGCAAGGAGCTAGACTCGCTGGCCGACGACATCACCTTCGGCTTTGCTCCTTCGGCAATGATCTACAAGTACTTAGACCTCCAGCTGTGTCCGTTGGTCCTTGATGCACCTTGGATGACAGAACATTCCTTCGTGCCCTATCTGGCCTTTATCATGGCAGCATTCTCGGCCTTACGCCTGGCTAAGTTCAATCTGGACGAACGGCAGGCAATGGGCTTCATCGGACTGCCCACGCCGGCTAATGCCTTGTTCTGGGGAGCACTCTTCGTGGGAGGCGCCGATTTCCTGTACTCGCTGTCTTTCTCTGCGTGGTATGTGCTTATTGGCATGTTCATCAGCTGCTACCTGTTGGTCAGCGAGATTCCCATGTTTGCCCTGAAGTTCAAGACGTGGGGCTGGAAGGGTAACGAAATCAAGTACATCTTCCTCATAACGTGTATCCCCCTGCTACTCCTGCTTGGAGTATTAGGTCTGGCTGCCATCATCGCATGGTACGTCATACTCTCGGCTATCGTAGCCCTCAAGTCTAACACCTAACACCCATCATCTAATCCTATCACCCAACGTCTAACACCCATCATTTAACACCCATCGCCCTATGTTAAAAGGAATTTACGGCATATTGCTCTTCGTGTTCTTCGTCATCGTATTCATCCTCATGCTCGTCGGAGGCAAACTCGTCAAAGGTGTCAAGGACTTCCGCAAAGCTGCCCAGAGGGCTGCCGACCAAGAGGCACAGCGCAGGCGCTACGAGACGGGGCGCCAGCGCCAACAGTACACCCACCGCGCCAAGCCTACTCAGTCTCAGAACGCCCAGGCTGAGGAAGTCACCCAAGAAGTGCAACAAGACGAATTCGTCCGTCACAGCAATGCTGCAACGGACGAACCAGTTACCGACCAGCCTCAGGAGAAGCGCGATACGCGTAAGATTTTCGACGACTCCGAAGGCGAGTACGTTGACTTCGAAGAGGCTTAGTTGTGTACCAGCGTGCCTATCTCTTCGCCATCCATTACTTTCTTCAAGTTACCCACAACGTCCATGTTAAACACATAGATGGGCAGGTTGTTGTCCTGACACATGCAGATGGCAGTCAGGTCCATGACCTTCAGTCCTCGCGCGAGTACCTCTTTATATGTAATGGCATCAAACTTCGTCGCCGTGGGATCCTTCTCGGGGTCGGCGGTATAGACGCCGTCAACACGTGTTCCCTTCAGCATCACGTCGGCCTCAATCTCGATACCGCGCAGACTCGAACCCGTGTCCGTCGTAAAGTATGGACTGCCCGTGCCAGCCGAGAAGATGCAAACGTAGCCGGCCTCCATAGCCTCAATGGCCTTCCACTTGGTATAGAACTCGCCGATAGGTTCCATGCGGATTGCCGTCAGCACATTGTTCTTCACGCCGACGGCACCTAATGCCGAACTCAGCGCCAATGAGTTTATAACCGTAGCGCACATGCCCATCTGGTCGCCCTTCACACGGTCGAAGCCCTTCTGCGAACCTGACAGTCCACGGAAGATGTTGCCGCCGCCGATGACGATGCCAATCTGCACACCCATCTCGCTCACCTCTTTAATCTGCTTCGCATAGTCGCTCAGCCGTTCAGGGTCGATGCCGTAGCCCTGCTTACCCATCAGGCTCTCGCCCGAAAGTTTCAATAAAATCCTTTTAAATCTTGCCATTATTCGATATTGTTATTGTACAAAACTTACTTCCTTAAAAGCATAGCGGCGCATCTTGCCATTATCATCTGACAACAACAGATGACCGTCGTCCTCCACGCCTGTTATTTCAGCCATAAACACGCCATCCTTGTCAGTATATGGGTGAAAACCTTTGCGACGATATAGCAATTTCATGTAGCGTTCCTTCAAACCATCCCTTAAATCTATGCGATTGAGGATGTCATTTAGCAGCTGCTCACAGTCTGTTTCCTGTCCTATTATTTGCCATAGCGATACTGGATTGGGCGCATCACTCTTAAACTCCCGTTGGTTGACGTTCAGCCCTACCCCAATGATGTTATCCTTGACGAAGTTGCCCTTCAGCGTGTTCTCTATCAGGATACCTGCCAGTTTACCATTGCGCCAATAGATATCATTGGGCCACTTGATGCTGAGGTCACCCACCAACTGTCCAAGTGCGTCAAGGATGGCCAGCGAGATAGCCATCGATATCTGGAATTGCTTGTTGGCAGGCAGGTTTTCTGGATGAATCAGCAGCGAGAACAACAGGTTCTTCCCACGCTCACTCTCCCACGTGTTCGTGCCACACCCTCGCCCTGCCGTCTGATAATCAGCAATTACACAAAGAGATTGCAACGCCACACTCTCGCAGAGAGAACCGTCCCCTTTGTGTACTTTTATCCACTCGTTCGTGGAGTCCGTCTCGTCAATATGAATGATTTTCCATTCCATGTTGCAAAGATACGAATAAGCGAGCAAAGAACAAAACAAAAAAACAACTTTTCGACTTTCCAACCCTTTTTCTTTTAACAACGAATTAAAACGAATTATACGAATTTCTTACATTTTTACTTAATCACTTCATTATTATTTGTTATTTATTATTTAGGCCGAAGGCCGCTTGTCCCGCTTGATTAATTCAAGAAGTTTAACGGTGAAAACGCACATTATTTGAAATAATATGTGTATCTTTGCCGACGTAAATAATAAAACGAGAAAGATTATGCCAGAGATTAGCAAATGACAACAAACAACCCATTGCTCAAAGTCGTTGCAGCCGAGTACGTGCGCGACTACACGCTCCGCCTGACGTTCAACACAGGCGAAGTGCGGTTGGTGGACTTCACGCCGCTGATGCAGAAGGGCATCTGCCGCAAACTCCAGGATCTCGACTATTTCAAGTCGTTCCGCCTCGACCCTTTTACCGTTGACTGGAACGACGAGATAGGCTTCGCACCGCGATACCTCTACGAGCGCGGAATGGCCGCATAGATAAAGGCACACAGGACTGTCCCGTGTGCCTTTATTCATTCTTCACTATTCATTAGGCCGAAGGCCGCTTGTCACTACTCGTCGTCCAAGTCTTCGTCCTCGGCATCCCAGCTGCCGTTGTAGCGGCGAGAGAATTCGTCTTTCGGACTCACCACGTCTTTGGTGCCGGGATCGCTGCCACAAAGCATCTTCGAGGTCCGTATCTGAACTGCCTTCATCGCAGGCTCAATATATTGCTTTTTCATTGTCTTTTTGTTTATTGCTTTATCTTGTTTTTATTGTCATTCTCGTTTACGGTCGGGCGAGGTGTGCGTCAGTCTCCGTGTGGGGTTAAGGCCTGCAGGTAGTCCACCAGAGCCTTGCCCCTGGCGGCGCGCTCGTTCAATGTGATAGTATAAGTTGCCATAATTGTATCCTATTTATATTTCCGCTGCAAAGGCACGAATAAGCGAGAAGAATACCAAAGAAAAAGAATCTTTTCTTTGTATTCTCGAGCGATGGGGGCCGCGGGATTTGGATTCCGAAAAAGGACGAAAAGTTGAGCGTAAAACAAAGAAAATCGGCAAAAAGCTTGCATTTCGCTTTTTATTTTTGTATCTTTGCATTTCGTAAGCTGGAGGGCTAATACAACGTATGAAAACAACACATTGCGGATGACACATATGACAGATGACAGCAAGAATTACAAACTCCTCGCGTACCGCGCGTATGCGGTACGCGATATACTCTTAGAAACTATGTGTCATAAGTGTCATCTGTCATACATAGGTTTGAGGAGATAGTCGACTTTTCCAGTACTTTTCCGTCAGAAATCGCGGTGATTTCTTCAGGAAATCACGGCAACTTCTTGAGGAAATCACGGCAATAATTGCAAGAAATCACGGCAACTTCTGAAGGAAATCACGGTGATTTCTGTAGGCAGTTCAGGTTTCTTCGCCAACTACTCGCCAGCGGGACAGATGGGACAGATGGGACAGAGGTTTTCGGAAACCCTTCGCGTACCGCGCGTACGCGGTACACGTATAATCTTTATAAACTACTGTCCCATCTGTCCCATCTGTCCCAAAACAAGTTTATCCGAACAAAAAAAGCCCCGGGAATCATGGGGTCGGTTCTACTGATCATTTTTCTGCGTTGAAAATTTGGATGTTCGAGAATAAGTTCGTATCTTTGCTTTCGCATTTGAAAACAATTGAACCAATGGAAGTGCACAGGGAGTCAAGAACAATGTGTAATACAGAAACTTCAAAAGTGATCAGTAGAACCGACCCCGTGATGGATAGAAGAATATGGCATACAATCTTGATAAAAGAACCAGCAGAATTGGTGGGAAAGCGGCAAAAACCGTATTCAATATTGGTGCGGCATTAGTCGGATATGCTCTTGGGCTACATTCTTCCTCTAAGAGGCCTAAATTGTCAGGTGTTAGAAGAAAAGGCCTAAGAGATGGTAGTTAAAGCAACTTTACGAACTATTTTTGATTGTTTTCTACAAATTTTCTTCAAAATGTTTGTGGCTTCTTAGAAATCTCTTTATTTTTGCAAATAAATATAAACAAAACAATTATGGATAAATATAAAACAGGAGATTTCGTCAAACACAACAAACAATTGTGTGTAATTGAAAAGTTAGAGGATGGCATAGCATTTCTTAGTGATGGTCATAAAGTTGATTGCATTAGGCTTGAGCCAGTAAGAATAGGAAGCCCATTGGATAAGGCTATTACGCTGGTCAATGAAACAATAAGGTATATACCAGGTTCTATAAAAATAGACCATGCATACAATTATTATTTAGACTGCCGTCTTTTGGGAGGTAAAACAATCAGGGATGTTTTGGATAAAAATCCTCAAATACAATATCTACACCATTTGCAGGATTGGCTTGCTAATAATGCAGAAGGTTTTCTCTTAAAGAATTATAATAGAAGCATTTAGTTTCAATCTAATAGTGTAAACAATATCGAAGATAAAGATTATAAAACAAACTGTTATGGAAAAAGATTTAATACTTCAGAATCTCTGTGATGCCTTTGAAGTTTTGAAGGATTCATGGGACAGTAAGAGTGATGCTATTTGTAAATGTATTGGTGAGACTTCAAAATATGATATGTCAACAGCGCTTGACATGTGGCTCTATTTATTACAAAGCCTTAAGAGAGAATGGAAAAGTGATAATGATAAAGAAATGGTATGGAAGGTCTGGTTTAGAATAGACGATTCTTATGATTCTAGTAGCGAAACGGCTTATTATATATATCCAGTATTAATAAGAAAACGAGACTTGTATAGTATATTATATGGTGAAATATTGGTAAAAGACGATTATGGCCAGACATCTTTTTTAACATATTGTTTTGCATGGATGCTAAAAGAAAAAAATCCAAACTTAATAATAGACATCCTTCGTCTTTACAACAATAATCTCCATAATGGAGATTTTCCGATTGGTACTTTCATGAGAAAAAGTGTTGAAGCCTTTAATGATATTAAACGCCACTATGAAATTAAAGTTCCAGATGATAATAAAGAAGTAATGATGTCTTTTCTTGAAAACATTAAAGATAGAAAAGAGCGTGCAGAATTTATGGTAGCAATTCTTTCTTTATAACGATAATGCACTGAATGCTATTTGTAACAGCATTTCAACAGAGCATCAATATCATTAATAGGTGATAGTCTTGATAAATTAAAAAGGAATAAGTTTTTATGATTTCTGAAAAAGATATTGTATTTCGCTGTATGAGGTTTAATGACCCCAATTTTGAACAGCAACTCTCATTTTTTGGATGGGAAGATAGTATAGAACATTCCTTATTTAACTATATTGAAGGATACAAATACGCGGCAACTGCTGTATATGATGCATATAAGGAAGCTGCATCTACGCACAGTATTGAAAAACAAGATACCATCTGCTATCCACTGGTGTTTTTGTATAGACACATTACAGAATTATATTTGAAATACATCTATATAGTTTTGCTTAAACCAGATGAAGAGCAATTTAGGAATTATATTAATTGTGGCCATAAACTGAATGATTTATGGAGAGGTATTAAAGACACAATTGTTTCCCTTGGAGACAGAGTTAGTGAAAACGTTAACATAGCTGCCATTGAGAAATATATCAATGAAATTAGTGAAAATGACTATAATTCGTTTAATTATCGATATCCAGTAACAAAAAATGCTACTCTGGTGCATTCATCCCCTAAGTACTTGGACATAGACAACCTTGAAAGTCACATGAAAATGTTTTTTGAGTACTTAGATAGTGTTCTTTATAATGTCAAAGATCAATGGGTTGATGACGAATTCAATGAAGAGTTTAATAATGTCTTTAACCATGAACTCGTAGCCACACTCCCCTTCATTAAGAAATTGTTTCTTTATTTACAAGACAGGGATGAGAAAAAGAAAATCAATAAAAGAAGCCATACGAAGACAACAGCTTGGTTGGAAATGTCCGACATAGAAGACATAAGTTTAGAAGAAAGAGACGTGGAATATCGTATGCTAAAAGGTTTGACAGAAAATCAAAAAACACTACTTATTATTTTATATTGGGCAGGGAAAACGTTAAAATTACAGAATTTAGCATCATCAAAAGAAGAGCGGAAACGGGATATTTATAAGATTCTATTTAATGCTTGTAATTCAGATGTGGCATTTGACAATAATGTTTCTCCTTATAAAAATAATGTCTTATATGACATAACTTTCGGTTCACTCAAAACAATTGAATATATGCAAAACATACTGAAAGAATTTGAAATAGATTATGCCCAAAATATTAAGGAAACTATTCCTGATACAACAGCAAATCCATTGGATCTGAATAAAGAATAGCTGCTGAGAAAAAAATATTTAAGACCCAAATAGTGTAGTAAAACGAAAACCAATATGATACAATCCACAATTCAGAATATCAACTTTTCTTTTATTGCTGAGGCGAAAAACTCTCCGGCCTTGTTGGCAGATATGGCTGCGATGGAGAAATATATGTCAGAAAGCTATAGCGGGCGAATCATTGTAGAGCTTTTGCAGAATGCTGATGATGCCCATTCGTCGAGAGTTTATATCACGGAGCAGGGCGGTAACGTAATCTTTGCCAACAACGGACGGCCATTCAACGATGCTGACGTGATGGCAATCTCACGTTCAGGAGCCAGCGAGAAGAAGCGGGGTGAGACAATAGGATATCGTGGAATTGGTTTTAAGAGTACGTCGTTTCTTTCATCGGAAATTATTATCTATTCCAATGAGACGGCTTTCAGCTTTTCGAAAGCAAAGACTGCAGAGGCTCTCGGTGTGGACGAAGAGCATGTTCCAACAATTCGTATACCGTTCTTGGTGGATGCATCACCCTATATGGATGTTATAGAAGAACTGACGGATAATGGCCATACTACTATCTTTATTTTTAAGTCGTCGAATAAGAAAATATTGCAAGAAGAAATTGAGTCGCTGAGTGCCGATCTGATGCTTTTCTTGCGTCATCTAAAGGAGATAGAGACTTCGAACATGGGCGAGGACAAACTGCTTCGTGTGGTCAGAAAAACCAAGGATTGGGGACAAGAGATTACCATCGACAAGAATAAATGGGGAATGGTGGATGATTGCTTGGCGTTCAAAATGGAAGACGACGTTTTTGTAAAGTGTGAGGCAGACGAGGCAGTCTATTACACATTTTTGCCAACCTACGATAAAGCGCCTTTCCCATTTAAGATGAATGGTGACTTCTCTACAGACCCATCGAGAAAGCATATTCGCCAAGACGAAACTACACAAAAGACCCTAAGGGTATTAGCCAAGGCTGTTGCGAATGTTATTGATAAGGCTTTTAAGGAACCGAAGCCCGTCTATCGCAATCTGCTTCAGATAATTACTGATGGAACTTCGTTCAGTACAATCAATATGCAGTTGAAGAAGTATCTGAAAGAGTTGCTGAGCGATAAAAAAATGCTGAGGTTTAACAATGGGACTGTAGGACGACTTTCTGACTATAAATGTTTCCCTGTTGGCTTTGAAGGTAGCGTGGCAAATATCGTTAGAAGGGAATCAGAGACTATCCGTAATCATAGCCTTGCACCGGAGGTTTACGAGAATCTGAATGGCGTAGAGGAATTCATAAGCACATATAGTGAATCAGTATTTAGCTCACAAGACATTGCTGATGTGTTGCAAGATGAAACTTTGGTGGCTAACCTGTCAGAGTACGCTTATTCTTATCTGTTGGGTAAGACGGTTCAAGCCTATAATCGCAGTAAGCTGATGTCTACCAATGACGTTGATGTATCAGAAATACTAATCAAGGATGAAGGTGGTGAGGTGATACCGTTGAGCCAAAGCAATATGAATTCAAAGGACATCAGCGAACTATTGCAAGAGAACGACAGCAACCAAGCGCTGACAAATGTCGGACTGAAAGCATTCACTCAGGAACTTGGACTGGAATACAAGGAGGAAGAGGGCTTCAAGTCGTTCCTTAATGGCTTACAAGACGAGGAGCCAGAAGAAGAAAAAGAGCCAGATTTACCTGTATTCTCACCAAAGGCAGTGTTTAAGGCTTCTAAGCCCATCATCCCCAGATGGCGATCAGCAGAGAATGCCTGTGTAGAGATAGAGAAATTCTTAGGTAACGAAGCACGTGATGTAAGTACTCAAAATCTTGGCTATGATGTGGAGAGTACCACACCAACAGGTGAGAAACGATATATAGAGGTAAAGTCTGTTTCCAAATCCGATAGGTCTTTCTCACTTACCAACAATGAATATACGGCTGCCCATCAATATAGTGATGCTTACTATATCTGTCTGCTACATCATGGCGATGAAAAATCGAAAGCCATATATATACAGAATCCTCTTGCCAAACTGCATCTTGAAAAGAGAATCAGACAATGGGAGTGGTATTGCGAGGAGTATCAAGGGGAGGAAATCGAAATAGAGTATTGAAATCTCCAACTATATCGAAATCATGGGGACGGTTCTGCTGATCCATTTTACCAGAGTTATTCGGAGGCATGATGTCTGTATCAACAAGCAATAGAACCTGCAATAAAACGTTATTGGAGATATGGCAAAAAAGGAAAACAACGAATTAGAGAAAAGGAATCAAGCATTCTTGATTTACCAAGATGAAAACGGAATAGCTCGGGTCAATGTTCGATTCGAGGGTGAGGATGTGTGGCTGCTTCAGGAACAGTTGATGGAGTTGTTTGATGCTTCACGACAGGACGTAAGTTATCACATCAATCAAAAATATGATGAGGGTGAACAGGATCCAAATCGAACTCGCAAAATTTTTTTGATAGTTCGTCAAAAGGGCAACAGAAATCATAGGGAAGGGCTCTGAAGCAATCCGAAACAATTGATTATCTTTGACTTCGAAATATAGCTGAAAGATGTCGGATGTATGAGGTCTGATGGCTGATGGAGGAGGGATGGGGCTAATTCTATGTAAGATGGAAGATAAAAACTTTTTGTCTATAACGTAACATTTTCGTTTTTTACATACTTATATTAAAAACATATCGTAACTTTGCAAACGAAATATGAACATGGCAGACGAAATTAAAAACAATAATTCATTGACGAATCAAGAGACTTTTGTTGGTGAGATTCGGACAATCATTGACAAAGCGCGTTCAGCTGCGATTCGCAGCGTGGATTTCAGTCGTGTACAGATGTACTGGAACATAGGCAGGCGTATAGTGGAAGAAGAGCAGCACGGAAAGGAACGGGCCGACTATGGCACGTATCTGATCAAGAATCTTGCAAAAGAGTTGGAACCTGAATATGGTAGTGGGTTTGGTGTCAGACAATTGGAAAGAGCACGACAATTTTATAGGGTATATCCAATTGCGTCCACAGTGCGGTCGCAATTGAATTGGAGTCAATATCGAATGTTGATTCAGATTGATGACCCAGATAAACGGGAGTATTATGAATTGGAATCCGTAAATAATGGATGGACTGCCAGAGAGACTGAGCGACAAATCAATTCCATGTTGTACGAGAGGCTTTTGCTCAGTAATGACAAAGACTTGGTATTGGCTGTGGCCCGTAATCAGAGAATTCCAGAATCGCCCACGGAAGTAATCAAAGACCCGATGGTGTTGGAGTTTCTGGGATTGGAACGAAAGGCGGCATACTACGAAAAGGATTTGGAGAGTGCCATTATCTCTCATATTGCTGAGTTCTTGCTTGAAATGGGAAAAGGCTTCTCATTCGTAGCCAGACAGAAGCGCATTCTGTTGGAAGATGATGAGTTCTTTGCAGACTTGGTGTTCTATAACCGTTTGCTTCGCTGCTTCGTCGTGGTAGAACTAAAGACCGGTAAACTGACACATCAGGACTTAGGGCAATTGCAGATGTATGTGAATTATTATGATCGTTGCGAGAAACAGGAAGACGAGAATCCGACCATCGGCATTCTGCTTTGCTCAGACAAGAATGACACGGTAGTAAAGATGGCTCTGCCCGAAGATAATTCCACGATATTAGCCAGTAAGTATCAACTGTATCTGCCAACAACAGAACAGCTGATTAAAGAGATTGACGAGGTAAAGTTTGGGGAATATCGTGGAGTATGATATTATTCCAAGGATCAAGGCTCTGGCACTGACGATGTCTGATGGAAGAAGGCTGATGGTTGGATGGTAGAGAAAAAAAGCTTCCCGTCTGGGAAGCCTTTTTCATTATTCACTATTCATTATTCATTAGCGAAGCGCATCTCTCCTTACTTCTGCATCGAGACGGGGATTGCGAGGCGGGCTTGCATGGCCCTCGTTGAACTCGAACTCGATCTTCCAGTCGCCCTGGGCGGTCACGTGGTAGGGAACGGCATAGGACTGCTGCTCCAGGTTCTCCAGGCCGCAGCCGGAGGAGGGCTCCAGCGGGCTGACCTCGTTTGCCACCTCGTTGTTAAGTTCGTCACTGCATGCGGTGAAACCGAATGTGAAAATACCTGCGGTAAGAATGCTCATGAGCACCTGCTTTACCATAACTGAATTCTTCTTCATAATGAGTAATTTTTTTAAAGTTGTTATTATTAAATTTTGAATTTTTCGATTTTACTTTTTGTCTTTCAACGATGCAAAATTATGGCAAAAAACAGCACGCTCCAACAATTCTTCTGTTTTTTGCCTCAAGTCCTTGCGACAACCATGGGAATATTGCGACAGACCTGAGGAACCCTCTCCATATCTGTCGCAAAGGGGCTAAAAAAGTAAGCTCAGAAGGCCAAGGTCATGTCATGATACACCAGCGAAAACCCATGATACATGGCGTAATGCTTATCTCACGGAATCTTGTTACCTTTGTAGCCAGAATAGAAAAAACCATAGAACAAATGAAATCATTACTCACAACCCTAATTCTTATGTACGGTCTCTGCGGAACTGTTGTTGCCGCAGAAGTGACGTCGCCCGACGGCAGACTGTCAGCCAAAACGAACGGAAATACCATCATTGTCAGTTGGGGAGGACTGCAAGCCTTGGAGCTGACAGACTTGAACATCACCCAAGCCCCATCATCCACCAATCCTTTTGTGTTTGTCAAGAAGGTGACAGACGACTACCAGATGCTGACAGGCAAAAGGAAACATTGCCACAACGAGGCCAACGAATATGCCGCTTCAGCAGGAAAAGGCGTCCGACTGGTGCTGAGAATGTATAACGATGGCGTGGCGCTGCGGTATGAGGGCCTACCCTCAACCCCTCCCCAAGGGAAGGGAGAAGCGACCCAGGTAGGCTACCGTATTAAAGAAGGTACGCGGCGCTGGATGCAGCAGTGGGCAGAGTCGTACGAGGGATTCTTCCCACAGGAAACGACGTATAAGGTGAAGCCAGTACCGTCGTTCAGCGGTACATTTAAATCGGCCGAGGGTTGGAACAACCGCTGGGGCTATCCGGCACTCATAGAGGCGCAAAAGGGCGTCTTTGTGCTGATTAGCGAGGCAAACATAGAGCGAGGGCAGAGCGCCTCGTGCCTTTATAACGACGGGGAGGTGTTCCGCGTGGTGGAGGCAGAGCGTGTCGCTGGGGAGGCCTCCCCCCAATCTCTCCCAGGGATGGGAGTGACGCCGTGGCGCGTGGCCATCATCGGTACGTTGAAGGATGTGGTGGAGTCGACGTTAGTGACTGACGTCAGCGAGCCAAGCCGGATAGAGGACACCAGTTGGATAGAGCCAGGTGTGGTGTCGTGGATTTACTGGGCTTACAACCACGGCTCGAACGACTATAACATCATCAAGCAGTATGTGGACATGGCCGTGACGCTTCGTCTGCCCTACGTACTGATAGATGCCGAGTGGGACGAGATGCGTGACGGCAAGACCATTGAGGATGCTGTCGGCTATGCCAAGTCGAAGGGCATCAAACCGCTTATCTGGTATAACTCCAGCGTGGGATGGATAGACGGCGCTCCAGGTCCGAAGTTCCGTCTGAACAAGCCCGAAGACAGGGAAAAGGAGTTTGCCTGGTGCGAGAAGATTGGCGTTGCTGGTGTGAAGATAGACTTCTTCTCAGGCGACAACCAAAAGAATATGGACTACTGCATAGACCTCTTGGAGTGTGCCGCCCGCCACCATCTGCTGGTTAACTTCCACGGCGCACCCATCCCCCGTGGCTGGCAGCGCACCTATCCTAACCTCATGTCAACGGAGGGTGTCTATGGCGCCGAGTGGTATAATAACGTTCCTACGTTTACCGATAAGGCCGCCAGGCATAATGCCACCCTGCCCTTTACCCGCAACGTCATCGGACCTATGGACTACACCCCCTGCACCTTCAGCGACTCGCAGCATCCGCACATCACGACGAATGCCCATGAACTGGCTCTGACGGTGCTTTTCGAGAGTGGCCTGCAACATCTGGCAGACAAGCCCGAAAGCTACCTGTCACAACCCAAGGAGGTACAGCAGTTCCTGACGGAGCTGCCCAGCACATGGGACGAGACGCGCTTTGTCAGCGGATATCCTGGCGAGTGGGTGGTGATGGCACGCAGGAAGGGTTCGACGTGGTATGTGGCTGGCATCAATGGCCAGGACACAGAGAATGCATTACTGGCGAATCTCGACTTCATCAATCCTGACGGCAAGACACCAGTAGAGACGATGATCTTTATGGATGGTGACGGCACAGGAGAAGCTGGCGAATATGGAAAGAACGCATGGAGCATCATGCGCAATCCTTCTTTAGCAAACGGTTTTAAATGTCGTCCACGTGGCGGATTTGTATTGGTGGTGCGCCCAAAAGCCGATACATTGCCTTTTGTCTATAACGTGGAAAATACAGGGGCTTCCTTCCCTAAGCCCGACATGCCTGCCGCCAAAGACCTGCCCATACAGCACGGACTGCCCGATGCCCTGAAGGGTGTCAACAGCTTTGCCGACTGGGGCAAGCGCCGCAGCGACATCGCCCACATGATACAGCACTATGGCATCGGCGAGAAACCTGTCGTCAGCAAGGAACAGGTCAAGGCCCGCATGGAGGGCGACACGGCATTAGTCGTGGACGTCACCGTAAACGGCGAGACGCTGACCCTGCGCTCCGTCATCCGCTATCCCAAAACGGGAACGGCTCCATACCCCCTGATGATTGGCACCAGCATGATGTCGCTGCCCAGACAACTTTTTAATGACAGGCCGATAGCCATCATGAACTTCCGTGAGAAGCAGGTCAACGACTATGGACAATGGGGTCCGCACCATGAGCGTAGCGAACATCCGTTTGACAAGTTGTATCCCCAGCTGAAGGACAATGGCGCCTATAGCGAGTGGGCATGGGGCTTGAGCCGACTGATTGACGGTCTGGAGCAGTTAGGCCCAGAGGTGACGAAGATTGATACCCGTCATATTGGTGTCACGGGGTGCTCGTATGCTGGTAAGATGGCACTCTATTGTGGTGCCTTCGACGAGCGCATCGCCCTGACCATCGCCCAGGAACCTGGTGGCGGAGGAGCTGCAGCCTGGCGTAAGTCGCACGAATCGACAGAGAAGGTGGAAGACATCGACAAGACCGACTACCACTGGTTCTTGGAAAGTCAGAAGGACAATTTCCAGGGCGACTCCGTCTATCGTCTGCCCTATGACCAGCACGAACTCTGTGCTATGGTCTGTCCACGAGCCTTGCTGCTACTGGGTAACCCTGACTATCCCTGGCTCTCCGACCCTGCTATGGAAGTTTCCGCCAAGGCTGCCGTCAAGGTATGGCAGAACTTCGGCATCGGCGACCGCATGGACTGGAGCATCGTTGGCGGACATGGCCACTGCATGCTGCCCGAGAGCCAGTACCCGATAGTGCAATCCTTCATAGACCGTTTCCTTTTAGGACGGTCCCAATGACTTTCAATTTTCGAAAAGTTTTACACACATTAAACCTAAGCTCTTTGTCTTCGTCTAAGGAAAGACGATGAACCTAATAATAGTAGTCAACTAATCCCAAACAACGTACAACGTGAAAAAACTATTTGTCCTGTTATCTCTATTTGTGTCTATGCCATTGATGGCACAGCAGCATAAGCTATGGTACACACAACCGGCCCGTCACTGGTTAGAAGCATTGCCTGTGGGCAACAGCCAGATGGGCGCAATGGTCTATGGCGGCACCGAGACAGAAGAAATCCAACTGAACGAAGAAACCTTCTGGAGTGGTTCACCGCATGACAACAATAGCCTCACGGCACGTGACCACCTGCAGGAGGTGCGCGACCTGATCTTTGCCGGACGCGAGGAAGAGGCACACAAGGTGCTCGACCAGCATTTCTTCCGTGGTCCTCACGGTATGCGCTTCCTACCGTTAGGCAGCATCAAACTGAAACTCGGTCATCAGGAAGTCAGCCAGTATCGCCGAGAACTGAACATCGGCGACGCCGTCAGCAACACCTCTTATATATATAAAGGTGTCAAGTACGAACGGACGGTCTTCGCCTCCCTACCCGACCACGCCATCATTGTCCGGCTGACTGCCAGCAAGCCTGGCGCCCTGTCGTTTGACGTAAACTTCAACAGTCAGTTGCAGGCGAAGGTATTTACGGTTTCCAGCCATGAAGGTATCAGCGGCGAGGTCAACGAACTTGCTGCCGTTGTCGATGGTGTGGAACAGGAAGGCATCCAGGCAGGGCTAAAAGCCGAATGTCGTATTATGGCAGAGGCTGACGGCAAAGTGGAACGTGGGGCTGAAAAACTCATCGTCACCAATGCCACTACCGCCATGCTCTATATCACAGCCGCCACCAACTTTGTGAACTATCACGATGTCAGCGGCAATCCTGTGAAGAAGAACAACCAGACATTATCCGCCCTGAAAGGCAAACCCTATCAGCTGCTGCTGACCAATCACGTCAAGAAATACCAGGAGCAATACAACCGCGTGACGCTGAACCTGCCAAAAACGGCTAACTCCAGTTTACCCACGGACCAGCGTTTGGTCGCCTTCAGTGAAAGCACAGGCTCAATGGGAAATGGGCAATCTCTTGACCTTGACATGGTGTCGTTAATGATGCAGTATGGCCGTTACCTGCTTATCTCGTCGAGTCAGCCTGGTGGTCAGGCCGCCAATCTACAGGGCGTATGGAACGATAAGATAAACGCTCCGTGGGACTCGAAATACACCATTAACATCAATGCTGAGATGAACTACTGGCCGTCGATGGTAGGCAATCTTGTGGAATGTCAGGAGCCACTGTTGACGATGATTCGCGATCTCAGCGAGACTGGTGCCAAGACGGCAGAGGTGATGTACGGCTGCAAAGGCTGGGTGGCTCATCACAATACCGACCTGTGGCGCGTTGCCGGTCCTATCGACGGTACCACATGGGGCATGTTCCCAACAGGCGGTGCCTGGTTGACAACACATATCTGGCAGCAGTACCTCTTTACAGGTGATAAAAAACTGCTGGAACAGTACTTCCCCGTGATGAAGGGTGCCGCCGACTTCCTCATCGACATGATGCGCATCCAGCCGGAATACGGCTGGTTAGTCACCGTGCCGACTGTGTCTCCCGAACATGGCCCCATGGGTAAGCAGACTACTGTCACCGCTGGTTCCACGATGGACAACCAAATCGTCTTCGACGTACTCTCTGCTACCATCCAAGCCGCCAAAGTCCTCGGCAAAGATGATTTTCAATTTTCAATTTACAATTCTCAATTATCCCAGCTTCCTCCCATGCAGATAGGTCGTCATGGCCAGTTGCAGGAATGGCTGTGGGACGGTGATAACCCCAACGACGAGCACCGTCATATCTCACACCTCTATGGTCTATATCCCTCGAACCAGATTTCACCGTTTACGCATCCCGAATTGCATGCCGCCGCTGCTACTACGCTGAAACAGCGTGGCGACCAGGCAACGGGCTGGAGCCTGGGCTGGAAGACGAACTTCTGGGCACGTATGCTCGACGGCAACCACGCCTTCCAGATTATCAAGAACATGCTGAAGTTGTTACCTGACGACTCAAAGATGCGTGAATATCCCAACGGTCGTACCTATCCCAATCTCTTCGATGCCCATCCGCCGTTCCAGATTGATGGTAACTTCGGCGTTTCCGCTGGCATCTGCGAGATGTTGCTCCAGAGCCACGATGGGGCTGTGCATTTGTTGCCCGCCTTGCCCAACGACTGGAAGCAGGGCAACGTCAAGGGTTTGCGAGCCCGTGGCGGATTCATCGTCGACGAGCAATGGAGCAACAGCAAGCTCAGCACCGCCACCATCCGTTCTACCATCGGTGGCACCCTGCGTCTGCGCTCATATACTCCGCTGAAGGGTAAGGGTCTGCGTCCTGCCAAAGGCGATTGTCCCAACTTCCTCTTTGCTCCCGCCGACATCAAGACGCCCCTCGTTTCTCCCGAACTGAAACAGTCCGCACCGACAAGTTTTCCCCGTCGGAATGTCTACGAATATGACTTAGACACCACTTCTGGAAAAACCTATACCATCACAAAACAATGAGAATACGATTCACAATACTTGCCCTAACCGTCTGTCTGGCTGTTATGGCTCAGCAAGCAAAGGTGGAATTTTTGACTCCCACCATCGTACATGTTGTAAAAGGCAACCCCACCAAAAGTCTTGTTGTCATTGCGAAACCAGAAACTGTTGCCGTAACGCAGACGGGCAACACGTGGAAGAGCAGTGAGCTGACTGTTAAACTGAATCCAGAAACCCAAAGCCTGACGTTTATGACAAACAAGGGCAAGGTACTCCTCAGGGAGCAGGGCTGGAGTCTCATTAGGAAGAACCTTGATGAGTTTGAGGTCTCCCAGACTTTCGCGCTTGACAAGGATGAGGCCATCTACGGCTTAGGCACCATCCAGAACGGCAAGATGAACCGCCGTGGCGAGAAGAAACGCATGGAGCAGTCTAACCTGGAGGACTTTCAGAACTTGCTGCAGAGCATCAAGGGCTGGGGACTCTATTGGGAGAACTACTCACCAACGATGTTTGAGGACAATGCTCAGGGAATGACGTTTACCTCTGAGGCTGGTCAGGGCATTGACTATTACTTCATGTATGGCGGCAGTGCTGACGGCATTATCGCCCAGATGCGTTACTTAACAGGCGACGTGCCGATGTTCCCACTGTGGACTTACGGTTTCTGGCAGTCGAAGGAGCGCTACAAGACTGCTGCCGAAACAGAGTCCATCGTTGACAAATACCGTGAACTGCAGGTACCATTGGATGGTATCATCCAGGATTGGCAGTACTGGGGTTCCAACTATCTTTGGAACGCTATGGACTTCCTCTCCGAAGACTTTGCCAATGGCAAGCAACTGATAGAAAATGTACATAAGAAGCATGCCCACTTTATGATTAGTATATGGGCCAGTTTCGGTCCCCAGACACAGCAGTTCCGTGAGCTCAACGAGAAAGGGCTGCTGATGCCTTTCCAGACGTGGCCTCAGAGTGGACTGTCGCACATCTGGCCGCCACGCATGGACTATCCCTCTGGCGTCAAGGTCTATGACGCTTTCAGTCCTGTGGCACGCGACATCTATTGGAAATACCTGAAGACACTTTACGACTACGGCACCGATGCCTGGTGGATGGACTCCACCGACCCTGACTGTTTCTATCCGACGGAAGACGACTACGCCCATAAGGTCTATGGTGGCACTTGGCGCTCACAGCGTAACGCCTTCCCCCTCGAAACCGTTCGCGGCATCTACCAAGCCCAGCGGAAAGACGACAGGGGAAAGCGCATCTTCATTATGACACGAAGCAGTTTTGCCGGACAACAGCATTACGGCTCCAACATGTGGAGCGGCGACGTGAACTCGTCGTGGGACATGTTGCGCAAGCAGGTACCTGCCGGACTGAGCTTCACGCTGACGGGCAATCCCAATTTCAATACCGACATTGGCGGCTTCTTCTGCAACGCCTACAACACGATGGGACCAGCCTCAGCACCCAAGAACCCGCAGTTCCAGGAACTTTACGTGCGCTGGATGCAGTATGGTCTGTTCTGTCCTATCTTCCGTAGCCACGGAGCCGACGCGCCCCGCGAAATCTGGCAGTTCGGCAAGAAGGGCGAACCCGTCTATGACGCCATCGAGAAGCAGATTCGCCTGCGCTATCGTCTCATACCTTATTTATATAGTATAGCATGGCAAGTCACCAGCAACAACGACAGTTATATGCGCCCGCTGTTTGCCGACTTCGCCGCCGACCGGCAGGTGTGGAACATGACCGACGAATTCATGTTCGGCCATAGCATCTTGGCATGTCCCATCATCGACCCGCAGTACACTGAGGAGAAGATTGTCCGTACCGATGCCATGACAGGCTGGGACAGAAACGACGTAAGAAGTCAGAAGGAAGAAGGTAGAAGTATTGATTTCACAGCCACAAAGAGTGCTGTGAAGTATCTGCCGAAGGGTGCCTCGTGGTATGATTTCTGGACGGGCAAGCGATACAAGGGTGGACAGAACGTAACCTTACAGACCACCCTCGACCGCGTTCTGATGTTCGTACGGGCAGGCAGCATTCTGCCGTTAGGTCCTGAGATGCAATATGTCGGCGAGAAAACTTGGGGCAACCTTGAAATAAGAGTATATCCTGGTGCTGATGGAACCTTCACCCTTTACGAGGACGAAGGCGACAGCTACCGCTACGAGCAGGGCATCTACAGTACCATCACCTTCCGCTGGGACAACAAGGCAGGCACGCTGACCATTGCTGACCGTCAGGGCAACTATCCTGGCATGCTTCAGCAGCGTCAGTTCAGCATCACCCTGCCCGACGGCCGCCAGAAGACGGTGAACTACGACGGTCACAGCCAGAAGGTGACGTTCTAAAAGAAATCCTTTAATTAACTAACAAATAAAAATTATCACACGAATGAAACAGACTTTTAAAATGGCGTTGGTAGTGTTGATGACACTTTGCGCCGCCCCTATGTGGGCACAGTGGGGCGCTCCCGCCGACCCAAACCCGACAGTGAAACTGAAGGATGCCTACAAGGACTACTTCATGATTGGCGTTGCCCTCAACCAGCGTAACGTCAGCGATCAAGACCAGATCAATCTGGTGAAGGCTGAGTTCAACAGCATTACTGCCGAGAACGACATGAAGCCCGGCGAACTGCATCCCAAGGAGGGTGAGTGGAACTTTGAGAAGGCCGACAAGATTGCCAACTTCTGTCGTGAGAACGGCATCAAGTTGCGTGGACACTGCTTGTGCTGGCACTCTCAGTTTGCCGACTGGTTGTTCACCGACAAGAAAGGCAAGGAGGTGAAGAAAGAGGTCTTCTACGAGCGTCTGCGCGAACACATCCACACCGTCGTCAACCGCTACAAGGACGTTGTCTATTGCTGGGATGTGGTGAACGAGGCCATTTCCGACGGTGGCGGCTTTGGTGGCTTTGGCGGTTTCGGACGCCGTCCAGGTCAGGCTCCCAGCCCCTATCGTGAGAGTCGTCATTACAAACTCTGCGGCGACGAGTTCATTGCCAAAGCTTTCGAGTTTGCCCGTGAGGCCGACCCCAATGCCCTGTTGTTCTATAACGACTACAACGAGTGTGACCCCGGCAAGCGCGACCGTATCTATAATATGGTTAAGAAGATGAAGGATGCTGGTGTACCCATTGACGGTATTGGCATGCAGGGCCACTACAATGTCTATGGTCCTTCTGAGGAGGATATCGACGCTGCCATCACGAAGTATAAGGAACTGGTGAAGCACATCCACGTCACTGAGCTCGACATCCGTATGAACACCGAGATGGGTGGTCAGCTGCGCTTCTCACGTGGTGAGAACAAGCCCGTGGCAGGCTATATGAACACCCTTCTTACCGACCAGTACGCCCGCATCTTCAAGATTTTCCGCAAGCATAAGGACGTCATCGACTGCGTTACCTTCTGGAACCTTGGCGACCGCGACTCATGGCTCGGCGTGAACAACCACCCGTTGCCCTTTGACGAGAACTACAAGCCCAAGCAGGCTTATTATGCTATCAAGAACTTTAATCCCGCTCTCGACAATGCCGTTCCCAAGGAGGACTTCGTTCCCAACCCCATGAACCAGCCAGGACAGGAATGGCCGAAGGTTAACAGCGAAGGATATGCCCGCTTCCGCGTAGAAGCTCCAGATGCCAAGTCGGTCATCGTCAGCCTTGGCCTAGGTGGTCGTGGCGGCACGGTGCTACGTAAGGATAAGGACGGTGTGTGGGTAGGTACCACCGAGGGTCCGATGGATCCCGGCTTCCACTACTATCACCTGACCATCGACGGTGGCGTCTTCAACGACCCCGGCACGCACAACTACTTCGGCTCATGCCGTTGGGAGAGTGGTATTGAGATTCCCGCTCCCGACCAGGACTTCTATGCCTACCGCAAGGACATTCCTCATGGCAACATCCAGCAGGTCACCTTCTGGTCTGAGAGCACAGGCAAGATGCAGACTGCCAATGTCTATCTGCCCAGTGGCTACGGCAAGCTCGTCAAGGGCAAACAGGAGCGCTATCCCGTACTGTACCTGCAGCATGGCTGGGGCGAGAACGAGACCAGTTGGCCTGTACAGGGTAAGGCAGGACTCATCATGGACAACCTCATTGCTGAGGGCAAGATTAAGCCCTTCATCGTTGTCATGGCCTATGGTCTGACCAATGATTTTAAGTTCGGCACCATCGGACAATTCACTGCCAAGGAGTTCGAGACGCTGCTCATCGACGAGCTGATGCCCGTCATAGACAAGCAGTTCCTCACCAAGCCCGACAAGTGGAATCGTGCCTTAGCAGGTCTCTCAATGGGTGGCATGGAGACCAAGCTCATCACCCTGCGCCGTCCGGAGGTCTTTGGCTACTGGGGACTGCTCAGCGGTGGACAATATGCTCCTGATGAAATCAAGGATCCGAAAGTTGTGAAGTACATCTTCGAGGGCTGCGGTGACAAGGAGAATCCTGCTGGCATCAACAAGAGCGTTGCCGACCTCAAAGCCGCCGGCTACAATGCCGAAGGTCTCATCTCTGAGGGCACAGCCCACGAGTTCCTCACCTGGCGCCGCTGCCTCCGTCAGATGGCCCAGAGCCTGTTCAAGTAAAATGCCTCGTATATGAAGAAACAAGTATTTATACTTCTTGCTGCCCTGGCGATAGCCACGGGCAGCAAGTCGCAGAACCCCATCATCCGCGACCAGTTCACGGCAGATCCCACGGCACGTGTGTTTAACGGTAAGGTGTATCTTTATCCGTCACACGACATCCTTCCCCCGGAAGGACAGCGCAAGGACTGGTTCTGTATGGAGGACTATCATGTTTTCTCGTCAGAGAACCTGACCGATTGGACGGATCATGGGATGATTGTCACCCAAAACAAAGTTCCCTGGGTAAGAGAGAATTCCTATTCTATGTGGGCTCCCGACTGCATTGAGAGAAACGGAAAATACTATTTCTTTTTCCCCTCTTCTCCCAAAGACGGTAGGGGCTTTGGTATTGGTGTAGCCATCGCAGATCGTCCTGAGGGACCGTTCGTCCCTGAACCAGAACCTATCAAGGGCATCAGCGGCATCGATCCCTGTGTGCTTCAGGCTTCTGACGGCAATACCTATATTTTCTGGGGTGCAGGACGTTGTGCTAAACTCAAGCCAAACATGAAAGAGCTTGCCGACGACACTCCAAAGGAAAAGGTCAAGTGGGGTGAGCGCGAGTTTGAGATGTATGGCGTCAATTGTCTGAAAGACCTGCCCAACCGCCAGGCTGAAGGACCTTTTGCCTTTGAATATAACGGAAACTACTACCTGACTTATCCCTACGTGAGGGAAAAGACCGAAGTCATTGGCTATGCCATGAGCAAGAATCCCATGGGTCCATACGAATACAAAGGCATCATCATGGCTGAGCATCCCAATGGTTGCTGGACCAACCACCACAGCATTGTCAACTACAAAGGGCAATGGTACTTCTTCTATCACAGTAACGCCTTCTCACCCCGCGATGACAAGCGCCGTTCCGTCCAGATAGAGAAGTTGTACTTCAACCCAGACGGTACCATTCAGGAAATTAAGGAAACTATGCGTGGCGTAGGCATCAATAAAGCAACGGAAAGAATTGAGATAGACCGTTACAGTAGTGCAAGCAGTGACGTGACGACACAACTCATCGATACCATCAACACCTTCCGCAGCTACGAAGCTACTCTGCCTAATAAGGGTAGCTGGATCATCTATAAAGATGTGGACATGAGTTGTATCACTGACGGCTACCTCGTCGTAGGTGCCAAGGCCAGTGACAACACTGAGTTCTGCATTCGCGAGAAAACCGCCAAAGGAAAGGTGATTGCTCGCATCAAGATGACTGTGAAGAGCGAAATGACGCGTCCCGGCATGCCCACTCCCTTCCGTCGTGACCAGAGTAATCAGTGGTTGACCTTGACTTCCCAGTTGGACTATACACCGAATGGCGTTACCGATCTCTGCATCACCTGCGAGGGCGATGGTGCTGTCTCCATCGACTGGCTGCAGTTCAAGAATCGTCCGAAGTACTTCACCACTGTAGATAAAAATGCCGCCCCGTCGCAGCCCGACGCACAAGGATTCATTCGTCGCTGGAAGCTGATGGAGCCACAGGCTGTTGATGTCCGTTCAAACATTGTCTTTACTGACTCTTGGCTTCGTGAGAAGTTTGCCGACGAACTGGCAAAACTGCCGAAACAGAAGGCTAAGTGGTACACGCTTGACAGCGAGAACTATAACATGAAACTGTTCCGTTTTGCCGAGAAGTACGGTAAGCAGACCTACGGCTCATTCTACTGGTGCGAGACTATCATCGACTGTGCCGAAGAACTGCAGAACTTCCGTTTGGCCGCAGGCTCCAATGGTGCTTCCATGTGGTGGCTTGATGGCGACGAAGTGCTGCTGCTGGAAGGTGACCGCCGCATGGTGGAGGACGACGGAACATCGCGCCGCCTCATACTGAAGCCCGGCCGTCATGTATTGCGCGGTGCTGTCATTAATGGTCCTGGACTGGCTGACATGTGCGTCCGCTTCATCGACGAGAAAGGAATGCCTGTGACTAATTATAAGATAACAGTGAATAGTAAATAACAGTAGTTTATGAAAACAAAATATCTGATAAGTTTATCATTTATCATTTGTTCTTTATCATTAAGCCCCGTAAGGGCACAAATTGGTGCACCTTATATCCACGATCCTTCGACGCTGGCCGAATGTGACGGCAAGTGGTACACCTTCGGAACTGGTGGTGGAGGAATCATCAGCGACGATGGTTGGTCGTGGCATTCTGGTGCAGAACGTCCGGGCGGCGGTGCAGCTCCCGACGTCATGAAGATAGGCGACCGCTACCTTTGCATCTACGGTGCTACAGGTGGTGGACTGGGCGGTGGACATAATGGCCGCATCCTCACCATGTGGAATAAGACGCTGGATCCGAAATCGCCTAACTTCAAATGGACAACGGCCGTCGAGGTATGTGCCAGTGACGGCATGGAAGATCAAGACGCTATAGACCCGTGTCTGCTGCTCGACCCCACGACGGGCCGCCTGTGGGCAACCTACGGAACCTACTTCGGCACTATCCGGATTATTGAACTCGACCCCAAGACGGGCTTCCGTGTGAAGGGTAACAAAGAAAAAGACATCGCCATCGACTGCGAGGCTACTGACCTCATCTACCGCGATGGCTGGTACTACCTGTTAGGCACCCACGGCACTTGTTGTGATGGTGTGAACTCGACCTATAACATCGTGGTGGGACGTTCCAAGAATGTGGAAGGACCTTATCTCGACAATGTGGGTCGCGACATGTTCCATGGTGGTGGCCGCATGGTTGTCAATGCCGGTGACCGCAAGACCGGTGCCGGACACTTCGGTCGTACCATCATCGATGAGGGCGTGGAGATTGCATCGTTCCACTGGGAGGCCGACTTCGACCTCAGCGGCCGTAGCGTGCTGGCCGTCCGCCCGTTGTTGTGGCGTAATGGCTGGCCCGTGGCTGGTGAACACTTCAAAGGAGGTACCTTTGCCATTGAGAGCGAACGCCGCGGTTATTCTTTGGAGATTGCCGTCGATTTCCAGCGCATGCAACAGGAACGCCAGGGCTGGTTTAACCGCCAACAAATGCAACAGCCCGTCAAGCCCATTCCTACCCAGACGTTAGAGGAAGTCATCGGCTCGTGGCCTAAGGACAACATTGCTGTGCGTTGTAGTGACTACATGTTCCGTCCTCACCAGCACTGGAGTGTAACACCGGTCGATGAAGCAGGTGGATATCTGAGCAATCCCTATTTCAAGATTACCATCGCTGGTACCGACCGCGCCTTGACCGCTACTGCTAACAAGGAGCTGATTACCCTGCCTGCCTATACTGGTGGTGACGAACAGCTATGGCGAATCGAACAATTGACAGATGGCACATTCCGCATCATGCCTAAGCGGATTCCAGGAGAAGAAGGTATTAACACCCGTTACTGCATCTACTCCGCTTCCGATTCTACGCCCACTCTGGCTGAATACGACTTCCAAAGTGACAACTCGAAGTGGAACTTTAGGATTTCTAAATGATAGTTTTTCATTTTTATCCGATGTGTCAATAATCTCATGCATGATACAAAAGAGAAAGTTTGTGAAACTTACTGCAACGTCTAATTGAAAATAAAAGTGTAATTTTGCACTCGAAAACTAAGAATCACGTCATTTAGCATGAAGAGATTTGTTTTAGTAATTATATCATTAGTAGTTTGTTTTGTAACCGTAGTGGCTGCTGGAAAGCGTTCCAGCAGCCCTTCTGGTAATAATGTGGCTAATGTTAGCGGTGCATCTGCTGATTATGTGAAGAACCCAATGCTGTGGGCCGACGTTCCCGACCCTGACATTATACGCGTAGGCGATACCTTTTATTTGGTATCCACGACCATGCACCTCATGCCTGGAGCTCCCGTCATGCGCTCCAAGGACTTGAAAAACTGGGAGACGGTGAGTTATATCTTCGACCGTCTGACCGACTCACCGAAATATGACATGCTGGAAGGTACAGCCTACGGTCGAGGCCAGTGGGCTACATCGTTGAAATACCACAACGGACGCTTCTACGCCCTCTTGGCCCCCAACGAAGCCGGTGCTATGGGCGACACCTATATCTTTACGGCTGAAAAGGCAGAAGGCGAATGGAAATTGCTGTCTCGCATGCGCCATTTCCACGATTGTTCTTTGTTCTTTGATGACGATAACCGTGTGTATGTCATATATGGGACGGGCGAGATGATGGAATTGAAGCAGGACTTAAGCGACGTCATTGAAGGCACCCACCGTCATATCTTCCAGCGCGAGGCCGACGAGACTGGACTTTTGGAAGGTTCGCGCATGATCAAGCATAATGGCAAATACTACCTGCTCATGATTTCTCATGTCTATGCCCCCGGACGTCATCGTCGCGAGGTGTGCTACAGGGCCGACAACATCCAGGGACCTTACGAGAAGAATGTTATTCTGGAAAGTGAGTTCGGTGGTTTTTCCTATGAGGCACAAGGTACTATCGTCGACACACAGGATGGTGACTGGTATGGTGTCATCTTCCAGGACCGTGGCGGTGTAGGCCGTGTGTTGACCCTGATGCCCTGCCGTTGGATTGACGGTTGGCCTCAGCTTGGCGATGAGGAAGGCAAGGTGCCGACACTGATGCGCCCTTTGAAGAGCGGAGAACCTGAGAAACATATTGTCTGTAGCGATGACTTTGCTGACGGGGAAACCGCTAATAACGGAAAACTCGGGCTGCATTGGCAGTGGAACCATAATCCCATCAACGAGGCATGGAGTCTGACTGAGCGCCCAGGATGGCTGCGCCTCAAGACAAACCGTGTGGTGAACACCCTTTATCTTGCTCCAAATACGTTGACGCAGCGTATGGAGGGTCCAACTTGCAGCGGCTTTATCAAGATGGACCTGTCGAAGATGAAGGACGGCGACTGTGCTGGTCTGGCAGCTTTCAACAGCGACTCCGGTGTGCTGACCGTCAAGAAGCAAGGTAAGAAACTGGTTCTGGAGATGAGTGAGCAGAAGGTAGAACTCTCAGAACGCGAAAAACAGGTAACGAAATTCGACGAGAAAGTCATAGAAAGTGTGGCTCTTAAGCAACCTACGATTTGGCTGCGCATTGACGGAGACTTCCGCCCAGGCGAGCAGAACGGTCGTTTCAGGGGTGGTAAGGATTGCGCCAACTTCTATTATAGTCTTGATGGCGAGCAGTGGACGAAAATCGGCACTACCGACTACCGTTTAGGTTTCGACTGGCGTCGCTTCTTCATGGGTACAAAGTTTGGTATCTTCTGCTATGCCACCAAGAAGAAAGGCGGCTGGGTTGACGTTGACGAATTTCACTATCAAGTGTCGGAGAAATAAGGCTCTTTTTAGTTATTTCCATAGAAAAACTTTGTGCAGAGTAACTTTTGTTGCGTGTTACTCTGCATAAAGTTTGCTTTTTTTTTGGTACATTAGTTAGAAATGTTTACCTTTGCAGCTGTTTAAACAACTAACTAATGTATTACTACTTCATGAAGGGTAAAGTTCTATTTCTACAAAGTATCAACTATGCGCATTTGTGGCTTCTGCTAATGCTCATTCTATGCGCTAAGAGCAGTTACGCGCAAATGGGAAAATTATTTGACGCAGACAAGCAGATGTCAAGCAGCTATACGACACAGGTCTATTTGGATCGTGACGGTTTTATCTGGGTTGCTACACGAAATGGTCTGAACCGATACGATGGCTATAAATTCCGTATTTTGAAGAAAGAGACGCGTCAGGACATAGGCATGGCCAGCAACTATGTCAACTGTATGCTACAAGATAGACATGGTTTGTTTTATATCGGTATGTATGGTGCCCTGCAGACCTACGACGGTCAGCGCTTCCACGATGTCAAGACCTTCGACCTCAACGGGAACGAGAGTCCCAGTTACATCACCTGTTTGTTGGAACGACGAAACGGCGACATGCTGATTGGCAGTTCCGGTCATGGCGTGATGCACATGACTGGTAATCATGAAGCCCGCCAGATGGGCGATGCACTGGCCATTTTGAGCACCGTCCATCGGATGATAGAAGACCGCAGACAACAAGTGTGGATAGCTACTGATAATGATGGTCTGTGGTGCTGGGATGGTAAGAACGTCAAGCGTTTTTTCCAAGATGCAGACATGAAGGGTTCTGTACTCGACGTCTGTGAAGACCGTAATGGACACATTTATGTAGCAACCGCCCACCAGGGACTCTTCCGTTTGGATGGCGACACACCCGTACATATTGAAGGAACGGGCACAAAGCATATCTCCGTGCTCTACCTGAATCGTCGTGGACATATCATGCTGGGCTACGACGGTATGGGTTTGGCCATCTATAATCCTTCTAACGGGAACCTTATTGACAACCCCTACTACAGCCGAGATGTAGACCTCAGCTCTGCGAAAGTCTATTCTATCTGCGAAGACCATAACGGCAACGTCTGGTTAGGACTTCTGCAGAAAGGTATCTACATGCAACCCGGCCATGCGCTGAGCTTCGGCTACATGGGCTATAAACTGGGAGCCCGCAACATCATCGGTACGGCCTGCGTCACCAGCGTTCAGGGCAGTTCGAATGGTTATCGTTGGATAGGTACCGACAAAGACGGACTCTACACCTTGGACAATGACTATCGGGTGGTACGGCACTTCAAGGAAAACTTCCCCTCCACCATCCTGAGCATCTGTGAAGACCTCAACGGACATATCTGGGTAGGCACTTACAAGGAAGGCTGCGGATGGATAGACCCCAAGACGATGACATACCATCCCTACGCTCTGCCACAGGGAGCCAGCGTCAGCATCTTCGATCTGGTGTGTGACAATGACAATCGGATTTGGATAGGAACCATGGGCTACGGCTTGTTATGTCTGAATCAGGAGAATGGTGACGTGAAAAGCTACACACAGGCCGAAGGTGCTCCTGAGAAGCGTGAAGTGAACAGCATATCAAACAACTATATCTCTCAGGTGGCCATGTCGCCTGATGGTCAGCGCGTCTATGTCGCCACCACGATGGGTGTATGTGCCTTGGATCTGAAGAAGAATAGCTGGTTGACGGTATTTGGCAAGAACTGCCTGAATTACGGTACACCGACACGTATCGCCCGTGAGTTCGGAGGTAAACTCTATGTCGGCACTAACGACGGTCTGGTGTGTTACGACTTGAAGACACATAAGATGGAACTTCGCGCGATGGACAGCGGACTGGCCGATAACGGTATTGCCTCCATTGAGCAAGACCTAAAGGGAAACCTCTGGATTGCCACGGACCACGGCCTGTGCTGTATGGTTCCGCAGACGGGTAAGACTACCAACTATTTTGTCGACAATGGTCTGCAGTCCAACGAATTCAGCGACGGCGCATCATGGGCATCAAAAGACGGCTACATGCTCTTTGGCGGCCTGGGTGGCATCACGTGGTTCCGTCCTTCCGAAGTGAAGGAGCGCAAATGGAAAGCAGAAGTAAAGTTGACCGGATTTGCCATTGACGGCGAGCCCGTGACACCGGCAACCATGTCGGGCTTCTGGCATGTGGTCGACACAACGGTCATCGCTTCTAATCGTTTTGTGTTGAGTCCAAGTGATAACACCTTCGCCTTACAGCTGTCAACGCTGACTTACGACAACCCCGAACATATCTCCTACCGCTACCGCATCAATAACGAGGGATGGGTACGCATGCAGCCTGGCGTCAACGAAATAACGTTCAGCCATCTGCCGCCAGGTGACTACGATTTTTGTGTGGTGGCCGAGCAGAACGGTATCTCCACCCCGGAACGTTGCTTTACCGTAGTCATCCATGCTCCGTGGTACCGCACGCCCCTCGCGTACATTATATATATATTGGCTCTGGCAGGACTCTTCTGGTGGTACCGCAAGCAACGTCACCGCAAGGAGCAGGACCGTCTGCGCCTCCAAGAGCACATCCATGCCGAGGAAATGGCCGATGCGAAGCTGAAGTTCTTTATGAACATCTCCCACGAAATCCGTACACCTATGACGCTCATCGTCACGCCACTGCTATCGCTTATCAAGCAGGATGACGATGCCCATCGCCGTAGTGTCTATGAGACCATCCGCCGCAATGCCGAGCGCATTCTCGGACTCATCAACCAGATGATGGATTTGCGTAAGATTGACAAAGGCCAGATGCAGATGCACATGTGCGAAACGGAAATCGTTTCCTTCATAAACGACATCTATACGTTGTTCACCCAGCAGGCCAAGTCGAAGAACATCCAGTTTACCTACGAGCGCGATACAGAGGAACTGCCGGTATGGATAGACCGTGACAACTTCGACAAGGTCGTTGTCAACCTGTTGTCCAACGCCTTTAAGTTCACACCAGCAGGAGGCACGATACGTATAGGCCTCACCCACGACGACAAGAATGTACATATCGCTATCAAGGACTCCGGCGAAGGTATTCCCGCCGACAAGTTAGACCGCATCTTTGAGCGCTTCTACCAGACGCCGTCGCATGTCAACGACCGCAAGACGGGAACAGGCATCGGTCTGGACCTGACGCGCTCCTTGGTAGAGCTTCACCACGGCACCATCGTGGCCAAAAACAATATCGGCTCGAAGGGCGCTGAGTTTATTGTTACCATACCGTTAGGTTATGTTCACCTGAAGCCCGAGGAGATTCTGGATGTCACACCTGAAGAGATACCAGTAGAAACCATCATTCCCGAAGAGCAGATTGCCGAGGAATCGGTAGAGCCGACATTGCCGAAGACCGGCAAGCGGCAGAAGATTGTCATCGTCGAGGACGACAAGGAGATTCACGACTTCTTGCAGAGTGAGTTGTCGGCAGACTACGATGTGACTATTGCCGAGAACGGCCGTGCCGGACTCAGCGAGGTACTGCGCACGGTACCTGACCTCGTCATCTCAGATGTCATGATGCCTGAGATGGACGGTACCACGATGTGTTCAAAAATCAAGGCTAACCCCGCCACCAGTCATGTGCCAGTCATCCTGCTCACCGCCAAGAGCCGCGACGAGGATCAATTAGAGGGGTTGGAGATGGGTGCAGATGCCTACATCATGAAGCCGTTCAACATGGACATCTTGCGACGTACCATCGTCAACCTCATCCACACACACAACATGTTGCGTCTGAAATATGGCCGCAACGACCAGTTAGAGGAGCAGGTCGACGACGTCAAGATGAAGTCGCCCGACGAACAGCTTCTCGACCGTGTCATGAAGGTCATCAACAAGAATGTCAGCAACAGCGACCTGAGCATCGACAAGATTGCCGACGAGGTAGGTATCAGCCGCGTTCACCTGCATCGTAAGATGAAGGAGTTGACGGGCCAGACACCTCACGACTTCATCCGTAACATCCGACTGAAGCAGGCTGCCAACCTGCTGGCCAACCAGAACATGAACATCACGGAGGTGATGTATGCCTGCGGCTTCAATAACTCGGCATCCTTCTCAACCATCTTCAAGAAGTTCTACGGCATGTCGCCGCGAGAGTATATGAACGAACATAGGAACAAGAACTAAAAACCAAAATAGTCATGAAGAAATTGATACTGACGGGATTAATGGCTGCGCTACTGCCCAAGGCTGCCGTGGCACAAGTGTTCAACGAGATGAGTTATGCACCGGAGAAGACAACCTTTACGTTATTTGCACCTGACGATGCCAAGTCGGTGAAGGTTCGCATCTACAAAGATGGTCTGGGCGGCAAGGCTGCCAAGACGGTTAAGATGATACGTTCCGGCAAGGAAACGTGGACTGCTGAGGTAAAGGGCGACATGCTGGGCAAGTTCTACACCTTCGACGTGGGCCGTGGCGAGTGTGCAGGCGTATTTGCCAAAGCCGTGGGCGTCAACGGCCAGCGTGGTGCCATCATCCGTATGGATGAAACGAACCCTGCGGGCTGGGCTAATGACGTCAGACCCGTGACCAAGTCACCGTCCGACCTCGTCATCTATGAGATGCACCACCGCGACTTCTCTATCGCCCGCCCCGACGCACAGTACAAGGGCAAATTCCTGGCTCTGACTGAGCCGTGGGCCATCGACCACCTGAAGAAGTTAGGTGTCAATGCCATCCACATCCTACCCTCTTACGACTATGGTTCGGTGGACGAGACGCGACTGGCTGACAATAAGTATAACTGGGGCTACGACCCTATGAACTATAACGTGCCGGAGGGAGGCTACTCCACCGACCCCTACCAGCCGGCTGTCCGCATCAAGGAGTTCAAACAGATGGTGCAGGCTCTCCACAAGGCCGGCATCCGCGTCATCCTCGACGTCGTGTACAACCATACCTTCGACATCGACCACTCGAACTTCCAGCGCACTTATCCAGACTATTACTACCGCAAGACGCAGGACGGCCACTACAGCAACGGCTCTGGTTGCGGCAACGAGACAGCCTCGGAGAAGCCCATGATGCGCCAGTTCATGCTGCAGAGCGTCAAATACTGGATTGACGAGTACCACATCGACGGTTTCCGCTTCGATCTGATGGGCGTCCACGACATCCAGACCATGAACGCCATTCGCCAGATGGTCAACGACATCGACCCCACCATATTTATATATGGCGAGGGCTGGAGTGCCGGTGGCTGCGGCATTCCCAACGAACTGTTAGGCATGAAGGCCAACATCCCGCAGATGCCACAGATTGCCGCTTTCTCCGATGAGATTCGCGATGCCCTGCGTGGTCCGTTCGACAACGACACGAAGCCTGGCATCCTGGGTGGCGCTCCTGATATGGAGGAGAGCGTGAAGTTCGGCATTGTCGGCTGCATCCAGCATCCGCAGGTCGACATGCAGAAGGTGAACTACTCGAAGCAGCCCTGGGCTTTGGAGCCGACGCAGATGATATCGTACGTCTCCTGCCACGACGACATGTGTTTGGTAGACCGTCTGAAGGCCAGCGTCCCCTTGCTGCAAACGAAAAAAGGCAAGTTGTCCAATAGTCAAATGGATGAGCTCATCCGTCTCGACCTCTTGGCACAGACCGCCGTCTTTACCTCGCAGGGCGTACCCTTCATGCTTTCTGGCGAAGAACTGCTTCGCGACAAGAAGGGTGTCCACAACTCCTACGAGTCGCCCGACAGCATCAACCACTTGGAGTGGTCCAACCTCAAGCGTTATCCGCAGGTGTTAGAGTACTACCAGCGGCTGATAGCCCTCCGCGCACATCATCCTGCCTTCCGTCTGGGCAATGCCGATCTGGTTCGCAAACACTTGGAGTTCCTCGACGCTCCTAAGCAGGTTGTGGCATTCCGTCTGAAGAACTATGCCGGCCGCGACGACTGGCGCAACATCATCGTTGTACTGAATGCCTCGCTCCAGCCGCAGACCATAGCCGTCCCGCAGAGTACCTATACGGAGGTATGCTGCGACGGTGTCATCAACGAGGCCGGCCTGGGCACCATCTCTGGCGACAAGGTCGTCGTTTCTTCCCAGTCGGCACTCATTATTCACGACTAAAGGATGCCAAAGGGTACCCGAAGCACTAGCGTCGGGTTTAAATATGTTAGAGAAGTAAAAGAATTTAAAGTAGTTAGAGTAGTTAAGGCCGTATGAAAAAGGTGTCGCGGAATTTATTATTTATTCTTTATTATTTATTATTTAGCAGCGTAGCTGCGCAAGCTGCCGACCAGTTTGTAGTCTTCCTACCCGAGGGTAACGCCCTGTCGCTGGCCCAGGCCAGTGTAGCCTACGATGCCCGTGAACATCGCTGTGTCCAGATTGCCGTCGACAACCTCCTGCTCGACTTCGACCGCGTCATGGGCTACAAACCGGAACTGCTCCCTACATCGCCCTCGTCTGCGCCGACAGGTTCCCCCCGTCAGAACCCCACCATCCTCATCGGCACCGTTGGCTGTAACCGCCAAATTGACCAATGGGTCAAACAGGGCGAACTGCCAGACTTGAAGGGCAAATCGGAGAAATATATCATCAAGACCATCGGCCAGCAGCTCGTCATTGCGGGCAGCGACAAGCGCGGCACCGTCTTCGGCATCTACGAACTTTCGCAACAGCTTGGCGTCTCCCCCTGGTACTGGTGGGCCGACGTACCCGTAGTCAAGCACAACCAGGCCTTTGTCCGTCCAGGCATGTTCACCGACGGCGAACCTGCCGTGCGCTACCGTGGAATCTTCCTCAACGACGAGGCGCCCTGTTTGACCACGTGGGTGAAAAACACCTTCGGCACGGACTATGGCGACCATAACTTCTATGGCAAGGTCTTTGAACTCATCCTCCGCCTGAAGGGCAACTTCCTGTGGCCGGCCATGTGGGGATGGGCTTTCTATGCCGACGACCCGCTGAACCTGAAGACTGCCGACGACATGGGTGTCATCATCGGCACCAGCCACCATGAGCCCATGGCGCGCAACCATCAGGAGTATGCCCGCCATCGCAACGAGTGGGGACCATGGAACTACCAGAAGAACAAGGAAAATCTGGACCGTTTCTTCCGCGAGGGTATTGAGCGCATGAAAGGTACTGACGACATCGTGACCATTGGTATGCGTGGCGACGGCGACGAGGCCATGAGCGAGGATGCCGACACCAAACTCCTCCAGACCATCGTCGAGAACCAGCGCAAGATCATCAAGCAAGTGACGGGCCGCCCTGCCAAGGAGACGCCACAAGTGTGGGCACTATATAAAGAGGTGTTGGACTACTACGACAAGGGCATGCGAGTACCTGACGACGTGCTCATCCTGCTCTGCGACGACAACTGGGGTAACCTGCGCCGCGTACCTAACGCCAAAGAGCGTAAGCACCCCGGCGGATGGGGACTCTACTACCACGTCGACTACGTTGGTGCACCGCGTAACTCGAAGTGGCTCAACGTTACCCCCTCGCAGAACATGTGGGAACAGCTTACCCTGGCTGCTGACTACGGTCTAGACCGCATGTGGATTCTTAACGTCGGCGACCTCAAGCCCATGGAGTACCCCATCACCCTCTTCATGGAAATGGCATGGAACCCCAGTTCCGTCAGTCGCGACGTCGTAGCGACCCATACGGTTCCCTTCTGCGCCCAGCAATTCGGCCCCGACCAGGCCGACGAGGCTGCACGCATCCTTAACCTCTGCTGCAAGTATGCCGGACGCACCACCGCCGAAATGCTGGACGCCACCACTTACAACGTGGAAACGGGCGAGTGGCGCCGTGTGGCCGACGACTACATACGCTTGGAGGCTGAAGCCCTGCGCCAGTACATAACGCTGAAACCCGAATACCGCGACGCCTACCAGCAGCTCATCCTCTTCCCCGTACAGGCTATGTCGAACATCTACCAGATGTACTACGCCGTAGCCATGAACCACTATTTGGCTCAGAAGAACGACCCCGAGGCTAACCAATGGGCTGAATGCGCCCGTCAGGCCTTCCGTCGCGACTCCATGCTCTGCGCCGCCTACAACACCGACATTGCAGCAGGCAAGTGGAACGGCATGATGACGCAAAAGCATATCGGCTATAGGTCGTGGAACGACAACTTCCCCGCCGACCGCATGCCCGCCTTACAGGCGGTGAAAGAAGGTTCGGGAGGCTATGTGTTTACAATGGAGAACAACTATGTGTCCATGGAGGCAGAGCACTACTACGAGGCACAGTCCGCTGCTAATGCTCAATGGACCGTCTTACCCTTCGTAGGCCGTACCCTCAGCGGCATGACCCTCATGCCCTACACCGAGTCCGTCACTGGTGTTTCCCTCTCCTATCGCTTCACAACAACACCGCAAACGACCAAACGACCAAACGACCAAACGACTACAACCACCGTTAAGGTTCACGTCATCGTCAAGTCCACCCTCGACTACCTCAATAAGGGCGGCCTCACCTACACCGTATCCTTGGACGGCTCCGAAGCCCAGCGCGTCAACTTCAACCACAACCTGAACGAGGCCAAGGAGAACATCTATTCCATCTTCTACCCCACGGTAGCCCGTCGCGTAGTGGAATCCGTCGTCACGCTGCCCTTCGACGAAACGAAGCAAGAGCATGTGCTGACTCTCAGTCCCGACGATCCAGCCATCGTCTTCGAGAAGGTCGTCGTCGATGCTGGCGGCTACCAGTCCCAATTCCTCTTTGGCGAAGAGTCCCCCAAGACCCGCTGAAATCATCAAGTTCCATCATTTTCAATTGTAAAGTATGAAGAAAGGTATAGTCTTTTTATTCATGTTGCTGGCGGTGACAGCTGGCTGGGCACAGTCTGACAACGTCGTCCCTATCACCCCAAACGACCAAACGTCCGAACGACCGAACGACCAAACGGCCAAACGGCCAAACGACCAAGACCAACGCCCAACGCCCATTTTTGGCTACATGAGCTACGACAATGTCATGCAGTCTCTGCCGGAGTATGTCGTCGTTCAGCGCAACCTGGAACAGCTGCGTAAGCAGTACGAGAGTGAGATGAAGCGCGCTGAGGACGACTTCAACAAGAAGTACGAGGAGTTCTTAGACGTTCAGGCCACTTATCCGAAGACCATCCTCCAGAAGCGACAGAGCGAACTGCAGGAGATGCTGAACCGTAACATTGCCTTCAAGCAGCAGAGCCAGCAACTGTTAGCCCAAGCCGAGGCCGAAGCCAAGGCACCCTTGGAACAGCGGCTGGCAGAAGCGCTGACAAAGCTTGGCCAGCAGCGCGGCTATGCCTTCATCCTGAATACAGACCAGACGTCAGCCCTCTGGCTGAACCCCGCCTTAGGCGAAGACGTCTCAAATGCCGTCCTGCAACTTTTGAAATGAAATATTAAAGAAGATTGCCTGGCCACACTTTTAATTCTAAATTCTTAATCGGCGAAGCCAATAACTCCTCATTCAACATTCTTAATTCAAAATTCTAAATACATGGGTCCGATAGGAATCTTCGACAGCGGCTACGGCGGACTAACCATCCTCCACGGCATCAGACAACTACTACCCCAGTACGACTACCTCTATCTGGGCGACAATGCCCGTACACCCTACGGCACCCGATCGTTCGAAGTCGTCTATGAGTTCACCCGACAGGCCGTCGCACGACTCTTCGAGATGGGTTGCCACCTCGTCATATTGGGCTGCAATACCGCATCGGCCAAGGCCCTGCGCAGCATCCAGCAGATTGACCTGCCGAAGTGGGACCCGGAGCGACGCGTATTAGGCATTATCCGTCCAACGGCAGAAGTAATAGGTTCGCTGACCAAGACGCGACACGTAGGCATCTTCGCCACAGAAGGTACCATTAAGAGCGAGTCGTACAATCTGGAAATCCACAAGCTCTTCCCCGATATCCTGGTCAGCGGCGTGGCATGTCCCTTCTGGGTACCACTCGTTGAGTACAACGAAGCCGACTCCCCTGGTGCCGACTACTTCGTCAAGAAGCGCGTCGACCAGCTGATGCGTCTCGACCCCGACATTGATACCGTCATCCTCGGCTGCACACACTATCCCCTGCTCCTGCCCAAGATTCACAAATACATCCCCCGCGGCATCCGCATCGTAGCCCAGGGCGAATACGTCGCCACCTCGCTACAACAGTATTTCGAGCGCCACCCCGAGATAGAACAACGTTGCACAAAGAACGGCCAGGTACACTACCTCACCACCGAGAACCCCGACAAGTTCCGCGAACAAGCCCAGTTCTTCCTCAACGAGGCCATCGATGTCGAAAACATCACGCTCGGATAAACAACTAAAGGTGAATAGTGTCGCGATGTTAGGAAACAAAAGAGTACTACTAATCGTCCTGTTGATGGGTTTTGTCCTATCGATGTCTGCACAGGAGGCGAACCGTTTCCGTCACTATTATGAGGGAGACCGCATCCGTTCCTATGTTCTCTGTAATGGACGTAAGGTAAATGCCCTCTATCGGGTGAGAAGGGGCGGTAGGACAGTGGCTTTGGGCGGTGAAGACTATCTGGTAACAGCTATCGACACTTCGCTCATAGGCCGTATTGAGGTCCCTTCGCACATAACGGGACCTGACGGCCGAACCGCCGGAGCGCGTCTGCACCTGCAGCACCGAGTTCGCCGCCTGACCCGTCGGAGCGACATCCGCGACGCCGTCCACGAGTCCTTTCTCACACGCCGTCAGCCCCAGCATTGCCAGGGCCGACGCAATCAATGATAAATACTTCATTGTAAATTAACAATTTAATGATTATCTGGGACTATTCCCATCCCCAATATAAAGCTTCTCTTGACAAATTGAATAGTCCTCTGCACAGAAATCGTGTTAATATCTTCCCAAAATGTGGTTTTTTGAAATATTATTTGTACCTTTGCAGCCGAAAGGCTGCGAAACTGCTCCCGCTCGGCAATTGATGCATTGCAACGCCACACTCTGCACCTTCAGGTCAGAGAAGCATCATTGCTCTCGCTCAACCGCAGTTTTGGCCCCAGAAATATCATATAAATACGTATTTATCATGGCAACAATGACATTACCACAGACATCCCAAATAATAGTGACGCTGGAAGACAATGCGCTCGTGGCCGACATCAAGCGGGCACTGAAAATGATACGCGGCATAGCCTCAGTGCGTACCGCCACCATCAGTGATGACCACACAATCACCCCCGCCATGCGCCGCTCCATCAACAAGGCTCGCCGCGAATATGCCAAGGGTGAGACCATCAAATGCAGCACCCCGGAGGAGATGCAGCGATATTTCGACAGCCTATGACCTACACGATTGAGTACTCCAAGGAGGCTGACCGGACGTTGCGCAAGTGGAAGAAGTCCAACCCTCAGCTCTTCAAGAAGGCGACGAAGATTCTGATGGACATCATGCAGCATCCCCGCACAGGTCTGGGCCACCCCGAAGCGCTTGTCGGAGGAAACGATGTGACCTATTCGCGCCATATCACTGCTGACGACCGCATCATATACGACATCTACGACGACCGCGTCACGGTGCTTGTAATTCAAGCCGAGGAACATTACAACGACAAGTAATTTTAACCTCTCTTTCCCTCTCAAAGCAAACTAATGATTATTTGGGACTATTCCCATCCTCAATATAACGCTTTCTATACAGATTGAATAGTATTCTGCACAGAAATCGTGTTAATTTCCTCAAAAATGCAGTTTTTTGAATTATATTTTGTACCTTTGCAGCCGAATATTCAACTAAAATACGTATTTTTCCATTATGGGCAAACTGATGCTACTTCTCTACTTCATCCTCTCCGTATTCCCTGCCGATGCGACGGAGAACCGGCGGCACATCCACGTGGTGCGCCGGGGCAGCAAGAAGTCTCACAGGGGCGACACCGTGGCGAAGATATGGATTGAGGAGAACGGAGAGAAAAAGATAGAAGTGGCATGGTCGGAGCTCACCGCCGATGAGGAGGACCTGATCATCGAGGCCATCGACAAGCACTGGGACGAACTGAACCGCATGATTGACGATGTGTTTGCAGGCAAGAAGATAACAATCAAGAGAATTAAATAGGAGGACAAGAATATGTGCAAATTCAAGGACACCAATCTGGGCATCAAGAAGCTCGACTTCAACGTGAAGCGCGGTGCGATGGCGGCCTACCTGACCGACGGACGCGAGATTATCGTACCCGTCTCGATGTTCCCCGACATCAAGCACCTGACAAAGAAGCAGCGCGAGGAATGGATGATTATGGACGACCAGTACTTCTCGTTCGAGGCACTGAGCCGCATCTATTCCGTCAAAGACTTGCTCAGACTCTAAACTGACTTAGACACTATACAATTTAACCCCCACAAATCGAATAACAACTACAAGGAGCGCTCCCTCCAGGTCAACGTCCATGAGGGCACCATTTACTACGATTATAAATTGTAGTCTGCCCATCAACAAATTCA
>JAEEGF011703183.1_pt1 | contig 42950 bp, 34 predicted proteins | sample 9134171 | NCBI WGS metagenome assembly JAEEGF01 (sample SAMN16246542, study PRJNA631951) | gut metagenome | biome: gut microbiome; feature: rumen; material: AP-attached | host: Bos | place: Iran: Karaj | collected 2018-10 | reverse complement strand
ATCAAAGAAGATGAATAGTGATACGCTGTTAGCTCGGGACAAATTGTCACAAACTGAAATTACCTGCATTTGATGAAAAACCTTATAAGGTAAATTGTAGGCATACAAAAAATATTCTCCCATTAAAGAACAAAATAGATTTATTAAGAATAATTGGAAATTCCGATTTTTCTTCAATCTGTAATTGCAGAAGGGTATAAACAGGAAAAAAGGCTTTCTTTAATCGGAAGAAATTGAATTGGTGACAAATTGTCACCAATTGAAATTACTAGCATCTTATGAGAACAAGAAAAATCCGATTTTTCTTCAATCTAGAAACATCTATTAATGCAATTTAAGTAAAATTACGTTATAGTTATAAGTATGACAGAACTAGAACAGGTCTTAAATGAATATCTTTCTCTTGGTATAAATCAGCAGCTTGATTACGACAAGTTCTATCTTTATTCAATTATCACACACTCAACTGCTATTGAAGGGTCAACAGTCACAGAAATTGAAAACCAGCTTCTTTTTGATGAAGGTATAACTTCAAGCAAACGCACAATAACTGAGCAGATGATGAATCTTGACTTGAAGAAAGCTTATGAAAAGTGTTTTGAATATGCAAAAAATCATGAAAAAATCACTATAGATCTTTTGTGCAAACTATCTGGTATTGCAATGACAAATACCGGGTCTTCATATAATACTATTGCAGGATTTTTTTCTTCAGCTAAAGGAGAATTAAGGTTATTAAATGTAAGTGCAGGTAAAGGTGGTAAAAGCTATCTTGCATGGCAAAAAGTTCTAGAAAAACTTCAGAAGGTTTGTGATTACCTTAATGAACAGCGGGCAAAAATCAAAAAAGAAGATATTGAATCGGTTTACCGCCTTAGTTTTGAAGCTCACTATATGCTGGTTTCTATTCATCCATGGGCAGACGGAAATGGTAGAATGAGTCGTTTAGTAATGAATATGATTCAAAAAGAGTTTGAAGTTGTGCCATCTATCGTAAAGAAAGATAGTAGGACACAATATATTCAAAGTCTTGCAGAAAGTCAGGAAAAAGACGATTCATCAGATTTCATAGATTTTATGTATAATCATCATCTTGAAAATATTAAAGAACAAATTGCTCAGTATAAACAGTCCATGCAAAATGATACTTTAAATATTCGAAATGATACTTTAAATGATACTTTAAAATTAACTGAAAAAGAAAACACGGTCTTGAAATTGATTCAATCCAATTTAAATATCACAAGCAGTCAAATTGTGGAGATTTCAGGTTTTAGCCGTCCAACTGTAATGCGTGCAATAAAATCGTTGAAAGAAAAAAAAATATTGGAACGTTTAGACTCAAAGAAAACAGGCAGTTGGAAAGTGAATGTAAAATATTAATAAAAAAAGGCATCTATAAATTATTGAAGAGATTCTACTTTTCGGCTCTCTTACTCTTTCTTTTTTTGCGTGTATTGTATGCTGTAAGCCCTCTGTGTCAAGATAGATGTCGCCTTATACAACAACATTTAAGAAAGCGGTACTAATAAAAGTACTGCCACCGGAAAATAGAATCGTGCATTCTGTTTCGATGGAACTTGGTGTGGGAGAAATGACGATTCACCGGTGGATAGCACAGGTAAAAGACTGTACAATCAACTTTGAACAGGATGAAGAAAATCCCTGTGGTCAGCGCAACATGACGGAAAAGCTGAAGCGTATTCATAAAAATTTTTTTTCGCCCCATCCCTTATCTGTTTATAAATTCTATTTTATGGTAGAATCCTGTTTAAGAACGATTTTTAGGAGTATATATGAAACTCAGTAAGTACATTGATCACACACTTCTTAAGCCTGAAGCAACACAGGCAGATGTGGAAAAAATTTGCAAGGAAGCCGTTGAACATGATTTCGCTTCCGTAATGGTTAATCCATGCTGGATCCCTTTTGTAAAAGAACAGGTTAAAGGAACTGATGTTCTGGCCGCATGTGTTATAGGTTTCCCTTTAGGTGCAAATACAACAGCCGTAAAAGTATTCGAAGTAAAAGATGCAGTTGCAAATGGTGCAGATGAAGTTGATATGGTAATTAATATCGGTCAGCTTAAAGCCGGAAATGATAAGTATGTTACAGATGAAATCCGTCAGCTTAAGGAAGCAGCCGGTAGTCACTGTCTTAAGGTTATTATTGAAACCTGCCTTCTTACAGATGATGAAAAAAAGAGAGCCTGCAAATGTGTTGTTGATGCAGGTGCTGATTTTGTTAAGACAAGCACAGGTTTTTCAACAGGTGGTGCTACAGTAGCTGATGTAAAACTTATGAAGGCAGCAGTTGAAGGTTCTTCAGTAAAGGTTAAGGCTTCTGGTGGAGTCCGTTCTCCTGAAGATTTCCAGGCAATGATTGATGCTGGTGCAGAACGTATTGGAACCAGCTCAGGCTGCAAACTGGTAGAGTAATTTCCTAAAAGCAGGGCAGGCTCAAACTGAATTACACTCAAGTACTTCAGTTTGAGCCTGCTTTTTTTTTTGCGTTATTTTTGTCTATATCTCAGTTTAAAACAGACCATTTTTTATCCACTTTGTTTAATACTTCACAGCCATCTTTTGTAACCAGAACAAGATCTTCTACCCTTACGCCGAATTTTCCCGGAAGATATACCCCTGGTTCAATGCTGAAAATCATTCCTTCTTTAGTAAGATTATTATTTGATGCGCTTACATCTCCCTGTTCGTGTTCTGACTGTCCAATAAAGTGGCCCAGACGGTGATTAAAATACTGACCATATCCCGCTTGTGTAATCAGGTCTCTGGCAGCTGCATCAATTGAAGAAAGAGGAATTCCTGGTTTTATAATTGATTCCGCTTTTTCATTAGCCTGTCTTACCAGATCATGAATTGCCGCATATTCTTCAGGAGCCTTTTTAAAAAAACGGGTACGGGTCATGTCGGAACAGTAGCGGTCCTTCTTGCAGCCCATATCAATTAAAACACAGTCGCCTTCTTTTACAACCGTGTTGTCCGGACTGTGGTGAGGATCTGCAGCGTTTGCTCCAAAAGAAACGATGGTTTCAAAACTAGGACAATCTGCACCTTCAAGCTTAAACTGCTTTTCTATATACTCTGCAACTTCCTTTTCAGTAACGCCTTCCTTTACGAATGCCATGCCCCTTTCAATACAGATGTCATTAATGCGAGAGGCTTCCTTCATTAAACGAATTTCTTCGGAATCCTTACAGGCCCGGGCCTTATCCAGACAGTCACTTCCCAGACAGAATTTCAGATCAGACTTTTTTTCCATAAGGGGAATAAGGAATCTTGCCGGCCATATTTTATCAATTCCCAGCCTGCCGTTTTTTAAAACATTTTCTGCAAGAATATTAATATAGTCATCAGTGTCGCTGAACCAGAATTCTTCAAAATCATTTTCCGGAACATTGAATAATCTGTTTACAAAAAATTTAGGCTTTCCATCCTTTTCAATATAAAGCACATACATCCTTTCATAAGGATCATTCCATATTCCGCTTAAATACCAGATGGAATAAGGATCGCTTACAATCAGCCCGTCAAGTTTTTCTGCGGCCATTTCTTCCCGCACCTTATTAAATCTTTCTATATATAGTCTATTCATCCTGAAAAATCCTCCTGCTGAAACTTTTTAAGGTATAGCACAAAAATAAAAAAAGATAAAATCTTTGTTAATAACAACTTATTAATGAGTATAATTGTCCCTTATAAAATATACTGTTGCAGAAACACAAGAAAACAAAATGAAGGAGGAAGGCCCCTGATGATACGTGGAATTGCTGCTATGTTTTTTTGCCTGCCTGTACTTGCCTGTGCAGTATTATTTTCTGGATGTAACACAAATAAAAATGATTTACTTTCAAATAAGCCCCTCTCTTCTATCGTAACCAAAAACAAAGGCTGCGAAATTAAAACAATCACAGACTCCTGCTATTCATATTTTTTTAAAGAAGGAAATGCAGAAGAAGGTGTCCGTGAAATTCTAAAGAAGGGAAAATTCTATATCAACACTTTTCCAATTCCTGTGAAAGCGAGAGATTATTCTGTTAACGGAAAAAAGTGGATATCATTTTCAGTTAGAAACAGTAAATGGCTTGTCTGGGGAGAAGAGTATGACTCGTATCCTGATGCCACTCTGGCTGCGGTAAAAAAAATTCCTGCCGGGCTGGAAATGAAAATTTATGATAATGACCATGACGGTTATGCTGATGAAATTCAGGCCTATTATCTTGAAGCTTTGATTGCAGATTCTGTAATTTTAAATGATGATGGCTCTTATTCAATTGTGCGACTTTCTTCCAATGACTACAGAACTCCGGTGAATGGTGAAGGAAATAATTATGATGGAATTTTATTTTCAAAAGGTACTGGTCAGTGCATTCCGTCAAATAATTTTGATTCAGAAATTTCGCCGGGAGATGTGGTACTGGTTTATTATTCCCATGACGGCTGGGCTGCAATAAAAGCCGAAGAAATTAAAGGCCGTCTTGTTGACGGGGAGAAAATGGAATTCTTCCAGATAGAAAAGAGACGGTATGAAGATTCCTGTGGATTTTCCCGTGAGAATCTGATTATTTCAAATCGATGTACTGAATTTTTTAACACTCTTAAATTTTTCGGTTTTACAGGTGAGAACTCTCAATATGAGGTATCGCTCTGGATGGTTCCTACTCTTGCAAAAGGTCTTTATGGTGCTCCGGCTGGTTTTACCACTGATGAAAAAACTGCCAGAGAAATGTTGAAGGATGCTGTTTCTCAGGCTGAAAAAAAGTTTGAAGACTGGAGCAGTGAAATTAAAAGAAAAGAATTTAACGGCTTACAGTTTTCTCAGGTTAAAGATGCTATTGAAAATTGTAAAAGAATTATAAACAGTAATGCTCCTGCAGATATGATGAACTACGAACTTTTTGTTCTTTATCTGGCAATAAATGGTGTTGAACAGGAAATGACTGCAAAAAAATCAGGTTTTAGTTTTAAAGGAATTATGAATAATTGATTTTGTAATTGATCTTTAAAAAAATGGTCTGGAAAATAAGAAGAACCTTACAGTCATCTTATTCTCCGGACCTTTTAGTTTTAAATCAGCAGAAATTATACTTCTGCAATAAAGTACTTTTTCTTACCGCGGCGGACAATGATGATTTTTCCTTCAAGGGCAAGATCCTTTGTAATGATTTTTGTTTCATCATTAAAAATTTCACCGTTGATGGAAACTGCATTGTTCTTAATAAATTCACGGGCTTCACGTTTTGAAGATGCAATCTGGTTGTTTGCCAGAAAATCAACAAGAGGAAGTTCTTCTGAATATTTAAATGTTGGAACTCCCTTCATGCCTGACATAATATCGCTTACAGAAAGTCCCTTGAAATCTCCTGCGAAAAGTTTCTGACTTACGAGAACTGCATTGTCTGCTTCTTCCTGACCATGAATATCCTTTACAACCTGATAAGCAAGAGTTTTCTGTGCAATACGGGTTTCTGGAGCGGCCTGCTGCTGTGCGTAAATGTCTTCGATTTCTTCTTTTGAAAGGAAGGTGAAAACTTTAAGGTATTCCAGAACCTTTGAATCATCAGAGTTAATCAAATACTGATAGATTGCGTATGGAGTTGTCTTTGTTTTGTCCAGCCACAAAGCGTTTCCTTCAGATTTACCGAACTTCTTTCCTGTAGGGTCAAGGATGAGAGGCATTGTGAAAGCATAAGCAGGTTTATCAAGAATTTTTCTAATCAGGTCAGCACCAGTTGTAATGTTTCCCCACTGGTCTGAACCGGCTACCTGCATAATACAGTTCTTATCCTGATAGAGGTGAAGGAAGTCGTAGCCCTGCATGAGCATGTATGAAAATTCTGCATAGGTAATTCCTGTTTCAAGACGGCGCTGAATAATATCTTTTCCCAGCATGTAGTTTACGTTGATGTACTTACCGATATCCCTGAGAAAGTTCAGGAAGGTGTAATCCTTGAGCCAGTCGTAATTGTCAACCAGTTCTGCTGATGGAACCAGACGGCTTACCTGTGAACGGATGCCCTGAATGTTGTGGTTTACAGCTTCGTCTGAAATGATTTCTCTTTCTGCTGTAGGACGAGGGTCTCCAATACGGCCTGTTGCACCTCCGCAGAGAAGGACAGGGTGGTGACCGGCATTAGCAAGACGCTTGGCCATACAAAGAGAAGAATAATGTCCCAGGTGAAGGCTGTCTGCTGTTGGGTCTGTTCCCCAGTAGAAGGAAATTGGTTTTCCATCAAGAACTTTCTGAAGTTCTGCTTCTTCACCGGCTACATCTTTAATAAGACCACGCCACTTTAAATCTTCAAACAATGTCATCGTGCTTTCCTCCAAATGACTTATAAAAAAATCTATTGTTTACGCTTTTAGAATTTCTTCCTGAAAAAAATCAGAAGAAATAAAAAAGGCTTTCTGTACACTTACTGCATACGGAAAGCCTTGCATTTACCCTATTTTAGTAACACAAATCTACCTCACTATATAATCCTGGAGGATATCAGCGGGTAGTTTCCGCAGGCAGAGAAAGACAGCTTGAGCCATGGTAAAGGTAAGCCAGCATAGAGATCTTGATAATCTGAGCCCAACGGGTTGTGTTTTTCATAACGCCTAAAACTCTAACAGATTGATTTTTTTATGTCAATTGAGCATGGGGACTTTAAGCCTTGAGAACAATCCCTAAATATTATAGGATTTTTAAGGATGTAACTATAAGGTTGATAGTTAGTTATTTAATTAATCAGGAGAATTTTATGAAATTAAAAAGATTATTTGCGCTGACAATGTCATTAGTGCTGGCAGTATCAAGTGTTTTTGCCCTTGAAAGAATTTACGATAATGCAGATGAAGAAACAAAGGCTGTACTTGCTGAAGTTGATAAGCTGATTGAAGCAGGTCAGTATCAGTCTGCCTGGGGTGCAACTTATACAGATATTTACAACGAATATATCATTACAAAAAGAGTTGAACTTGTAACTCAGTATTTCTCTTATAGTCTTATGCATCAGATGTTTGGATTTTCTAACCTGAAGAAAGGTGAAACTCTGGCGCAGATCAGACACGATGTTTCTTTCGGTACAAATGATATGACTTTCAGCATGATTCATTATGACCCTGTTGAAGTAATCGAATCATATGTAAAGGAAAATGGTCCTTCTCCAGTTCTTGACTGGGCACTGGCTGCTTATTATGAAGATGTAAAAAGCCGTTACGGAAATCAGTGGCTCATCACTTATGATGAACTGACAGAAAAGTCCCGTGAATATTATGGAAAAGCTTTTGAACAGGGAGTTTATACAGAAGGCTCTCTTTCATCTTATGCATATCTGGTATATGAAAGCGGAAATCTGGAATCTGCATTGCAACTTTATCAGCTGATTGAAGAGAACGGCTTTGAATACAATGTGGATGATTTCTACAATATGGCTGCAATTTACTATCAGCAGAGTGTTTATGATAAAGCTTTGTCTTTTGCAGAAAAATCAATTGCAGGTTACCAGGATGATACTGAATATCAGGCAGATTCATATAACCTTGCAATCCTTATTTGTCTCAGCTCTGAAAATTTTAAAAAGGCAGAAAGTCTGTCAAAAACATTCGTGAAGAAATATGGAAAGAAGGATTATCGTGCTAATCTGGAAGCTCTCAGAGTAAAGCTCTGTCAGGGAAATCCAAAAACTTTCACAAAGCCTGCTCTGGCATTTTTTGATATGGCTCCTGAAAATCCAAAAGCATCTACAATGATAATGGATGAATATTACAATACAGAAAACTTTGGTTATCTTAAGGATTTCTTTGATGCTGCTGTTAAAAAGTATTCAAAGAATACAAAGGCTCTTGAAAATATTTATTTCCATTATTCATCTTACTACTACGCTTTAGGTGATGCTGAAAATGCATCAAAGTGTGCTTCCATTGCTAAAGATTATTTCATCATGAATGGTACTTATACTGATGAAATTAAAGAGATGATTGAACCAATCATTAATAAAGAAGAGTAGTCTTCATTCAAAAAAATCCGGGGAAGGTCTGTAGCTGCGGACTTGACCCGGAATTATTTTTATAAAAAAATGGCCTTACAATGATTGTTTTTTTTAACTGGTTTACTAAGATAACTGCCTGGCCTCTTCAGAAAATTCTTTTTAAAACAAAAATCTATTATGAAAATAAGAAGGTTCAGGGGCGGATTATAAAAGGCCCCGCCATCATTATTTCAAATCATACAAACATCTTTGATTACGCATGTTATCTCTTTGTTTTCTGGAACAGAACACTTCGCTGTCAGATGGCAGAGGTTCTTTATACCCACAAGGTTTTGGGAATTCTCCTGCGCTTATTGGGTGGAATTTATGTTGACCGCAGGACTTTTGATTTTTCTTTCATGGACAAATCTCTGGAAATTCTTAAAAAAGGTGGGGTGGTGGAAATTTTCCCGGAAGCAAGAATTCCTCTGCCGGAGGAAAAAAGACCCTTGAAATTTACAAGTTCTGCTGCCTGGATTGCCCTTAAAGCAAAAGTTCCCGTAATTCCTGTTTATACAAATGGTTCCTACTTTAAAAGAAAAAGGGCCAGGGTAATAATCGGACAGCCTGTAAATCCTTCGGAATACGAAAATCCATCTTTATCAAATAGAGAAAATATGGTTCGATTAACAGAAGTATTTAGAAAAAAAATTATTGATTTAGGAAAGCAGCTGGATGAAAAAACAAAATAATGATGGATTCTTTTCGAACTTATTTTTTGACTTAGTCAGAATTGTAATAAGTCCTCCCGGTTTTCTTTTTTTCAGGGTAAAAGTTTTGTATGAAAACAAGGCTGCCAGAAAAAAAATCCGGGGCGGTGCTATTCTTGCATCAAATCATCTTTCTTATGTAGATCCTGTATATCTTATGTATGCCTTCTGGTACAGGCGGATTCATTTTGTGACTTTAAAGGAACTATTTAATACTAAGGCAAAAAAATTCTGGTTTACGAAATTTAAGTGCATTCCCATTGACCGGGAAAATTTCAATATGTCTTCCTTTAAGGAGATTGTCCGGAATTTAAAAGCAAATCATATGGTTGGCATTTTTCCTGAGGGAAGAATCCTTACTGACAAAAATATTTCGGTTCAGGATTTTAAATCCGGAATGGTTTTAATGGCCCTGCAGAGTGGTAAGCCTATTGTCCAGGCCTGTATCCGGAAAAAGAAACACTGGTGGGACCGGATTGTGATTGCTGTAAGTGAGCCTGTAGATGTAATGAAACTTTGCGGTTTAAATGCTAATCTAAATGACATAGATTCCATTACAAAAAAATTACACGATAAAGAAGAAGAATTATGTAAGCTGGTTGAATCATATAGAAAAAGGAAGGTGAGAAAATGACAGATAATGAGGTTTTCAGAAAATATACTGATCAGGAAAGCTTCAGTAAAATTATCAGCTATGACAGTGTTTCCCAGATGTGGAAACATTCAGTTTCAGTTTACGGTGAAAATAAAGCAGTTCTTTTTGACGGAAAAGAATATACATATAATCAGCTGGAAGAAGATGTTGCTTTGTACAGAACTTTTCTTATCAGTAAAGGAATTTATGAAGGGGACAGAGTGGCTCTTTTTTCTCCTAATTCCTATGACTTTGTAAAAGCCTTTCTTGCACTTACTACGCTGGGGGTGTGTGCTGCAATTTTTCCTGCTCATCTTGATGAAGCGGCTGTTTTCGGCTGCTGTAAAAAATTCGGAGTAAAGGCACTGGTTTATAATCCTACCCTTGAAGATAAAATTAAAACTGTTAAAGACAACGGAATCTGTGCAATTTCTACAGCAGAATCTTCTGATACAAAAACTTCTGCCCTTGACTGTAAAGGTGACAGGGACTGTGTGATTATGTTTACAGGTGGAACAACTGGTAAAAGCAAGGGTGCTCTCCTTACAAATCAGGCTGTTCTCCAGGGAACAAAAAACGGCTGCTACGGAACAAAAGATGTTTTTAATCAGCGTTACATTTTAGTTCTGCCGCTGTCACATGTTTTTGGTCTTATTAGAAATCTTCTTACCTGTCTTTACACAGGCAGCACACTTTTTATCTGTAAAAATAATAAGGATATGTTTAAGGATATTGCAATCTTTAAACCTACCATTCTCGTAACTGTTCCCGCTCTTGCAGAGATGGCTCTGAATCTTTCCAGACAGTTTAAGAGAAATATGCTGGGGAATGAGTTAAAAACGATTATCTGCGGTGCCGCAACTGTTTCTCCATACCTGATCTCTGAATATGGAAAAATGGGCGTAAATCTTCTGCCGGGTTACGGAATGACAGAAACTGCAAATCTGGTTTCAGGCAATCCCCGCAATCAGGAAAGACCGGAGTCTGTTGGCTACCTTTATGAAAACCAGGAATATAAAGTTGTTAACGGTGAACTCTGGCTTAAAGGAAAAAATCTTCTGAAGGAATATGTTGGTGAACCGGATGAAAATGCTTCGGCCTTTCAGGACGGCTGGTTTAAAACCGGAGACCTGGTTCGCTTTGACCAGGACGGCCTTATGTATATTGTGGGCCGCATAAAAGAAATAATTATTCTTGCAAACGGTGAAAATGTTTCTCCTGCAGAAGTTGAAGCAAAGTTTAATGAACTGGATTGCATTCAGGATTCCCAGGTTTTTGAAGACCGGGACGATATGGGCAATCACTTTCTGGCGCTGGAAGTTGTTCCAAGAAATGCTGAGCTGGAAAAAATACCTGTTGAGGATAAGGAAAATTATTTGAAGGAAGAACTGGAGAAAATAAATTCAACTCTTCTTCCATATCAGAGAGTTTCTAAAATTACAATTCGTAAACAGGATTTTGAACGAAGTCCAAGTATGAAAGTTTTAAGATATCATAAGTGTTAAGGAAAAATTATGTTAAGTAGAAAAGAAATTCAGGACAAATTAAAAGAGGTTCTCTTAAATGCAGATCCTCAAAAAAAAGATATTCTACCTTCCATCACGGATTCTTCAAGTTTGAATGTGGACCTGGGGCTTACTTCTGTGGGAATGCTTTTTCTGGTAATTGTTATGGAAGAAACTTTTGGTGTTACTTTTGATGATGCTGGTTTAGGGGATTTCAAAACTTTTGGTGATATAGTTGATTTTATTGAAAAGAATCAAAAGGATTAGTTTTAATTGTCTGCAAAAATCTGGTTAATAATCTTTTTTATAATTTTCTTCGTTATTGCTCCGGCTGGATTTCCTTTTGGTGTGTTTTTTAATTTATTCGGAAGACATAAGGCTCCAAAAAACAGCGGCAGGAGGCGAAATGAATTTCTTGCCCGGATAAAAATTTCTTATGAATTTTCTGAAATAAAAATTAGCAGTGTAGAAGGCCTTGATTTGTTCGGGGATTACATCAGCATCGGATCAAAAAAAACTGTGCTTCTCATTCATGGTTATAGAAGCTGCCCTTACGTAAATTTTTCTACTGTAAATGATTTGTATGTTCAGCAGGGCTTCAACGTACTTATGATTTATCAGAGGGCTCTTGGAAAAAGCGGCGGAAAATTCTGCGGTATGGGAATGAGTGAACAGTATGATGTTCTTGAATGGATTAAGTGGCTGGAAGAAAATACTTCTGCGGAAAAAATTGTTGTGCATGGAGCATCAATGGGGGCTGCAACTCTGGCATATCTTTCTTCAAAAATAAAATCTGAAAAAGTAGAGGCTCTGGTAATTGATTCCTGCTACACTTCCGTTTATGAACAGATGGAAAATGTTTTGAATAAAAATAAAATCATCCGCTATATTGTAACAAGAAGCAGCCGTGCTCTGGGGCTTAAACTTGCTAAGGTTGATATAAAAGATTCTACTGTTGATTCCCTTAAGGATAATTATATTCCGGTGATTTTTCTTTATGGGGAAAAAGACGAAACAATACCCTTTATTTTTGTAGAGAAATGTTTTAACATAAATCCCGGTGAAAAAGTTTTAATTAAGGTTCCTGATGCTGTTCATATTAAATCCCTTGAGACTGGTGGGCCTGAAATTCAAAATCAATTTTTCAAATATTTAAACAATTACATTGAAGAGGCGTGATAAAAATCGCTTTATTGTAATAGTGTGCTGACTGCACAACATCTAATGTGAATTTTTAAGGAGTACTAAATGAAAAAGTTTGTAATTCTTCCAGATGCATTTTGTGAATTAAATAAAGATCTTCGTCAGGAATATGATATTGATTTTGTTCCTTCCCACATTGTTAAACCTGATGGGGAAGAAGTTAAACTGAATCTGGAATGGGATTTTATTTCTCACGAAGATTTTTATTCTTCAATAAAAAAAGATCCTTCTAGTTATAAAACATCACCTGCATCTGTGGGGGAATATGCAGAAAAATTTGAAGCTTATGTTAAACAGGGAATTGGAGTTCTTTCAATGTCTATTTCTACCGGCTTGAGCGGATCGTATAATTTTACTCTTCAGGCCAGAGAACTGGTTATGAAAAAATATCCTGACGCAGAAATTGAATGCATTGATTCTCTCCGTTACGGTCCAGGTTACGGCCTCCTTGCAATTTATGCTTCTCAGTTAAGGGAAGAAGGAAAGTCTCTTAAAGAAACTGCAGCCTGGATTAATGAAAATAAAAATCGTTTCCATCAGTCAGGCTGGCTGGATGATTTAACCTTTGTTGCAAGAAAGGGCCGTATTACAAATGCAAAAGCTTTCTTTGGACAGCTGGTTGGAATTAAGCCGGTAGGAGAATTTGATTACAACGGCCTCACTACAGTTATTGGAAACATTAAGGGTGAAAAAGCAGCTTACAGAATTCTTCTTGAATACATTGCTGCTGAAGTTGAAAATCCTGAAAATCAGATAATGGTTATTGCCCAGACGGATCGTCTTAAGCAGGCTGAAATCTTCAAAACAATGATTGAAGAACGTTTCCATCCAAAAAAGATTTATATCTGTGATGTTTTCCCTGGCTGCGGAGTAAATGTTGGTCCTGGATTAATGAGCCTTTACTATATAGGTAAACCTATTTCCCAGGGGCTGGTGGAAGAAAGGAAACTTTTTGAATCCCTTACTCAGAAAAAATAATTTTTTTGAATCTGCAAATTGACTTAAAAATGAACTGACAATATGAAGACAACGAGTTTAAATGGAACTCTGCTGGAGCAGATGCTTCGGAACGGATTGAATAATCTCAAGAAGCATGAAAATCAGGTAAATGATATGAATGTGTTTCCTGTTTCTGACGGGGACACTGGTACAAATATGCGTCTTACTCTTGAAAACGGGCTGGCATCTGCTTCATCGGATGACGACCTGGGAGCCTATCTTAAGAGAGTAAATTCAGGAATGCTTCTTGGAGCAAGAGGAAATTCTGGTGTAATTCTTTCTCAGCTCTTTAACGGAATGTCTCAAAGTCTGGAAAGTGACAGCATTGTAAATGTAGATGAACTTATGGAAGCCTTGATCAGAGGTTACAAGGTTGCCTATGAATCAGTTGTGAAACCTGTTGAAGGAACAATTCTCACAGTTACAAGGGATGGTGCAGAAGGTATCCGTTCCCAGATAAACAGAAGCGTGTCTTTTGAATCAATGCTTTCAATGTATATTGCAGAGATGAAAAAAAGTCTTGCCCTTACTCCGGAACTGCTTCCTGTTTTAAAAGAAGCGGGGGTGGTGGACAGTGGAGCAACTGGTTACATTTATATTGTTGAAGGAATGTTGAAATATCTTTCCGGAGAAATTGTTTCCTTGAATTCAAATGATGAAGAACTTTCTGATTCACAGCTTCTTGTAAATTCAATTAATCCAGATTTGTTTAACGAAGATTCTATTTTTACTTTGGGCTACTGTACGGAATTCCTGCTTCAGATTATGAACAGTAAATGTTCTGTAAGAAAATTTGATCTGGATGATTTTATTTTTCAGTTAAACAAAATGGGGGATTCCCTGGTTGCAGTGCGGGATGGTAGCAGAGTGAGAGTTCATATTCATACCATCAGGCCTTATCAGGTAATTGAGTTTGCCCAGCAGTTTGGCGAATTTGTTACATTTAAGATGGAGAATATGCAGCTTCAGCATAATGAACACTTTGAGAAAAAGGCAGAAATTCAGCCGGCAAAAAAAGTGGGCATTATTGCAGTTGCAAATGGACAGGGTATAAAAGATTTGTTTAAACAGTTTGGCTGTCATATGGTACTTAAAGGCGGCCAGACAATGAATACTTCTACAAAAGAATTTGTTGATGCCTTTAAAACAATAAATGCGGAAAAAATTGTTGTTCTTCCAAACAATAAAAATATTATCAAAGCGGCTCAGCAGGCGGCGGCACTTTCCGGATTGAATGTGACTGTTCTGGAAACAAAATCAGTCGTGGAAGGTTATTATGCTCTTGCTATGGCTGTGGGAATTGATGATCAGGACGGAGACTATGTAGTGTCACTTTTAAAACAGGGAGTTGAAAATTGTGACACTGTTGAAATAACTGTTGCTTCCAGAGACTATACTTCAAATTCCATCCATTGTAATAAAGATGATTTTGTTGCTCTGGTTAACGGGGATCTGACTTGCAGCGGTAGAACAATCGAAGAAATTGTAACTCAAAGTTTCAGCAAAGTTCCTTTCATTGATGAAAAAGAAAGCTGTATTGTTTTTAAGGGAGCTGACTGCACAGCTGCAATGGAGGAAGAGTTCTCCAATGTTGTAGAAAAAAATTATCCGGACCTGGAAGTAAACTTTGTTGACGGCGGCCAGGGAATATATAATTTTATAATTGGTTTTTAATAGAGAGGTTTTTATGCCGGGCTGGACAATTGGTTTAATATGGGCAGGAATAATTGCACTTTTATTTTTTTTAGTGATAGTTCCAGTATTTGTAATTCCACTTATACTTTATAATATTCTTTTAGTTCGAAGCAGCAAAAAAAAATGGACCAGAAAATGCAGCGACACTAAGGACCAGGAGCAGATTGAAATGTTTGCTCAGGGACAGAAGTGGCTGGAAAATTATTCATCCAGAAAAGAATCCGTGCACATTGTAAGTGAAGGTTTTAATCTATACGGTGAATATTTTGATTTTGGTTTTGATAAAGCTGCGATCATAATTGCGGGAAGAAGTGAAGGCTGTACTTACAGCTGCTATTTTTCTGATCCTTACAGGGCAGCGGGCTATAATGTACTTGTAATTGATAACAGAAGTCACGGTCTTTCTGACGGAAAATTTAATAATGTAGGTTTTAAGGAATGGCCAGATATTATTAACTGGGCAAAATTTCTTCACCAGGAAAAAGCCTGTAAAAGTATTGTCTGTCACGGTATCTGCATTGGATCTGCAGCAGCCCTTTACGCTTTTACAAGTGCTGACTGCCCGGAATATATGAATGCTCTTGTTGCAGACGGAATGTTCTCCCGCTTCAGGGACATTTTTGAAAATCACCTGAAAAAAAGACATCACGCAAAATTTCCAACCTCAAATATTGTGATGCTTTTAATTTCAATTGCTTCTGGAAGAAATGCATTTAAAGACGGACCGGTGAATTATATTGGAAAAATGAAAAAGCCTGTGCTTTTTATATACAGCAGAGAGGATAAATTTTCTCCGCCGGACATGGGGCAAAAAATGTATGACCTGTGCCAGGCTCCAAAAAAACTTGTCTGGTTTGAGCACGGAGTTCATTCTCATGTAAGAATTAATGCTCCTGAAAAATATGATCAGACCATTATTTCATTTTTGAAGGAAAACGTAGATGAATAAAAAGAAAGTAGCGTTTTTTACAATGGATGTAGAATCATACTACGATACTTCCTGTGTAAAAGAAAAATGTCCTCCTCTTGATTCAGCATTTACCTGTGCAGAAGAAATAAAATCGTTTACAAAACTGCTGGAAAAATACGGCGCACGGGCATCCCTTTTTTTGACAGTGGATTTTTTACCATACTGTCTGCCTTATTTAAAAGAGGCAAGAGTAAAGGGTCACCAGATTGATTTACATGGATATCAGCATCTTCCTCCTTTAACACAGGATGTAAATGAATTTAGAAATGATATTTCCAGAGCCCTTGCAGAAATACACGACAATTTTCAAAAAAAGCCCGCCGGATACAGAGCCCCTTGTTTTGGAATAGACCAGGAGCGTTTGCAGATTATTAAAGACGAAGGTTTTATATTTGATTCTTCCAGCATGGAATTTAAAACCTCCCGTAATGCCGGTGGACTTGATTTATCTGATTATCAAAAAATAAATGAAGTAGTTTACTCCAGGGACGGTTTTTACGAAATAAAACCCTGTATAAGCAAACTCTTTGGAAAAAATTTTCCGGTTTCAGGAGGAGGCTATTTAAGAATGGCTCCATGGTTTTTAGTAAAAAGACTAATCCGGAAATATTTAAGGCATTCTGATGCATATCTTTTTTATGTACATCCCTTTGAACTTTCTAAAAAAAAGCTGCCTCTTCCGGAAGGTTTGTCTTTTGGAGAAAAGCTTTATATAAACCGTGGAAGAAAATCCTATTTGAGAAATATTGAGAAAATAATTAGAATGTTAAAGAGAAGGGGATTTTCAATTGTAACGATTGAAGATTTTATTCGTGATTCAAAGAGTTAGCAGAATGGTAAAAAAAGAAAATCATAATAATTTTATTCCAGTTGTAATTCCATCCTATGAACCGGATCAGAGACTTTTAGATTTACTGAAAAATTTAATTTCTGAAAAACTGACAAACATTCTTATTATTGATGACGGAAGCGCAAGTTCCTATCAGTCAATTTTTCAGGAAGCAGAAAAACTTGGAGCAAGAGTAATTCATCACAAAATAAATCTGGGAAAAGGTGCCGCCTTAAAAACTGCTTTCTCCTACTGTATGGAAAACATTCAGAATTTTATTGGACTGGTAACTGCAGATTCTGACGGTCAGCATACCCCCCGTGCTATAGGTGATGTAATGGAAAGACTCTGGTGCGCTTCAGATTCTCTGGTGCTGGGGTCAAGAGATTTTGATTTACCAAATGTTCCTGAAAAAAGCCGCATTGGAAATGTAGGCACAAATATGATAATCAAAGTCCTGTATAATAAAACACTTAAAGATACTCAGACTGGCTTGCGGGGAATCCCTAAATCTTTTATTCCAGACCTGCTGGAACTTAAGGGAAACCGCTTTGAATATGAAATGCAAATGCTCCAGTGCGCCTTCATTAACAACATAAATATTGAAGAAGTTCCCATTGAAACTGTATATGATTCCAGGGAAAATCATGCAACCCACTTCCGTCCAATAAAAGACACTCTGGAAATTTACAAAGTTTTTGGAATTCCACGAGCCTTTCTTGCCCTTCTGCGCTGCAAAATGAGTAAAAAATAAGGCCTCTATTGGGAACTTAAACTAGAATCTGTGTTTTGGATTGATTTTACCTGCGTCTTCAGGAGAAGGAATAAGACCCGGTACCAGATGATCCTGTGGAACCTGACAAGGCTGACCGTCTTTATTTACACAGGCCCAGGTTACATCTGCCATAGAACAGATAGTTCCGTCTTCCTTTCTGATTACCTGATGAAATACTCCACGAACAGCTCCCATTTTTACAGGAGTAGTATCAATGTAGAGAGTGTCGTCTAAAAGTGCTGAGGCTTTATAAAAAATATCTACATGGGTTACGTAAATATAAAAACCTGCTTTTACAAAGTTTTTGTAGTTAAAGCCTACCTGCCTTAAAAATTCAAGGCGACCGTATTCAAGATAGTTTAAATAGTTTGCGTTGTTAACATGATTGTAACTGTCGCATTCATAAGATCTTACTGTAAGCTGGCATGTACAAGTCATTTTTATTCTTCTTCAATCTGAACAGGGAAATTCTGAAGCAGCTGAACCAGCAGGTAGATTTTCTTATATGCATCTACACACATATTTTTCAACTTGCCTTCTGCAAATCTATCCAGATCGCGCCAGTTAAGGATTACTTCACTCTTTGGGAATTTAACAAAATCTTCCAGAACCATCTTAAGGTTTCTTGCATAGGTGATAAGATTCTGATTTGTAGAAAGAATCATTGTAGCCGCTGCATTGTTAATATCCTTAAGGGTTGTCTGAATAATGCTTCTTGCTTCACGGTCTCTTTCGGAACGAGGCAGCAGGGTCTTGAGTTTCATTCCTGTATTGTTGTGTTCTGAAAGGGCTTCATCAAGCTGAGTAATCTTTTCAGAAATTTCAAGGAGCTGATGGTAAGCTTCACTCATTGGTTTTGAAACCTGAGGATTTGACCAGTCGCCGCGGACAAGAATAATATCTGACAGTTCACGAACTTCCTTTTTTGTATAGTTAAGAAGGAAGGTTTTTACGTAATTCAGCGGTTCACAGTACATGTAGGAACCAAGATTCTTTCTTTCAAAAATATCTGATTCCCCTGGTGTATAGAACTTAAGGCTGTTCATATTGCCCTGTCCAAAAATCTGGGAAGCAATACCTTCAACCTTACTGGCGGCCTGACGCTTTTTAATATCTTCAACAGTTTCTTCAACCTGCTTGTTGATTGCTGAAAAATAATCGTCGGCAATATGATATTCTTCTATATTATATGAAGGTTTTTGCTGTGGATCTTCAGAAATAAGCTGAATCATCATTTCAAGAGGTTCTCTTTCCCTTAAAGTTTTGATTCTGTTAAGGATTTTCTTCCAGGTTCCAGATGCAACCGGTTCAACTCCCTTAATTGCCTTGAGCAGCTTGAACATATCTTCCCAGTCCCAGTCCAGCGGAAGGGTCCAGGCAATGGAAATAAAGTTCCTTATGTCTTCCAGTACATATGAACCGTTTATAGGCTGAAATCTTGGAGGTGCATTGAAACTTCTTTCCCTCAGGCTGGCATCGAATTTCTTAAGCATGAAATAAAAATCATACTGAATGAAATTTCTAAAGAGCATGAGTTTTGAATAAAGCAAATCTATTTTAATAATTTTTTCGTCATTAAACTGATTTGTAAATTCAGAAAGACGGGAATATACGTGTTCAACATAATCATCCAGCTTCTGCCCCTGAGCTTCCTTAAGAAGAGCCTCTTTTGTAAAGGAATCGGCCATCTCCTTCTGCTCATCAGTCATTGAAGCACTGAGGACAATATTCTTGAGGGAATTAGGCGTTGTGTTTTCAAACATAGCTTGTGCCGGAGCAATAGCCTTGTATATTTCAAAAAAGTATTTTGCAAATGCAGGGTCAACTTCGTGACTGGAATATTTGTAAAAGTGGAATTTAGATTTAGAAAGGTCCTTGGCAATGTTTTTAAGCATGCGTTTTTTTGTTGCAGCGGGATCTTTACCCCCGAAAATAGATGCGAATAAATTTGAAAAAAAATTTCCTTTTGCCATATCAAAATAATACGAAATATTCTATTTACTGTCAAATGTAGCTACCTTGTTTCCAAAATGAATTAAATTTGGTAAAGTAGAACAATGACCGAATTATTATCACCAGCAGGCAATATTGAAGCCCTGGATGCCGCTCTTGGTGAGGGCGCTGATGCAGTTTATATGGGACTGAAAAGCTTTAATGCTCGTCTTAGAAGCTCAAATTTTGCATGGAATCAGTTTGAAGCTGCAGTTTCCAGCTGTCACCGTTTAGGCAAAAAAATTTATGTAACTGTAAATACTGTCAGTCAGGAAAGTGAAACAGAACGTCTTTACAGATTTCTCTCTTATCTGGATAAAATTGGACCTGATGGAATTATTGTTCAGGATTTTGGCGTAATCCGAATGTGTCAGGAATTTTTCCCTAATCTTGAACTGCACGCTTCTACTCAGATGAACGTTGCTTCTGCTGAGGCTGCAAACCTTCTTTCAAAGCAGGGGCTTAAGCGTGTTGTTGTAGCCCGTGAACTGGGCCTGGAAGAAGTTAAAAAGATTAAGCAGGGGACAAATGCTGAACTTGAAATGTTTGTACATGGAGCCCTTTGTGTAAGTGAGTCCGGACTCTGTCTTTTTTCAAGTTATCTTGGGGGAAAAAGTGCTAACCGTGGTATGTGTACCCAGGCCTGCCGCCGTTATTATACAGCAGAAGTTCCTGGTGGAATTGAGCAGGGGTACTATTTTTCTCCATGTGACATGCAGCTTATTAACCACATACCTGAATTGTGTGATGCAGGAATTGACAGTTTTAAGATTGAAGGCCGCATGAAAAGTGCGGAATACGTTGGTTCTGTAACTGCAGCCTACCGCTATGTAATTGATCATTATCAGCAGGACAGAAAGGGGGCTGTAGCAGAAGGAAAGCGTATGCTTGCTACAGATTTTGCCCGTTCTAAAACTGATTACTGGTATGGTTTTGGCAGCGTAGAAACTGGTGTGGAAGAAGCAGGAGCAAAAATCCTTAACCCTAAGCAGGCTGGAGGAACAGGTATTTATCTTGGAAAGATTGCCGATTTACGTGAAGCTTCAGCAGGAGAAAAGAATGAAGCAAATACAAATCTTCTCCGCTCAGAAATGAGGGCTGAGGCTCAGGAAAATCTTCTTGCAGAAAGCAGTGACGAAATCTTCCCTGAGAAAAATGCTGCCCAGACTGAAAAGGAAAATGCAAAGAAGCCTGTTGAAATACAGATGGCTCTCCTTAAAGGTGGAAGCTATGATCCTGATCCAGGTGACAGTATCCGCCTTCATAAAAGCGATGACTCTGGACGCAGCAGCCACAAGGTTAAAGTTGTCCGTGTGGATGAAGACGGCCGCCACTGGATAGATGTGCCTGCAGGTTTTACCCGGGGTGATGAAGTTTACCTTCTGCAGACAAAATCAATGTCTAAGCGCTACAAGAGAATTCTTCCTCCTGATTTGAGTCGGTTCAGAAGACAGCCTGGCAACGAACAGCTGCCTGTCCTGGATTTGACCCCTGTAGAAAAGAAAGAAATGAATTTCTTCCCAGAAGGCCTTTATATTGGCGTTTCTACTGTTCAGGATGCCCACGTGGTACAGTCAATGCACCCTGTCCGCCTGCTTCTGGAACTTAATTCAGAAACTGAATATGACCTTCTTAAAAAAGATAATCCACAAAAGCCGATTCTTCCTTATCCAAAGAAGATGGTTTTCATCAACCTTGATCCTTTTGCCGCAGAAGGGAACTGTGATCACTTGAAGGATACCCTGAATCAACTTGTGGAAAAGGGCTGGACAAATTTTGTAGTAAACAACCTGGCCCAGATAAATATGCTCAAGGGTAAAAAGGTTAACGTAATGGCAGGTCCATATCTTTACACCTTTAACAGATGGGCTGTCAGCTTCCTGGAAAACCTTAATGTGATGACATATATTTCGCCTCTGGAAAATTCAGAACGCAACCTGGATGAAACCTATTACGGCAATGGTGAAAAGAACCGTGTTCTCCTTACAGTATTTGCCTATCCTCAGCTTTTCCGCATGAGGTTCAAGCTGCCTGATTCATATGATTTTACATATTTTTCAGATAAAGAAGGCACTGGCTTCAAGGTTAATTCCACAGTTGACGGTTCTTTCGTAATGCCGGAACTGCCTTTCTCCCTATTGGACAAGATGAATTCCCTTCAGTCAAAGGGATGGACCCACCAGCTGATTGATTTTTCAAAGACCCGAGTTCTCAAGAGCGACGTAAGGGATATGATGAAAGTAATCCAATCCCACGATGTAGTTCAGGGAGCTTCCCGCTTTAACTGGAAAGACGGTTTCTATGATCCTGAAAAGATTGAAGCTTATCAGGAAAAGGCTGCCCGTGAAGCAAAAGCCAGACAGTTTGGAACTTCAGCCCAGTCAAAGAATGGTAACGGAAGAAAAAAGCCTGGCAAAAAAACAGCCCCTGCACAGGGAAAAAAGCGCCGGTAGAAAAATGCCCTTCAAATAAACTGAAGAGTCACTTTTATGGCATAAGAAAACCGTACTGGAGTTATCAGGTTTTAAAAACTTGACTATCTCCAGCTGCGGTTTTTTTTTGTTAATTAAAAAGCTACCTCTCCGTTTTCCTGTTCTTTTTCTGCGGCAGCGGCGGCTTCAGCAAGCATGGCAAGCTTCTGTTTTTTTGTTGCCGGCGGATCTCCTGCAAATACTGATGTAGGACCCTCCTTTTCGTCAGAAGGGGTGCTGTTTTCTCCTTCCTTCTTGAAGTAAGGCTTAAATTCAATGTGTTCAGCAATCACCTTAACTCTGCTGTGGGCCTTTCCGTCAGAATCTGTCCAGCGGTTCTGCTTAAGGCGGCCAACAACTCTCACCCCTCTGCCCTTAGGGCACCACTTTGAACATACATCAGCCAGATTACCGAAAGTATCAATATCAAAGTAAGAAACTTCTTCCTGGGAAGTTCCGTCTGCTGCCTTATAACGTCTGTTTACGGCAATGGGCAGGGTACAAACTTTTCCTCCGTTAGAAAAATCCTTAAGTTCTGGCTGGCGGGTAATGTTGCCTTCCAGAATAATTGAATTAAGCATGTTCATTTTTTTCTCCTAAATGTAATGATATGAAAATCTTGCAGCCGGGAGGTGCGCACCTTTTTTTTCAGGCTACACTTATTAATAGGCAGTGAAAGTTACTTTTTGTAAAAAAAAATCCCAAAAAAATGAAAAAATTTTAATTTTAACAATCAACACTCGTTGATAAAGTAAAAAATCTCTAATTTAAGTTGTTGTGACTTAAAAGATAAGTTATAATTACAAAAGATATGGCTACAACTTCAAATATTCTCACTCTTTTAAAGTTTTACTCTTCAAAACAAAAAAGTCCCATGGTAGATTTTCTGGAATTTGCCAGTTACATTAAGCGTTATGCCCAGCATCATGTGGATGAAAATCCTGATTTAATCAATTATGTTGGTTCAGATACAGATAAACTCCACGAAGAAATCCTTGCTCTTGCAAATCAAAAGCAGGTTGCCGTAACTCATTCTTCCAGCGGAAAAGAATATATTTTTGTAGTTTCATTTTTGATTGAATACTGTGCCGGCAGATACGGAGAAATTCAGAGAAATTTAGGCATTCCATATCCAAGTATTTCTGATTTGCCAAAGAATGTTCCTACAGAAGTTGTTACTAAAAAACAGGGAATTGATATTATTTACCGGCTTCTGGAAAAGCAGGAACTTAATGACAAAACCCTCTGGGGAATCCTTTTTAATGAAAAAATCCCGGGAATCCTTTTTCCTTCAAATGTAAAGATTGAAACTCTTGTAGAATGTGCGGTTTTAAAACTTCACGAAATGCTTAACAAGGAAGAAGTTCACGATTACTACTTAAAAAAGCTGACTATTTCTAATCCGGGCAAAGAACTTTCAATAAAGAATTTCTTTACCAAATTTGCTTCAAAACCTCTGGAAACCCTGGAAACCTTAAAGGAAACAGGGGACGGTTTTTATTACTGGAGCCAGTTCTTCCACTTTATCAAGCAGGATTTTAATAAGATGAAGGATTTGACTGTGGAAGATACAAACATTCTTCAGTCAGTTGCCATTGTGGAATTAGCAATTTCCTACTATAAAACAGCTTCCGCCCATCGTATTCAGGAAGAAACTGCTTTCCGCAATCTGGACCAGCAGCTTCGTCAGCCTCCATATTATTTTACTTATGCAGATATTACTAAGTTCAAGGATCAGAATGGATTTGAACTTTTAACCCAGTATTCCGAAGATTCCCTTAAGGAGTATTTGAAGAATAAAACCCAGCATTCCATTGGAAATGACCTGCCGGAACTTTTAGTATTTACAGTTGACGACAGTGAAGATTATTTCATCATCAAAGATAAAATAATGCAGCTGATGATGCGTCTGTGTAATGATGCCCGCACCACAATCCGCTCAAGCCTTACCACAGTCTGGGAATCCTGCCTGCTGAACTACGAGCAGCTCCCTGAAATGAAGGATAATGCTGCTTTTGAACGCTGTCTCCAGAGGGAAGTAAGGGCTGCAGATCCAGTGCTTTATGCCCTTTTAAATGCATCTTTCCTGCCAGTAGTTTCCTATGAAGATCATACTCCTGGAAGGCTCACTCTTTTCCGTAATGATCAGCTTATTCCTTACAGTGAACTTCTTATGGTAGGCCGTCAGGAAATTTATTCTGATGCAAAAATCAAACTGCCATTCTGGTATTCAATGCCGATTGTTGTATGGTTCATGTCACTTCTTCTCCGTAAGCCGAAAGATAAAAAGAAAAAGGTTAAAAAAATGACTGCTACGGAAAAAATCCACGCTGAGCAGATTGAAGAAGAAAAGAAAAAGGAGGCAGAAATCGAAAGAAACGATCACTCTGATCCTAAGTTGAGCCGCAAGAAGGAACTTCGAAAGGCCGCAGGTGAAGCAGAACAGGTCTTTGTTCCTGAAAGTTCTACTCTGGACAGGGAACTTGTTTCTTACTGCCACGAATGGAATAACAGAATCGGTAAGCAGAATTATGATAATTTAACAGAAGACGTAAATTCCCTCATAAGGGATTATGTGCGCAAAGTTCTCCGTACCCTTAAGGCAGAAAACTTTAACGCTGATCGTGTACAGAGCCTTGCCCAGTCGCTGGTGGATACTCCAACTTTAATGAAAATTCAAAATCACGATGCTCTTAAACGCTATATTGAACTTTATATCGTTAAATTGATTAAGAATATTCCTTGAAAAACACAGTGACTTTTTGTAAAATTACAGAACAAGTTTGTTAAACTTTCAATCTTCATAAAAGGAGGCTCAATATGGATAGCGGTAGTTCGGGGTATAGACAACGCAATATTCAGATAAAGAGGGCCTCTGGAAAGTTAAAAGCCTGATAGTAAGATTTTCCGTGCCCGGGTGCCTGTAGAGGTATCTTTAAATCCACAAAAAACTGAGGGCAATATTATGATTACATACTGGCAGCAGGAAGAAGGAAAGTTAGTTCAGAAAGAAGAATCAGAACTTAATAGAAGAATGAAAACCTGGGTTGATGCCCGAATGGTCACCAGGGATGATATTGTAGAACTTGAGGAAAAATTCGAAATAGACGGGGAAAATATTCTTGATATTCTTGACCCGGATGAACTTTCCCGCATTGAGTATAACGAAGATTTTGATTACACCCTTACAATTATGCGTCTCCCGGTTTTTTCTCCAGGGGATGATATTTCTTACTTTTGTGCACCTTTAGGTATTATTACAAAGGGTAACTGGTTTATTACAATCTGCTGGACAGACTGTGAAGTTTTAAAGGATTTTGCTGCTAACCGCATTCGTGAATTGACCCTTAACGACTTTCCGGCCTTTACAATCCGCTTTATGAGCCGGGCAGATTTAACCTATCTCCGCTATCTGAAGGAACTTAACCGCAGGGCAACTACAATTCAAAATGAAATGCTCCGTTCCGTTCAAAACCGTGAACTGGTTCAGCTTCTTAACATTCAGAAGTCCCTGGTTTATTTTACTACATCCCTTAAGAGCAATCAGATGCTGCTGGAAAAGTTCCGTAAGACAAAGCTCTTTAAACTTGATGAAGAAGACGTTGACTGGCTGGATGACGTTGAAATTGATAACAGACAGGCTATGGAAATGGCCGACACTTATACAAACATTATGGCTCAGATGAATGATTCCTTTTCATCAGTTTTGTCAAATAACCTGAACATTGTGATGAAAACAATGACTGCCTGGAACCTTGTTCTGATGATGCCTACTCTGGTTACCAGTTTCTTTGGTGCCAATGTTCCACTTCCATGGAGCGGAGAAACTGGCTGGAAATGGATGGGTGTTGTCTGGGTTTCAGTACTTTGTGTTCTGTCAGCAATCATGGGCTGGTTCATGTTCATGAAACACAAATTCAATACATTTGAAGAAAAGAAAAAACCTGTTAAGTTGAATCAGCACCGGGCCGCCAGAAAAGAAAAAAAGGTTATTGCCAGAGTTGAAAAAGCGGCAGACCGTTACGAAAAACTGGAGCAGAGACTGGAGAAAGAAAAAATCGCTCTTGAAAAGGCAGCTTTGTCTGTTGTAAATAAGGGAAAATCTCTTCCTGAAAAGGCTCCTGTAAAAGTTAAGACTGAAGAAAAAAAAGTTCCTGCTCCTGTTAAGAAAGAGGAGGAAAGTGATGATAAAAAGGCTTCCGGCAAGGGAAAGGCAAAATCCACAAACCATAAAAAGAAGTCTTCAAAAAAGAAAACCTCCAGAAAAAAGGGGAATTCCAGCAAAAAATGAAACTTAGCTCTCTTTCTTTGGTTTTACAGTAGAAAACAACAGATTGAAGGTGTGTATATGAAGAAGATTTTAAAAGCAGCAGTTCTTTTTTTCAGCGTATTTTTTTCCGGGGCACTTGTTTTTGCTCAGGCTGATGATTTTTCCGGAATTGATATGGTAAGTTTTCAAGCTGAAAACAGTAAAACTGGTCTTATAGAATACAATATTGGTGAAAATTCCGGTTATGCAAAGACAAAGCGCTATCTGAAGCCTTTTTACATGAACCGCTACGAAACTACATATAAGCTCTGGTATACAGTAAGAAAATGGGCAACTGCCAACGGCTACACCTTTAAGAATCCTGGTCAGGAAGGAAGTGAGGGAATTCGGGGAAGGGCTCCTTCAAGCTATTTTTCAAATCAACCGGTAACTGCTGTAAGCTGGTATGATGCAATTGTCTGGTGCAACGCATTAAGTGAAATGAAAGGAAGAAAACCCTGCTACACTTACGACGGTGATGTGCTCAGGGATTCCAGTGATACTGCTCTCTGCGATATGGCTGAATGTGACTGGCAGGCAGATGGCTATCGTCTTCCCAGTGAAGCTGAATGGGAATATGCTGCACGAAAAACAAAAGGCGGTTTGCAGCGGGGCGATTTAGTCAGCGGTCAGGTGAATGAACTGGGGCAGAGTGATTCTTCAATTCCTCAGGGGGAAGTTGCCTGGTACTGTGATAATAGTGAAGGCAGCCGTATTGTAGGAATTGCCGGCACTCCTTTTGATACAGAAAATGCTCCTATGCCGGGCAGTGGTAATCCAAATGGAGCGGGGCTTTTTGACATGAGCGGAAATGTCCTGGAATGGTGCTGGGACTGGTATGGTGATTACAAGGATGTTAAAAAGAATACTCTTTACTACGGACCCTTGTTTGCTTCTGAAAGAGTTATGAGGGGCGGAAGTTATTCACCATATACGCTTTTTATTTTTGCAGGGGACCGCTATTCTTTTGATCCTAACGAATTCTATGAATATCAGGGATTCCGTTTTGCTTCTTCTGCAGAATAATAATTTATAGTTTTCCAGATTTGATTTTTTCTTATTCCAAAAAAAAAGGCTTTGAGTTATAATGGCGAAAACCATATAAAAGGGGCCTTCCATGCTGGCAAAACGTTTAGAACAACTACATCCCTATGTTCCTGGTGAACAACCGAAAGACAGAGTTTACATTAAATTAAATGCAAATGAAAATCCTTATCCACCTCACAGAAGTGTTTCAGCAGCAGTGGCTAAGGCCTGCAGATGTCAGAGAAAAAGACTGGGCCTTTACCCGGATCCTGATTCCTGTGAATTAAGAAGCGCAATCGCCCGTATGTTAAATCAGACCGGCGGTGTTTTCTGCAGAAGTCAGGTTACTGGAAAAAAATGTTCCCCATCCCCTGAAGATACCTTGCCTTTTGAATTAACTGCAGAGAATATTTTCTGTGGAAATGGTTCTGATGAAGTTTTAAGTATCGTCTTTTATACTTTCTTTGACAATGACCGGCCTCTTGTTTTTCCTGAACACACCTACAGTTTTTATCCCGTATACTGTGGTTATTACAATATACCAATGAACAGAATTCCTCTTAAGGCTGACTGGTCTCTGGACAAGGAGAAAATGCTTGAGCAGGCTAACACAAGTGACAGTGCAACAATTTTTGCCAATCCAAATGCTCCTACAGGAATTTCTCTTTCAAGAGTAGAACTTAAGGATATGCTTTCCAGGGCTCCAAAAAACAAAGTCTTTATTGTTGATGAAGCTTATTGTGATTTTGGTGGACAAAGTGCAATTCCTCTTCTGAAAGATTTTCCTAATCTGGTTATTGTAAGAACTTTTTCCAAATCTCTTTCATTTGCAGGACAGAGACTGGGATATGTTGTTGCTTCTCCGGAATTAATAAAGGCAATCTTCACTGTAAAAAATAGTTTTAATCATTTCCCTGTGGATTTTCTTACTCAGCAGGCGGGAATTGCTTCCTGCAAGGCTGTATATTATTATGCAGAAAAGTCCAGGCTTGTGGTAGAAGAAAGGCAGTCTTTAACAGATTTTCTTCGTCAGAGAGGATGGTTTGTAATAGACAGCAGCACCAACTTTATTTTCGCAAAGAAAGAAGGTATTGCCGGTCACAGAATTTATGAGGAAGTAAAAAAATCCGGAATATTAATCCGTCATTTTAATACTCCTGGAATTGAAGATTTTGTGCGGATTACAATCGGTACGAAAAAACAGAATAATGCCTTAAAAGCGGTACTTAAAAATATCTGATTTTACTTTAACCCCTTACTTTTTGAAGTGAGGGGATTTTTTTTTTGCCTCTTTCTCTTTCAAAAAATTATAAAAAAAAATCAAAAAAATTTTTCAAATCACTGCAGTTTTTTTCACTTTGTTTATGAATATATATGTGTAAACCCTGGAGGAAAAAATGAAAGGTTTGTTTCGAAAATGTTTTGTATTGATTTTTTTTCTGATTACTGTTTTTGCGGAAGGGCAGAGTCTTGAAGGTTTTGAATTTGTAAATAAAGATATTCGGGAAGTTCTCTACGCCTTAAGTCTTTTTTCAGGAAAAAACATCAGCGTGGATGATACTGTTTCCGGAAATGTAACTTTCAGATGTGCAGGTCAGGATTTTGAAAGTGCATTTGATTCCTTCTTAAAAGCGGAAAGACTTTTTGTTGAAAAAAATGATAATAACTGGATTGTAAGCAGAGTTAATTTTGTTGAAAAAGCAGATAATCTCATTCAACTGACTGCCCTGGATGTAAATGCCAGCAGATTGATTGAAAAAATTTCGGAACGTTTTGCCATTGATGTTTTCTGGGAATCTTTGCCTGAAAGTGAAATGAGTCTTAGAGTTTCCGGGGATAAGGCTGAAATTTTCATACAGGCTTTTGTAAGACAACTGGGGAAAAATTACACTCTGGAAGTTGAAGACAATATTTATAGGATTTGTAAGGCTAATCAAAATAATAATTTCCGGGATGTAAAAGCAGATTTAAAAAATGAAGTGAAAGTGGAAGGAGATTTAATTTCTGTAAATGGAAGTGATTCTCTGGTGAGTGGTCTGCTGGAAGAATTATTCCGTCTTACTAAGAAAGAATATCTTTTTGCTTTTGATTCAGCTGTTAAAATTAAACGGATTAAATTTCAGGATAAGAATTTTGAACAGGCGCTGGGGTTAATATGTGAAGGGGCCGGTCTGAAATATTTTGAAAGCGATGGAATTATTTATATCTATTCGTTAAATGCACAGACCGAAGAAAAGGGAAAGTCCTGGAAAATTTATTCACTGAAAAATCTTCACAATGATGAAGTGATAAATATTCTGGAAAATGTTTATGGAAAAATGAATATAGTAAAACTCCCTGATGGTATGAGTTTTATGTGTCTGACTGATTCTAAGCGGGATGAAGAAATTTCTGATTTCATAAACAGAATCGACGTTCCAAAAGAATATCAACTTGTAACACTTAAATACATTAACAGTAATCAGTTTCTGACCCATCTGCCTCCTGGAATCAGTGCAAGTCAGTTCAAGCAGACCAGCAGCGATAATACTTTGTTTTTTACAGGTTCACGGGAGGAATATGATTATCTGGAAACTTCAATCCTGAATATAGATTTACCTGTTAAACGCATAAGCTACGATCTGCTTGTACTGCAGTATCAGTACAGTAATGAAGAAAACTGGGAATCAACTGTAAGTGCTTCTTTGACCGGTAATTCTGATGGAAGTCAGGCGGCTGCAGCTTTAGGTTCTGTCTTGAGTCTTAAGCTTGATGTTTTAACGACTTTTGGATACAGGTTTGCTGCTTCCCTTCAGACTGCAATCAATGAAAACCGGGCCCAGGTATTCGCGGATACAAGTCTTTCTGGTGTGAGCGGCGGTGTAATTAAGTTTCAGAATACAAATACATACCGCTATAGAGATAACAATTTGAATCCTGAAACTGGTGAGCCGATTTACTCTGGAGTTACGAGAGAAATTTCGTCTGGTCTAGAAATTGAAGTGAAAGGCTGGGTAAGCGGTGACGGTATGATTACAAGTTCAATTTCTGCATCGGTTTCCAGGCAGGGTGTGGATAATTCTGCTTCTACAGGAAACCCTCCTCCTACAAGTGAAAAAATCATTACGACTGAGGTGCGGGGGAAAAGCGGAGAAGTAATTGTTTTGTCAGGACTTCTTCAGGATGAAGTTTCTCTGGAAGAAAGCGGCGTTCCTGGTCTTAGAAAAATTCCCCTGCTGGGCTATTTGTTTAAGTCCCGGAAAAAAACAAATGTAAAGACTGAATTAATAATTTACCTGGTACCTCACTGGCTTAAGGATCAGGAACCCGACACCGTGGAATCTGATGAAGATTTTTGTGAAAGAATTCTTAAGGAACATGAAGAAAAACTAGAGTTAAAAAAGGATATGTAATTATGGAAGAAAAAACAATATATTGAAAAAAATTATTATTTGTCACCAGTTTTCTGCCTGCACAATCAGGTGGCTTTACTGGAAGAAGATGATGAAACTGTAAAATTTGGAATTGTAGATGAAAGGAATATTTCCTTAAAACAGAGACTGAACAGGTCTGTAGAAAATCTTTGCGGTAAAAAAACTGTTTTCAGGACAATTGCAAAAGAAGATTTTACTAAAACAATTGCATCTCTCTTTGCAGAAAAAAATCGTGGATTGAAAAATCTCTCTGTAAAAGAAAATGAAAAATATGATGAAAATGCAGCAAAAGCTCTTTTGAAAAGTATTATAAGTCATGCAAGAACTTTTGATGCAACAGATATTCATATTGAAGATAATCGCATTCGCTTTAGGGTAAAGGGAAAACTGTCCAATGAAATCTCTATTGATTCTGCCAGTGAGTTTTCTCTTGTTCAAAGAATAAAGCTTCTTTCAAAAATGAATGTAGTTGAAAAAAGAAGAGGTCAGGATGGGCAGTTTGTTTTTACTGATGATGATGGAAAAAATATTTTTATCAGGGTTTCCTGTCTTCCTGCCATTCAAAAAAATAATGAAAGTTTTGGTGAATCTGTTGTGTTAAGGCTGCTTGATACTGAAAGAATTGCCCTGAATTTAAAGACTCTTGGATTTAATAAAAAACAGATGGATTTACTTTATAAACTCTGCTCCTTAAAAGACGGGCTTGTTTTAATCTGCGGGCCTACGGGTTCTGGTAAATCTACAACGGCATGTTCAATGCTGGAAGAAATAAAAAAGAGCAGCGGTAATGCAAAGAAAATAATTTCTCTGGAAGATCCCCCGGAATATGTTCTTGAAGGTGTGACACAGGTTCAAATTAATTCCGGCTGTGATATGGATTTTCTTGAATCTTTAAAACGTACTTTCAGGCAGGACCCGGATGTAATTTTTATTGGAGAAATCCGTGACGGGGAAAGTGCCCGGATTGCAGTTCAGGCTGCTTTAACAGGACATCTGGTTTTTGCAACTTTACATACTGCTTCAATTTCTCAGGCTGTAATCAGACTGTGTGATTTGGGAGAAAAAGCTCAGGTTGTACATGAAGTGCTCAGGGGGGTAATTGTTCAGCATTTAAATGATGGAATTCTTGAAGCGGATATGCGTTACATTCCACAGGGATTGTTTGAAAAAAAATCAAGGGTGAAAATCTCCAATGAGTGAAAATAAAAATATTGTTCTGTTTACCAGATTGATGAGTGAATTCCTTGAATCTGGTGTAAGTATTTCTACCGCATTAAAAATAATTTCTCAGATGAAGGGAGCTTCTACAGAGGTAAAAAAGGCTGCTCTGGAAATTCATTCTATGCTGGAAATGGGCTATGACTTTTCTCTGGCTTTGAAAAATTGTTCGGTAATTCAGTTTTCTTATCAATATGTTTCTTTTGTAAAGGCCAGTCAGGAAAGCGGTCAACTGGATAAAACTTTTGATTTCCTTCTTAAAAGGGAAAGTGAAGCGAAAGAAAAAAGAGAAAAACTTTTTATGACATCAATTTATCCTTTGATTGTTCTTGTTTTTGCAATTGGGGGAAGCGTACTTCTTTATTTTTTCGGAGACAAGCTTGTTGTGGATATAAGTGGAACTTTTGATAAATCAATATTTAGAAAAAATGCCTGTGAAGGGATTATTCAGGCAAATCTTTTTTTACTTACATGTATTTTAGGATTTTTTCTTCTTTACAAAAGGAATAATGATAAAAATCTACAAATGGATTTTTTTAATGTGGTTTCCTTTATGACTTCAAGCGGTCTTGATTTGTTCAACAGTTTTAAACTGGCTCTTCCTCTTGTAGATAAAAATGAAGGAATAAAAAGAAAAGTGATTGTTTCTATGGTTGAGATGGAGAAGGGGCTTCCTCTTGCAAAAGTGCTGGAAAGATTTGGTAGTGACTTATCTGCTTTTGTGGAAATGGCAGAAGTTTCTGGTTCAATGAGTAAGGCTTTTATTCAATATACAAATCTTTGGGAAAGAAGAAAAAAGAAAAGGGACAAACTCTTTGAAAATCTTCTTGAGCCTGTCTTGATGGCAGTTCTTGCCCTTTACTTGATTATTCTGCTGATGAAAGTTTTAGGTCCTGTGATGTTCAATTTAAAAATATAAAAAAGGAGGTACAAATGAAATTGATTCAATTTGTAAAAAAGAAAAGTCATGAATGGAAAAAGGTTCATGAAAAAGTAAAAGATGAAAAAAATTCAGGTTTTACTTTTGTGGAAACGCTTGCTGTTTTAGCAATCATGGCATTGCTGACTGCGGGGGCTGGAGTTTCAACAATTCAGATTGTTGATCAGGCAAGAAGAACTGAAGCAAAAGAAGAAATTGCTTCAGTTAAATCGGCCCTTCAATCTTATTATGTTGACTGCGGAAGTTTCCCAACTGCAGCTCAGGGGCTGGAGGCTTTATGGTCAAAACCTGTTCTTGTTCCTGTTTCTGAAAACTGGAATGGCCCTTATCTGGACCGGCAGGTTCAAAGAGATCCTTGGGGAAACGAATATGTTTATCTTCAAAGAGAAAGTTCTATCATGCCTGAGGAGGCGCCCCAGGGACTTCCCTTCGTATTAATTTCTTATGGAGGAGATGGGGTGCCGGGAGGAAACGGTAGGAATATGGATATAAATTCCTGGGACTAAAGTGAAGCATTATATTTGTACTCTCGCCTCTTTGCTGCTTATTGCCTGCCTTCTGGTTGCAAAAACATCTGGTGCTAGAACTGAATATCTTTTGCTGGAAAAAGAGTGTGCGCTTTTCTACGAAAAATATTCGGTCTCTGAATGATTATGTGGAGAAAAAATGAAGCTGTTTCAATTGATAATCTGTTTTACATGTTCGGCCGCAATTGCAGTTGCTGGAACAACTTTGATCAACTCGAACTATAAATTAAAAAAACAAAGCATGGAAATAAGAAGTTCCCTGTCCAGGGATAAATTTATTTGTCAGGGCTTTATATCAATGTGTCAAAGACTGAATGAAGTTGATGAAAAAAACTGTGACGCCTGGTATGTGAAAAGTGTTGAATGGAAAAAACTTTGTTTATCCATGTTTAATCTGGAAGAGCTGAGTCTGGAAATTACCAGCGATGGTTATTGTCAGCGATGGAGTGCAGACGGAAAGATGCTGGCTGTAAATTTTAAAAAATAAGAGGAAAATAAATGTCTTATCTTCTGAAGAAAAAATATTTTGAAGAATATCTGGTTAAAGTTCCTTTTTCCAAAATTGGAAAAAACTTCCGGCCTTATATTTGTCATGAACTGGAAAAAATACATCCTGCCTTTGATGATATGACTAGTTTTGATTATAAACCTGGACTTAATAAAGAGGGAATATTTGCGAAAGTCTTTGTTGTAAACCGCCTTTTCCTTGAAAGTTCCGGTATAAAAGTTGAAAAAGGTCTGTGTCTTGAAGGTAACGGACGAAGACGTTTTTTTGGAAAAAAGGGGTATAGAAAATATTTACTGCTGTCTCTTTTTGTCCCAGTTATATTTTTTGTTTGTTTTCATTTTACTATGGATAAAAAAGTAAATGTGATTGAAGAAAATATAAACCAGTGTAATGAAGAAAAAGATTTTGAAGAAGATAAACTGAAAATGAATCTGGTTTTACTAAAATATTTGAATTTAATTGATAAACATAATGGAAGAATTACAAGCCTTAGTTTCGATGGTAACTCTATTTCCATGAATATATGTTCTATTTTTCCTGAATATCTTATGGAAGAAAGTTCTGATGAAAAAAATGCGACTTATTATTTTTCCCCAGTAAGTTATGTTGAAGAAAAACCTTCGTTTAATCTGGAAGTAAAGCGAAAGAAAATTAAAACCTATGGGAATGTGTGTAAGAAGGAATTGTTTTTTTCTTTCAGAAATCTTCTGCTGGCTAATGGGAGTGTTGTCCGACAGGAAAACTTTTCATCAATGCAGATTAGTTTTGAAATCAGCAAAAACAATTTTGAAGAATGTTTCCTTGCCGCTAATAATTTTCTGACAAAAGAAAAAATGAATGTTGAAAGCATTTTCATTAATCCTGTAAAAAATAAAATTATTGTTAATATTAAATTATTATCTGATAGCGATAATGAAAATATTTTGTCAAAACTGTGCCTTTATAAAAAGCTTCTTTTTGATTATGAAGAAAATAATAATGAGAATATTTATGAATCAGATAAAGAAAATGTCTCTTATGAACCAGTGAACCCGGAAGAAACAATGGGTAGTAATTATGAGAAAGATTTTTTTCCTGAAATCGCTGAAGAAAATCAAACATTTTTAGGAAAAATTTCTTTCTCAAACGGCGGGAGTATTTTTTATTACAAAAACAGTGAGGGTAAAATACGAGGATTTAAAAATGAATTCTAGGTGTATGTTTAAACATTCTTTGTGCGGAATTACCGGATTGATGTTATGTTCCACCTTTTTATGCTGTGCAAGTCTGCCTGGCGAAATTAATGAGAGAGATGTTTATGGAATTGTTACAGATTCTAATTCTTCTCCTGTAAGTGGATATGTAATCATGGTTGATGAAAAATTCAACACAATTACCAATAAACAGGGTGTATTTATTTTACACAATGTTAATTCAAATAACGTATCTTTTACTGGAGAAAAAGAGGGGTATGAAACAATCGAAATTAAAAGCAAAAGTGTGGATAAGTCTGAAATTCTATGTATTGAAATAAGTACTGTTGAAGAATTAATTGCTTTAACAGAGCTTTATTTGAAAAATGGGAATACAGAGAAAGCTAATGAAACACTTGAAAAATTCGGAAACGTTAACAATCAAAATGGTAAAGTTCTTCTTCTTAAATCACTAACTGCTCTATATGAGGGAGATCTTGTAAAGGCAAAGTATTTTCTGGGGCTGCTCAAGAAATACGTCTGGTCAAATATGCTCTCTGAATATGAAAGGTTAATTGATTTAAAACTGTCATTAAATATGGAGGATTAATGAAAAAATTATTTATAAAACTATTATTACTTATTTCTTTATGTGTCCTGACTTTTACAGGCTGTGAGTTTTCTACAATAGAAAAATCTGAAAAGAAAAACTGGACATTAATATTTTATATGTGCGGTGATAATAATCTTGCTCCATCTGCATTAAGAGATATTAATGAAATGGAAGCAGCTAATGTTGATTATGATAAAGTCAATATTCTTGCTTTAACTGATTTGTCTAATGAATATGTTGAATCATCAAGTTCAGGAAGCAGATTGTTTCAGATTCAAAAAGATAATAATGGGCTGAACAGTAAAATTGTATCTAATGAAATTCACAGTAAGCAGCTTGGGTTGTCAAAAAAATATCGTGTAAATTTAAATATGGCAAGTTCTAAGGTGTTGTCAGATTATATTTCATTCTGTAAAGAATATTTTCCTGCAGAACATTACGGTCTTGTTATCTGGGGACATGGAAGCGGCTGGAGAAGTGTAAAACTTTCTGATGAATATTCACCTTCAAGAGCTGTTGCATTTGACGATTCATCAATGCAGTTTATGTCAGTTCCAGTTTTAGCATCCTGCATTTCAAAAAATTTTAAGCATTCTGAGCTGGACTTTATTGGATTTGATACATGTTTTGGTTCAGAACTTGAAGTTCTTTATGAATTAAAAAATTGTGGGCAGTATTTTGCAGGTGTTGAAGGTCTTGAAGGAAGTGATGGATGGAATTACACAAAATGGCTTTCTTCATTTGATTTTGAAGAAACTTCAGGCGGATACAATATGGCTCTGGCTTTGGAAGAACAGTTTATTGAAGCAGGGGATCATACTTTTGCAGCAATAGATCTTTCAAAAGTGAATGAATTATTCTGCCAGTTTGAAGCTTTCTGTCAGCAGGTTTGTCCTGTGATTAAAGATGCTGAATCTCAAAAAAATCTTCTTAATGGATTAAGAAAAGATGTAATCAGTTTTTATCAGGCTGGTATTGAATCAGATTATGTAGTTGATTTGATTGAGTTTTCAAAACTTCTGGTTAAAGAAGATTATTCTTATTCAAAGTATTCAACCGATTTATTTAATTCCGTTAAGGAAGCAATTGTAAGCGGAAAGAAAAGTAATGTGGACAGATATCCTGTTGGAATACTTCTCTGCTCAATTGATGAAAACGGTAAGTTTATTTCTAAATATTCTGATTATTATGTTAACGGAAGCGGTGTGCTCAATCAGTCAAAATTCGTACTTGATTCAAACTGGTATGTTCCATCTGCAGAAAGAAAAGGATCTGTCCTGGACCGTCTTTTCTGTACAACTTTTTTTTCAGAAGGGGATAATTAATGAAAAAAAATAAACATGATTTCTTTAAAAGAATTCTGCCGGCTGCATTTGCAATGAGTGGAATGCTGTGTAACTTACTTCCAGTATATGCCAATGATCAGACAATCGATATTGGAAAAGGTTCAACTGTTACTTATACAGACAGCAATGGCGTAACTCATACAATTGAAATGGGTAACGGTGGAAGTATTAATGTAAATGGTGAAGAATCTTCTGTTTCAAATTCAGATAAGCAAAAGAATAAGGAAAATACAAATTCTTACCGCGGACCAAGAAACTCTACTCCAACAGTTACTTATTCAGATATTTTAAAACAAAAACTTAATGAAAGTTCTGTTAATCTTTCAGAGGATAAAAATGTTGTTTCTCAGGCTGAGGAATTAATTTATAGCCAGCTGAAAGATTTATATAAAAACAGTGATGTGTCAAAAAATAAATTAACCATCAGTAAACATCTTAAATCAAAAGATAAAAATGTTTTGTCAGATGGGGTTGAAGTAGGAGAAGTTGAAACTGCAGTAGGAGATCCTGTTCTAATAAGCAGTGGAAATTACATGAATTATCAGATTGATGATTCTATGTATTATGGATTGAATAATTTTATTATAGACAGATGTCATGTCAGTTCAGAAAAAGATGAAGGAGCTTTCGGTTATGCCTGGACTTCATCTCTTGATACAAGAATTATTCGTGGTTCCAGTGAAGCTTTGGAAATGCTTTATAATTCTTATCAGAAAAAATATGACACAGTTGTGGACGAGTTAAAAAAGATTACAAGTGATTCTTCAAAAAAGCCTAATTTAGCTCTTGTAAATCTTTGTGTTCAAAAAAGAGATGAAATTGCTTCTGCCATGAATAAAATCAAGGCTGATTATGAATATTCGATGAATACAAGAAATTTGAATATGTATTCTTTTACTGAACGATATGCTTCAATGAAAAAAGCAGGAATAGATACAATTCTTTTCATTGATGAAAATGGCTCTGCAATTCTCATGAACTATGATTCCAGAGATAAGTGTTTTTATCCTGCTGATGAAAATTTAACAAAATCTGTTAAAATTAAATTTGAAAAAGATAATCGTAATCTTGGTTTTATTGTTAACTATGCGAATGGAAATGTATGGAAATTTAATAACTACGGTCGTCCTGTAAGTAAAACAAATCTTCATGGATCAAAGATTACTTTTTCATATGCAGGTGAAAAGAATCAGATTACATCAATTGAAAGGAATGGAACAAATGTTATTAATCTTAAATGGAAAAATAATCTTATTACAGAGATTAAAGATTTAATTGACGGAAGTTTTCACCGCTATTCATATGAAGCAGGATTTTTGACAAAGGTTGAAAATAAGTCTGGTGATTTTGTAATGTACTTCTATGATGCCAGCCAGAATATTGAAAAAATTGTTAATACTGATTACACAAAAGTTTTCATTGATTATTCTACTACAGAAGATGGAATTGTTCGTGCAGCAAGTACTACAAATGAAAATGGTAATTCTGAGTTTTTTGACTGGAATGATGAAGAAAATGTAATGGTTTACACAAATGCTGACGGCGAAAAAACATATTATTACTTTGATGAAAATCACAATATCGTAAAAAAGGAAAATTGTCTTGGTTTTACAGTTGAATGGCTCTACGATGAAAGAGGACGGGTTCTTTCAGTAACTGACGGTTATGGCTGTAAGAAATATTCCTATCTTGAAAATGGATTAACAGGAGAAATTTCTTTTGATGATGGAAGCAGAGAAGTATATGAATATGATGAACATGAACAACTGATTCGTTTTGTTAATAGAGATAAAAATGTAACTGAATACATCCGTGATTCAAAAGGAAACATTATAAAGATTCTCTGTGATGGCCGGCAGATTGCAAAGGCTTCTTATGAAGACTGGGGTGGAATGAGATTATATGAAGGTCTGGGAGGCAAAAAAGAATTCAGTTATGATGACAATTTTAATATCTCTTATGATGGCAAAAAAAGATATGTGTATGATTCAAATAATAAACTTGTAACGGAAACTGATTATAATGGCGAAACTGTAACTTATGAATATTCTGAAAAAGAGAGAAAGGTTAAAATTTCATATCCATCGGGATTAATTAAAATCTTTGAAAAGGATAATAAGGGAAATCTTGTAAAAATTGTTCAGACTGATTCAAATACTGGCTTGACCTATTTAACAGTAAATGTATTTGACAGAGAAAATCGTCTGGTAGAAGTTTATTTGGGTGAAGGAAAATCAGAAAGTCAGGCTCAAAAGAATTTATATCTTGCTGAAAGCAATGCTTATACAAATACAGATAAACTGCTTCTTCACGTTAAATGGAATCATGGTGCTGCAAAGACAAATGATTGTGATGGTCTGGCAAACTGCTACCTTTGGAAGGACAATGAGATTGTTAAGACTTCTTCATTCTTTGTTGACTACAGGGGAAAGACTTCTGGTAATGAAGTGGCCCTTACAATGAATTATTCATTTGAAAACAGTTGCCTTTGTATTGAGAAAACTGATTCTTGTGGAAATAAATCCTATAGTTATTCCAATGAAAGTGGACTCTTGTTAAAAACTGTGGATTCAAATGGTGCAGAAAAAGTAAAGCTGTACAGTCCCGCAGGAAAATTACTTTCAGAATCTGGTGACTTCGGAAGCATTTATAATTATGAATGGGATAATGCAGTAAATAAAATTGCAAAAGTTTATGATGATTTTGGTAATCTTCTTTCTGAGATTGAATTTAATCAGGAAGGCAATATTATTCTTGAAAGAAAAACTGGTGCTCTGGATGTACACTACAATTATTCTCTAAGTGATTATGATATGACTTTGGTTAAGAGTTCAGATCTGGGCACTGAAAGTTGTGTAATGGATTTGAACTGTAATCCCTACAATTATACTGTGTTTGATCAACATGGCAGAGCTGTATCTTCAGTAAGATATTCCTATTCAGATCATGGAAAGTCTGTTTTGATTGATGATAATTCAAAACGCATTTGTAGAAATTATGATGCCTGGGGTAGATTAATTTATGATTCTGAAAAAGAAGAAAAATATTCTTATGACATATTTAACAGAATTGTTTCGATTAGTTCCAGAAATGATATGGTTAATGTTTCATATGAATACAATGTGGGCAATAAGATTTCAAGAATCAGTGTAAAAGGAGGAAATGTTACAGATTATTCTTATAATCCACAGGGAGCCTTACTTTCTGTAATAGACAGGGCAGGACTTGTCTGGTCAGGAGAGTATGATGCAGCAGGTAAACTTTTGAATGAAAAGGGAAGGCAGATTCCTGACAGGTCTTATGTCTATGATAAGGCTGGAAATATCTGTGAAGTTTATGAAGGTAAAGATCTCGTTGAAAAAATTAGTGTCAGCGATGATATGACAGAAAAACTTATTATCGATGGAAATAGTAATTCAATTTCCTGCCTTTATGATAGAAAGGGAAGACTAGTTTCTCATAAAGACAGACTGGGGTATGAAAAAATCTATGCATATGATGATGTTCTTGGATTAGAAACTGTAAAATCTTTTGATGGTTCTGAAGTGGAGTATAAGTATGATTTATTTAATTCTACTCTGACAAAGAATTATAGTGATCAGAAAAAAACTGAGTTTGGATTTAATAATTCAGGAAAGCTTGTTTATGTAAATAATGATGAAGAAAAATTATCATTTGTCTACAACGAAAATGGAGATCTGAAAAAAATCGAAAATGCAAAAGAAAATTCAATTTTGTATAAATACGATTCAAAGGGCAGAATTATTGAAAAGCAATATGGCAATGAAAAAATATCCTATGATTATAATATCGTCGGTGATATCAGCCAGGTAAAGACAGGTAAGTTTTCTGTTCAGTTTACTTATGATGATTATGGACGTGAAGTTTTAAGAGAGTATAAAGATGGTTCTTCAGTTGAAAAAAAATATGATGCTGCAGGTCGTCTGACTCTTATAGTTCACAAGGATGCTTATGGAAAAACTTTATACGGAGAAGGTATTGTTTACGGTGAAAATGGCCGTATTGCATACACTGTTGATAAAAACGGAAACTTTACTCATTTTGAATATGACGACAGGGGAAGAATAAAGGATGTTTATTACCCTTACAGTGAAAGACTGGAAAATGAAGATAAAAGTGAACTTATCAGCCTTGGTGAAATTTGCAATACTTTTTCATATGAATATATTTCAGTTCCTGCAAAATACAGACAGACGATTGTCTCACTGCTGGATGAAATGAATACCGGTGCTTCCTTAAGTAACAGTCAGAAAATCTGGAGAAGAACTTTTGTTTACGATGCTAATTCAAACAGAATTGAAAAGAAGTCTTTGCTGGGTTCAATTAAATTTATTTATGACAGTGAAAATAGACTTATTAAAAATAATTCAATTAATCCAGTTGATTATGAATATGATGCAAATGGAAATTTAATTAGAGAAGTAAGTTGTAAAAAAGAAAATGTATTTGAATATGATGGTGATAATAAATTAATCCGGCTTGTTCAAACTGATAAGGAAAGAAACTCTTCCGTAGAAAGAAAATTTTCTTATGACGGTCTGGGCCGCCTTGTGGAAGTTAAAGATGGAACTGGAAATACAATTCGTTACGTTTATGACGGCTTATCTTATGATCTGCTTAAAGTCTATGCCTCTGAAAAAGAGTATTCTGTAAACAGTGCCACTAAGGCTTACAGTGGCAGTGACTTACGCTATGTAAATGCATCAACATACGCCGCATCAAAACAGGCTTTGTCTGGTAAAGAAAAAACTGAAACTTATGCAGCAGGAAATGATTATGTGCCGGTGAATGAAGGAGGTCTTTATAATGGAGAAAGAAATTTTGTAACCGTTAATGGAGAACTCTGCTGGCAGGAAAACGATAATGAAATTTATTCCTTCTGTGTTGATCAGGGAGGTTCCGTAAAATCAGTTTTGTCTGGATTTGGAGGTTCATCTTATCAATATAATTTTGATATTTTCGGTAAGTTTCAGGTTTCTTCAGCAGATGAGGGCAGCTTCGTTCCTGAAAGTGAAGTTAAAAAACTTGGATTAAGTTTTGCTTTTGCTGGCAAGGAATTTGATGAAGCCACAGGTCTGTATAATTTTGGTCAGCGTTTTTACGATCCTGAAAATGGACATTTCATTACAAGTGACCCGGTAATGGACGGAAGAAACTGGTATGTTTACTGCAATAATGATCCTGTTAATTTTAAGGATTCAGACGGACTTGAAATATTGAATCTGGAAATTAAAAAGAAGATGCAGGATTACAATATGGATTTTGGAAATAAGGAATGGCGTTGCAGCGTTAGTGTAAGCGGCTGTTATCTTGTAACTGTATATAACATTGTTAAACAGTTAAATCGTAAACAGGCTCCAGGCTTAGACAAAATTGCTAATCAGCAATCCTACTTTAACGATAAAAGTGAATTGTTTGGAAATAAAGTTGCTGCAGACTATAACCTGGACTATGAGGCAATTGATTTTTCTGACAACTATGAAAGGGCTGCTATGGTTGAAAAACAAATAAATGCTTATGCCGAGTCTAATACCTTTTATGGGCTGGCAGTAAAAATGGCTTTTGGAAAACCTGACGGGGGCTTTCATTACTTTGGAACCGATGGAAAAATTTATACAGATACAGAAAAGGATTTAAAGTATTTACACGTTATAGGTTCTTCGATCAACGATATTTCTGGAGCAAAAGGTCGCTACAACTGGATTCGTATTTGGAATGACAATGGTTACTACGATTACTATATCCCACTTAATGAAGTAGTCGGGTTACGTGCCTATTCAATTCCAAACTGCGGAAGACCAGTTTGATTCCCACTTAATTTAAAAACCTGATTTAAAAAAGTAAAAAGGGGCTGTCCTTAAAGTTGAAATATTTTCAATAAAGGACAGCCTTTTTTATGTTAAATGAATTTTGTGGATTTTCGTTTATTGTTTTTTTTCTTAGGCGTTCATTAATCGAATCAGCTGCTTGAAATCATATCCCAGCATCAGTAATCCCCATTCAGTTCCAACTTTTTCTTTTCCCCGAAGATGAAATCGCCTG
>JAEEGF010409263.1_pt1 | contig 43047 bp, 36 predicted proteins | sample 9134171 | NCBI WGS metagenome assembly JAEEGF01 (sample SAMN16246542, study PRJNA631951) | gut metagenome | biome: gut microbiome; feature: rumen; material: AP-attached | host: Bos | place: Iran: Karaj | collected 2018-10 | reverse complement strand
GCACATGCTGTCAGTCATGTTCTGTCCGATTCGGAACTTACTGGAGCTGGTAAGGATGAATTTTCCGGGAGTAAATTGAGAACTGTCCGCATGCAGCTTCAGAGCATCAAAGATATCGGGAACCATCTCCGCTTCCTCAATAATCGCTCCGTCAGGGAATGCGGCAATAAAATCCGCCGGATTTGCCAGAGCGAGATCTCTCATGGCGCGGTCATTAAATGAGACGCAGCGTTTATCGGGAAAGACGGCCTTTGCCATGGTGGACTTGCCGCTTTGTCTGGGGCCGGTTATAGCAACAATCGGAAACTGTGCGGCCAGGTGCCGGAGTGTTTCCTCAGCGCTGCGATGAATCATGGGAGCTCCTTTTGTAAAATCCAAAGTTTGGTATCCGGAAAATCCAAAGTTTGGTATCCGGAAAATCCAAAGTTTGGTATCCGGAAAATACAAAGTTTAGTATCCGGAAAATCCAAATTTTCGTTCGCGGATAATCTAAAGTTTTACATGCGGCTAATCTAAAGTCAAATAATTGATCCAGTCAGTCCGGCCTGAAAGCGTCCCTCTGTGTTTCCGGGTAAACAGTTGTTCGCTTCGGCGGTCTTTTATGAGTGTCGGCGGCAGTTGATCTCTCTGAAACAGAATAGTAAAATTATATTACTTCCATAATACGGAACTAATACAAAGGATAGAACAATGATTTTGATGAAGCTGAAACTAGATAACTACATGGCTTTCAATGACTTTGAGATGTCCATGACTTACGCCAAAAAAATCGTTGGAAACCAGATGACTGAATGCCTTAAGGATCATCCGAATTTCAGGTACAAAAAACTGAACATTCTGATGGGCGCCAATGCCTCCGGCAAAACCGCCATCGGCAGAATGCTGCTGAGCATTCTTAATTTCATTGCCAGGAAGGAATATGCCGGTATCACTTCGCGCATAAATGACACTGAGAAAGACGCCGTATTTGAGATCCAGTTTGTCGTAAACGATGACTTTTACAGGGTTTCCTCAATAATCAAAGGAAAGAAGGAAAACAAAAGCTATTCAAGCAGTGATTTTCTGATGAAAGTTGAGCAGACAGAAATCGGCAAAAGTGATACATACGAAAAGACGCTGGAAAAGCTGAATGCAAAATCTGACACCGGTTACTGCAACGACTACATCAGAGAACTCGAGAAAATTAAAAATCTGTCCTGGGCTTTTGAGTTTTCAGGAGACAGTGTAAGTATGGCTGCCGGCTATACCCCAAAAAACGAAGAGAGATATCTGCAGATTCTGAAAAATACTCTTCAGGCCCTGGATCCCCTTATCACCGATGTTGAAAGGGTAAAGGAAGTGAAGGATACCTATGTTATCAAGCTTGGCGGAAATCAGGTGATAATCAAAAACGGAGTCATTGCTGATGACGGGCTTCTTTCCAGCGGAACCAGAGAAGGCGTCAGTCTGGCAAATATGTTTGCGGCAATGGCAAGCGGAATGTATTCCTTCTTTTATTGTGATGAAAAGTTCTCGTTTATCCATTCCGACATTGAAAAAGCATTCCTGTCGCTAATGGCGGAAAAGCTGGAAGGAGACAGACAGCTTTTCTTCACTACCCATAATACGGATATTCTTGACATGAATTTTCCAAAGCACTGTTTTAATTTTCTGCGCAAGGAGGTATTTGACGGAATCTGCTCTGTTTTCGTCATCAATGCCGGAGATTACATCAAGAAAAACAGAGATTCTGTGAAGACTGCGGTTCAGAACGATCTGTTCTCATCCGCCCCAATGCTGGAAAAAATATTTGCATTAGCGGACTGCGGCGGTCTTTTTATGCCTGTAAGGAGGTGAGCAGGTGGCAATGCAGAAACTTAAAAAATACATTCATGCGGGCGGGATAGGATGCAACGATGTGCATTAGCTCTGACTTTGGCATCATGGATTCCGTTATTCAGCATCCCGCACTTTGAAACATCACAACCCGCGGAACTTTGCAGAAGAGCCGCAAAATCCCATTTCCCCCGTCATCAGCAGTATCTCTCTGGTTCTTGTTCACCTTAAACTGTGTAAAAGTGTGATAAAACGTCCCAAAAAGTTCATAAAAATGTGATTGTCCTACACCAGAATACTAATAATTGTGTGATGCTTTAGCACAACATATTGCTTAAAAGCGTGAGAAGTGGTGTTATGGAAAGATTCATTCTTAAAAAGCTTTTAAAATGGAAGGATTCTCCCTGTCGCAAGCCCCTTATTCTGCAAGGGGTGCGTCAGGTCGGCAAAACCTGGATCCTGAAGGAGTTCGGGAGCCGCTGCTATGAGAATGTGGCATATTTTAACTTTGAAGAACATGAAGAATTCCGGCAGTTCTTTGAGACCACTAAAAACGTCAGCCGCATTTTGCAGAATCTGATGCTGGCCAGCGGTCAGAAGATTGCGCCGGAAAAGACCCTGATCATTTTTGATGAAGTGCAGGACTGTCCGAATGTCATTAATTCCCTGAAGTACTTCTGTGAGACCGCCCCCGAGTATCATATCGCCAGCGCTGGTTCTCTTTTGGGAACAGCCTTGCCCAAACCATCGTCATTTCCGGTGGGAAAAGTCAGTTTCATGCAGCTTGATCCCATGACCTTCTCGGAATTTCTGATTGCCAACGGGGATGCTAATCTGGCAGACTTTCTGAAAAGCACGAGCAGCATTGAACCCATACCCGCCGCATTTTTTAATCCCCTGTACGAGAAGCTCAAAATGTATTTCGTGACGGGCGGAATGCCTGAAGCCGTGCGGCGGTGGACAGAATTACGCGATGTTGCCGGTATAGAGGAAGCGCTGTCCGATATTATCGGCGCCTATGAACGTGATTTTGCCAGGTATGCGGGCGGCCGCGACTATCCGAAGATTTCTCTGATCTGGAAATCGGTGCCGTCACAGCTGGCCCGGGAAAACAAAAAGTTCCTTTACCGGGTTGTTAAAAACGGGGCCAGAGCCCGGGAATACGAGGATGCCCTGGAGTGGCTTAACGCTGCCCGTCTGGTGCATAAGATTTATCGCAGCACGGCTCCCCGGCTTCCTGAAGCTTCATATGATGATTTGTCAGCCTTTAAGATTTATCTCACGGACGTGGGGCTCCTCCGCCGTCTCTCGAATTTGGCACCCACGGCCTTCGGGGAGGGGAACCGCTTTTTTACCGAATTCAAAGGAGCCCTGACAGAGAATTTTGTGCTGGAGAGTTTAATTACCCAGTTTGAAGTCGTGCCCCGCTACTGGTCGCAGACGAATCCTCCTTATGAGGTTGATTTTCTGATCCAGCGGGAGAATGATATTTTTCCGGTAGAGGTTAAGTCTGAGGCTCATACAGCCGGGAAGAGTCTCAGAAAATTCCGGGAGCTTTTTCCGGATCTGGTCAAATTGAGAGTGCGCTTCTCTCTCGACAATCTGAAGCTGGATGACGACGTGCTCAATATTCCGCTGTTCATGGCTGATGAGACGGATCGGCTGATAGGTCTGGCACTGGACAGAAAATGCTGCGGATGCAACATGCCTAATCCTTCATAACTGTCAATCTCAGTCAGAAACATGGAAAACTTCTGTATTCTCCCTGATGGTTCATGCACATTTATGAGAACCTGAACGGCATGAAAAAAGCTCCTCCGAAAAAACCGGGGAGCCTTGTGAGATAAAACCGCGGAAAAAGCCCCGCAGGTCAGGCCTGTTCCCGCCTTATGTTACTTCCCGGCCTCTTCGGCTTCCTGCTCCTTTCTCTGCTCCTCTGCCAGCCTGATGAGATCCACGTTGATCTTTTCCACCGGAGTCAGCTGGATCTTGTCAGAGACGGGGTTGTACCAGGGCTTGCTTTCAAAGTAGTCTCTGAGATCCTGGCTTTTAAACGGGGCGTAGCCGTGGCGGGCCATGATCTCGTTTCGCATCAGCCGGAGAGTCCGGTAATCAAAGTGTCCCAGAAGTCCCATGTTCAGGATCACCTCTTCAGTAAAAGCAAACCGGGGCATTTCCAGTACCGGAGAGAGCTTTTTGTAAATGCCTTCCTTGGGAGTTCCTTCGGGATTCTCCTTGTCATCAATGCCCGGAATATAGTGTATTTCCAGACCATCGGCCGTAGGGCGGGCCTCCACATAAATGCCGTTCAGCTTAAAAACCGGAGCGGTAAACTCAAACTCTTCCTCGAAGGTCAGCGGGATGATTTCCTCAGGGGTAATCAGAATGCAAGCCTCCTTTCTGTTTCCGGTGAGGGAGGAGGAGTCGGGCAGCTCCCGGTAGTCGTTATCAGGATCTCCCAGGGTAAACACGTAGCGATTCCCCTCGTCATCCAGGTAGCGGCCTCTCAGGCTGAGATAAACGTTGTTGACATCTATGAGCCGACTGGTATTGGCAGTGTCAGAGAGGGGGTTAAGGATGTTAATGGTTTTGCCCTTGAGATCCCTGATATACAGCATGCTGTATTTCATGCCGTTGTCATCGGTGATAACGAGAGAGGCTTTCTTTTCCGGTGACCATTCCGTCTTGGCCACGGTGCCGCCGGTGACCTTGCCGTTCCTGACATTGAGGCCGGTGAGGGTGGCTTCATAGCCGCCTTCATGCATGGTGCCGCCGGCAAATTTCAGGGTTTGGGATTTCGGGGTATGGTTTTCCGGATAGTAGAAAACAAAGCCGTCGTGCCATTTGCTGTTCCTGAGATCATCGTAGAAGCCCGCTTCCACGGCAAAAGCTGCGGATAAGGGCAGGGCGGAAAGAGAGAGCAGCATGCCGGCTGCCAGGGACATAAGCCTGAGATGTTTCATAAGACGATACCTCCGTGTGAGCGTCTTTTTGTTTTCCTGCATAAAGCCTGCAAGGAAATAAACTTGAAAAACTGCCGAACCAAACTGGCCTTATTTTTTCTTCCTGGCCTTGGCCTCGGCGTTCTTAAGCATCACCATATTAATCTCCTCAATGGGATTCAGGATGATTTCCGCCCCTTCATCCGGACTGTACCAGGGTTTATCTTCAAAGTAGGCCCGCAGTCCGGGATCCTTGAACACATAGCCGTACCGGGCCATGATTTCATTGCGCATGAGCCGCAGAAAATCGGCGCTGTACTGCCTGAAAAAGCCTTCGTCCATGATTCTTTCGCTGAGATAGGAAAACCGCGGCCGGGAGTGATCAAAAACCAGCCTTTTATAAACCCGATCCTGAGGAGCATCAGCGGGAATCCGGGAACCCCTTATTTCGTCAGTGTATCTGAGCTCGGCTCCGTCCGGGGTGGGAACAAATCTGAGGTAGCTCCCACCTAGCCTGAAGACCGGAATCACGCTGAAGTCGGAACCTTTTTCAAAGGTGATGGCATGAGCTTCGTCCCCGTCCTCCATGATAATGACCTGACCGTCCTTTCCGGTAAAGATGCTGTCAGCGCTTATTCTTTCCAGATTCTCTGCGGGATCTCCCAGAGTGAACCTTACCGGAATGCCGGAGGGATCCCGGTAGACGCCTCTTATGAACTGATACCCGTCATTGATATCCACCACATCTATCGGAGGTACGGACGAGTCCGGGTTCCGGTCAAAGGGATTCAGGACTTGCACCGTATTCCCTTTTTTGTCCTTGACGATTAGAAGGCTGTAATCCAGGTCGCCGAAGCTTATGATTTTGATTTCTGCCTGATAGCCGGTTTTGGAGCCGTCAGGAGTCCAGGTGCCCCCGATAATCTTGCCGCCGGATGATTTGAGGGCGGTAACGGTGACGTCCTGACCGTAGCCGGAAGGACATCCGCCGGCAAAACGCAGGGTGCCCGGTTTTTTGTGAGTCAGGGGGAGCAGGTAATCAGTGCCGTTATGCCAGGCGCCGGCGCTCAGGTCATCCTGGAACAGTATGCCCGGCGCCGGTCTGGCCAGAGCCGCCAGAGGCAAGGCTGCGGTAACGGCAAGGAGGAGCTTCGGACAAAATGCCGCAAGGAAAGGGCGGCCTTCAGGGGTTTTCTGCTTCCGGACAATTTTGCTCCGGAGCGGAGGTTATTTGCAGTCATTATGGAGATCTCTTATCTTTTCCGATTTTGAAATTGCTGGCGGCATGGCTTTTCGGGAGTAGAGTTACCCGGAGGAAGATGCTGCCTTTCCTTTTCCTCCGGCGGGCTTTCCAGACTTTCCGGAGACCGGGATCTCAGACTCTCTCTTAATGCATTTTACCGGACACACGCTGATGCACTGGGGCTCGGGGTAGAAACCGGAGCACTCCTCGCAGAGGGCGGGATCGATAACAAAGGTTTTGCCGTTAAAGGAAATGGCTCCCCGGGGACAGTCCGGTTCGCACATTTCGCAGTTGACGCATTTTGAGCTGATTACGCATGCCATTTCGGGTACTGATTCCTGTTTTACGCTGAAGCCTGCTCTTTTGGCAGTCTTACTATCAGAGCGAACCTGGCATTCTCTGGGCGGGCCGGAGTCTTCATGGTTACGGTATGGCCGTCTCCCAGGGCGGAGGATACCGGAACTCCCTTTTCAAAAATGGCCTCCGCCGTCATGAAAAAGCTTTTTCCGGGAGTCAGGATCTCAATGCGGTCTCCCGTGTCAAAACGGTTTCTGACGGCTATTTTGGCTGTGCCGTCCTCCTCTATATCCAGTACCTCGCCCACCACCTGGCTTCCGTCGGTAACGCTGTTTCCCCATTCATAGTTCTGATAGTCCTGAATGGGATGCCGCGCGAGAAAGCCGTCTGTCCAGCCCCGGTTGGCCAGGGTATTAACCTCTGCCAGGATCTCCGGAGTTACCTCTTCTCCCTGAACGGCAAGATCAATGGCCTTCCGGTAGATATTCGCAGTGCGGGCGCAATAGTAGAAGGACTTGGTGCGGCCTTCGATTTTCAGGGAGTCAATGCCGATTTCCGTAAGTCTCTTGACATGTCTGACCGCGCAGAGATCCCGGGAGTTCATGATATAGGTGCCATGGACATCCTCCTCGGCGGGCATGGGCTCTTCGGGGCGGCCCGGTTCCGTGATGAAGTAGCTCCGGTCAGTTACGGGGCCGAGACCGATATCGGGATCCTGATTCCCGTTTGCAATAACCAGATCTCCCGCGCTGTCCTCCCGGGCCGGATGCAGGGTGTATTTCCAGCGGCAGGCATTGGTGCAGGCTCCCTGATTGGAGTCCCGGTGGTTGAGATATCCGGAGAGCAGGCATCTTCCGGAATATGCCATGCAGAGGGCTCCGTGAATAAAGACCTCGAGTTCAATATCGGGGCACTTTTGCCGGATTTCCGCGATTTCTTCAAGAGAAAGTTCCCGGGAGAGGATGATTCTTCTGATGCCCTGGCGTTCCCAGAATTTCACGCTGGCGAAGTTAATGGTGTTGGTCTGGACGGAGAGATGGATAGGAACATCCGGAAAGCTTTCCCGTACCATCATAATAAGGCCGGGGTCGGACATAATAAGGGCGTCCGGCCCCAGAGCAATCAGGTCGCCCATATCCCTGACAAAGGTTTTTAGCTTGCTGTTATGGGGCTGGATATTGGCCACGGCATGGAGACGCTTGCCGGCCTTGTGCAGATCCTGAATGGCAGCGGCCATGGTTTCCAGATCGAATTCGTTGTTTCTGACCCGGAGGCTGTAGCGGGGGAGTCCGGCATAAACGGCATCCGCGCCGTAAGCCACCGCATACTGCAGGTTTTTCAGGGTTCCGGCGGGGGAAAGGAGTTCGGGCTTTTTCATGAAAAATCCTCATAAGGGCCGGATCTCCGGCTGGCGCAGTCTCCGTTATGTTCGGGGAGACAGAAAAGTAAGCACCGGACAAAGCTTTTCTGCCTGTTCCGGCGAGAGGTATTTTAGCATCATAGGGCCGCAAATTGAAATTCCGGGGCCGGCGGGGGAGAGCAGGGGCAAAAGCGGCAGGAATGGCCGCAGGGCGAACTCAGGCAGGACATGGGAGATGACAGGGGGATCTGGGTAAGATACGGCAGAAACAGTTGAAGATGCAAGATGATATGAAAGGAAAGCCCTCCTGCCTTGCGGCAGAAGGGCTGGAATTGGTGGAGATGGCGGGATTTGAACCCGCGTCCCAAAAGGATCCATCTCTATGTCTACATGTTTAGTCATATCTATTTAGAGCTTTCTTCCGGAACCGCGGACTGACACGCTGTTTTTGGATATAGCCTGATTGGTTTAAGATTACTCCTCCAGACGAAGGATACGTCCGATTCGGTATAAGTGACCCAAGATTGCTCCCCTACCGAAGAGAGAGGTCTCAGGGTAGTCTGCCAGGTTTTTAAGCTGCGGCTACAGGTGCATGTACTGCTTTAGGCAGCCATTGCGAAAGAGTCATCGTTTGCGATTATCTTTATTGTGTGTGTTTTAAGAGTTACGCACAGCCCTCTACATGCGATATTGACTTCACTCTTCCGGTCGAATCCAGAATCATCCCCTTGTTTGATATAAATTACTTACTGTTGTTAATTGTACTCCGGTTCAGTGCTGAAGTAAAGATCCGGAATCAAAAAAATTTTAAAAAACTCCGTTTTTCGGAAAACTCCTGAAAACTGCCTGAAAATTTCTCGAAAATTCCTACCCCTCTTTCAGCAGGGAAGGCCACATTTCCAGAGGTTTCAGGCCGGTTTTCCGGAGATTGCGAAGTTAGCCCCGGAGGCTCTTCTTCATGATGCGCTCCTTGCTGCGCTTCCACTCTCTCTCCTTGAGAGAATCCCTCTTGTCATGAGCCTGCTTGCCATGGGCGATGGCCATTTCCAGCTTCACAAAGCAGCGAGACCAGTAGAGCTTCAGAGGCACTGCGGTATAGCCGCTCTTTTCGGTCATGCCCCGTACCTTGTCGATTTCCCTTCTGCTCAGAAGAAGCTTTCTGGTTCTGGTGGGATCGCAGACCACGTGGGTTGAAGCCATTTTCAGGGGAGTGATGTTCGCTCCGATGAGGAAGGCCTCTCCGTTCTTTATCAGAATGTAACCGTCCACGATGCTGGCTCTTCCGGCCCGGAGGGACTTAACCTCCCAGCCTTCCAGAACCAGACCGGCTTCAATGCGCTGGTCAATGAAGTATTCGTGATTAGCCCGCTTGTTAACAGCTATAGGACGATCATTTGCAGTTTTATTAGTTTTCATGGGTGGTTACCGCCATGTTTAAAAATATTTCCGTGCTGAATGTCCCGTCACGATACCTTTATTGCTTTCTGAATGCAATAGTACCCCGGGGAAACAACTGTAACGGAATAAAAAAGTGCAGAAATCAGATTTTTACTGGAAATGCCGGAAGAATGAAAACCCCGAGAATATGAACCATCAGCAGTTTCCCTGAAGAAATGGCATACAGATTTACCGCCGGACTTGTCAGGGAAACTGAAAGAATGTGTCAAAGCTTGAGAAAAGCGGGGCGGAAAGATGCGCAGACAGTTGCCAGCCATCGCCTGCGCAAAACCGATAAAATCGCCGCCGGAAATTCCGACGGCGTTTACCTGCCGTGCTTTTACTCTATTTTTTCTTACGCTGAGCAGCAGCGCGTCTTTTGGCTTCGCGAGCAGCTTCCTGTTCCTTTTTCCGGCGTTCGGCCTCGCGTTTTTTACGCTCAGCTTCGCTCTGTCTGGCTTCGCGAGCGGCTTCTCTTTCCTTTCTCTTGCGTTCGGCTTCACGCTTTTTGGCTTCCCTGGCCTGTTCGCGTTCGCGCTTCTTGCGTTCCATTTCCCGTTTCCGGGCTTCCTGGGCAGCTGCGCGTTCGCGCTTCTTACGTTCTAACTCACGCCGTTTGGCTTCTCTGGCCTGTTCGCGTTCCTTCTTAAGCCGTTCTTTCTCCCGTTGTCTCGCATGGGCGGCCGCTTTCCTTTCCTTCAGCTTTCTGTTCCATTCTTCGCGTTTGCGTCTTATCTCGGCCTGTCTGCGTTCCCTTTCTCTTTCCCGTGCCGCTTTGGCAGCTTCACGTTCGCGCTTCTTGCGTTCGCGCTCACGTTTTCTGGCTTCCCTCTCAGCTTCGCGCTCACGTTTTCTGGCTTCCCTCTCAGCTTCGCGTTCACGTTTTTTACGTTCCCTTTCCTGCTTTTTCCGTTCAGCTTCCGGTGATGCCATATGTATCTCCCTTAAATGCGCATTTCCCGCCCTGAAAACATGGAAACTGCTGAGCTTTAAGGCACGGGAGAGCTAAAAGAGCCGATATGATGAACGAGTCCGGCAAAATCTGAAAAAGTCTCAAAAGCGTTTATCTGAAACCTGATACCTGTTTTAAAGGGCTCGCCCGTCCTTATCTTTGTTCGAATCACTTTAGAGGCCGCTGGCAAACCTTGTGTCGCAATAGTATTTGGTATGTGTTGCAATAGTATTTGACAAGGTTCGGTGTTAAAGTTTATCTGCCAAAGATAAAAAGTACAATGTAGATCGTAATTTGAAAAAAGGTCAACCTTAAGGAATATTCTTATGTTTTGGGAGTATTCTCACGGTTTATGATTGTCGGCGGGTGAGAGATGTGAACCATATGCAAAATGAGTCCGCTGAAAGCTATCCTCCTGACATATTCCAGCTGCCGCGCTTCAGAAGTTGTTAACGGCTGATTTCAGGCCTTCAAGCAGGAAGTGCCGCCTGCCGATTCTGACAGCATGAACCTTTCAGATTCCTGTCCTCATTCTTTTCCTTAAGCTGTCACCTTTACCGGCTCTTGCAATTGTTCTAAAATTGACTCTGCCATGTTTTTAAACATGGATCACAGTTTTGGCAGTATTTACCAGTTCTTTTCAGAGGCTTCAGATGACGGAAAGATTTCGTCCTTACGTAACCGTGGCGGCCATTATTGAGTGCCGGGGAAAATTTCTTCTTGTTTCAGAGTATGACGAGGCTCCGTATCCGGTGTACGGACAGCCGGCCGGTCATCTGGAGAGAGGGGAGGATCCTGTATCCGGAATCCGCCGGGAAATTCTGGAGGAGACCGGATTGGATCTGGCTCCGGAGGGGCTTTCCGGAATCTATACCTATGTTAAGGAAAATGAAACCATTCAGAGATACTGCTTCTACGTTCGGGATGACACACTGCCGGAAAAGCTCACCCCTCATGATCCGGATCAGGAGATTCTCAATGCCGGCTGGTACTCTCGGGAGGAGCTTAAGGAGCTGATGCCGCAGTTCAGAACCCGTCTGGTGAAGCTGTCATTTGAGGACTATTTCGCAGGCTCCCGGTATCCTTTGAGCATTCTCCGCGAGGTGCGGCCGTAATTTCGGGGATCCGAGCTTGGGATAATGAAGGGAAGCAAAGCAAGAAAACATAAATACAACCAGGGCAGCAGATAAAGCAAAGTCTTGAAGAAAGCAAAGGCAGGGATCAGCCGAGGCCTGCACAGGGGAATAATATGGCAGAAAAGGTAGTAGTGGGAATGTCCGGCGGCGTGGATTCATCCGTGTCCGCTCTTCTTCTTAAGGAACAGGGCTATGAGGTCACGGGCCTTTTTATGAAAAACTGGGAAGAGGACGATACCGATACCTACTGCTCGGCAGCGCAGGACGTGGCCGATGCCCGGGCCGTGTGCGACAAAATCGGCATCGAGCTTAAAACCATAAATTTCGCAGCGGAATACTGGGATCGGGTTTTTGAAAACTTTCTTTCCGAGTACCAGGCCGGCAGAACCCCGAATCCGGATATCCTCTGCAACAAGGAAATCAAATTCAAGGCCTTTCTGGAATATGCCCTAGAGGATCTGGGAGCCGACTATATGGCCACCGGGCATTATGTGAGAAGAACCTTGGAGGAGCGGCCGAAGCTGCTTCGGGGCTCGGATCCCAACAAGGATCAGAGCTACTTCCTTTATACCCTGAGCTATGAACAGGTGGGGCATTCTTTGTTCCCGGTGGGGGATATGCTGAAGCCCGACGTGCGCCAGCTTGCCGAAAAGGCCGGTCTGGCCACGGCCCGGAAGAAGGATTCCACAGGCATCTGTTTTATCGGGGAGAAGCGCTTCAATGAATTTCTGAACCGTTTTATCCCCGCCCAGCCGGGGCCGATTGAAACCGTGGACGGTCTTGTTATCGGGGAGCATGATGGCCTCATGTTCCACACTCTGGGACAGCGCAAGGGGCTGGGCATCGGCGGCCGGCAGGACAGCACCGATGAACCCTGGTATGTGGTGGACAAGGACATAGCCCGGAATACCCTTATTGTGGCTCAGGGCAAAAACCATCCCCGGCTGATGTCCCGGGGGCTTATAGCCGGAAGCCTCTGCTTTACCTTAAGAGAAAACCCGCCCGAGGGCAGATACACCGTCAAGACCCGCTACCGCCAGCAGGATATTCCCTGTGAGCTTATTGACATCGGTAATGGTAAAATTAAAATTATCTTTGATGAAGAGGTGGCTGCGGTTACTCCGGGACAGAGCGCGGTTTTATATGACGGGGAAGTCTGTCTCGGCGGCGGCATTATCGAAGAAAGGCTAAAGACTGTTTAATCCGGGAGAGTTTTATGGGGGATAACATTGCTGTTCAGGCGCTGGCGCTTGCGGCTGTGAGTCAGGGAGCGGCTCTTATTCAGCAGATTTCCCGCTTTGGCACCTGGGATCAGGACAGATCCGAGGAGGCCCCTCTGGCTATTTTGAGAGCTCTCCGGGTGGAAAACCCCGTAACGGCCTACGATGTTTATCCCGACAAGGATCTGGTGTTGGGCTATCAGACCTTTGTGGATGCCTTTTCCGTTTCCGGGGGATCCGAAACCCAGGAAATGGAGCTGGCCAAGTATATTCTGGCTTTTCTTGGTCTGGGCACCAAAGTGTTCTATGACAGCAATATGCTGGCCGCCATTGACCGGGAATTTCACAATCTGGATGCAGTGTATCAGGCCGGAGAAGACCCTAAGGATCTTCAGGACGAATATGTAAAGGGCCTTGCGGAACTCTACCATAAGCTGATCTCCTCCAGCCCTTACGGCAAGCTCATGATCTACGGCAACGAAGAGTATCTTAAGCAGGAAAAGATTCAGCAGCGCATCAGAGCTCTCCTGTTAGGGGTGGTGCGCGCGGTGATCCTCTGGAGACAGCTGGGAGGAAGCCGGCTCAGACTGTTTTTTAAGCGCCGGAAGTTTATGGATTTCATGGCTGACCATGCGCAGCGTCTTTGAGGATGGTGCGTTTCCGGCGATCTCCTATGCAGAGCCGGAACTCCGAAGTGGTTTTCTGAAAATTTGCTAATCCGTCAGGTCGGGCTTCTTAGCCGTATCTGACGTTTTTTTATTTATTACTGGAGTGTTTCTGATGGAACTTGAACTTTCGACTCTGACGGCAGTTTCGCCGATTGATGGCCGTTATGCCGGTAAGTGCGCCGAGCTTCGGGAGATATTTTCTGAATACGGTCTTATGCGTTTCCGGGTAACTGTGGAGATTAACTGGCTTAAGAAGCTGGCTCAGGAACCGGGCATCACCGAGGTTCCTCCCTTCAGCGCCGAAGCCGTGAAGTTTCTGGACAGCATTATCGAAAACTTCAGCATTGAGGATGCCAAGGCCATCAAGAAGCACGAAAGTGTCACCAACCATGATGTAAAGGCTGTGGAATACTTCCTGAAGGACAAGGTGGCCGCTTTCCCGGAAATCAACAATGTGAAGGAATTCATTCACTTTGCCTGCACCTCCGAGGACATTAACAATAATTCCCATGCCCTGATGCTGAAGACCGCCCGGGAAGAGGTTATTGTGCCGCTCTTCACCAATGTTATTGACGCTATCGCCGATATCGCACACCGTTATGCCAATGACCCCATGATGTCCCGCACTCACGGTCAGCCGGCTTCTCCCACCACTCTGGGCAAGGAAATGGCCAATGTGGTTTACCGTCTCAGAAGACAGCTTAAGCAGATTGAAGCCGTGGAGATTATGGGCAAGATCAACGGCGCGGTAGGCAACTACAACGCCCATATGTCTGCCTACCCCGATGTGGACTGGAACCGCTTCAGCCGCGAATTCGAGGAAGGCCTGGGCCTTACCTGGGATCCCTACACCATCCAGATCGAGCCTCACGACTACATTGCCGAGCTTTTTGATGCCATTGCCCGCTTCAACACCATTGTGATGGATTTTGACCGAGATATCTGGGGCTACATCTGTTTGGGCATCTTCAAGCAGCGCACCATTGCCGGCGAGGTTGGTTCCTCCACCATGCCTCACAAGGTAAATCCCATTGATTTTGAAAACTCCGAGGGCAATATCGGCATCGCCAATGCGGTATTCCGTCATCTGGCCATGAAGCTTCCGGTGAGCCGCTGGCAGCGGGATCTCACTGACTCCACCGTGCTCCGCAATCTCGGGGTAGCTGTGGGCTATACTGAAATCGCCATGAGATCCACTCTCAAGGGGGTCAGCAAGCTGGAAGCCAATACTGCTCATATGCTGGAGGAGCTGGATATGAACTGGGAGGTGCTGGCTGAACCCTATCAGACCGTAATGCGCCGTTACGGAGTGGACAAGCCTTATGAAAAGCTCAAGGCTCTGACCCGCGGTCAGAAGGTTAACCGGGAGATCATGATGAATTTCATTGAGACTCTGGAGATCCCGGAGGAGGGCAAGGCTGCTCTCAGAAAGCTGACCCCGGCCAATTACATCGGCAGAGCTGCTGAGTTCGCCGCTGAGATTTAGTGCCGTAGTCAGTAGCATTTCTCATTCTTTAAGATGCCGTGAAGTGCCGTGTTAGGCGGGATTTTGCGGCATTTTTGTTTCAGGAGGACGGAATGCAGAGGGAAGTCAGGGCTGTGGCTTTCTTGTGGATAACATTGTTAATATCTTTGTTGATAATCCTGTTGATAACCCTGTTGATAACCCCTTGTATGATTTCCGGCAGGGGAACGGATTCAGCATGTCCTGAGATGTCTGTTTTGAGTGTTTTAACACGCAATATATTGCGTGTTATCGCTAAAATACCGGGTTAACGTGCAGTATTCTGCGTGTTGTCTATTCATGTGAATCGCATTATCACGGAGCTCGGAAAAACATGAAAATCACATCCTGCTCTTCAACCAGTCAAGTTATCACCGAAATCGGCAGGCGGGTTAAAGAGACCCGGCTGGCTGTGCCGCTGACGCAGCATGATTTGGCCAAGCTCACTAATCTGTCGCAAAGGACGATAAGCAGTCTTGAGAATGGGAATGACGTTTCGTTTTCCACCATTATTGAAGTGCTGCGGGCTTTGGGACGGCTGCAGAGTCTGGAGATCATGATTCCGGAACAGGGGATTCGCCCCAGCCAGATTGCGAAGCTTGGAAAGCCGAGGGAACGCGCCAGACCAAAAAAGCAGGTTCAGGGAGAATGGAAGAGGGGAGATGGGAAGTGACCTTTGCAGAAACCTGTCCATGGTTTTGGTATGCCTGGTATTGCTGTGCTGGCACAGGTGGCTTTCGGGATTTGAGCACCCTGTGTATAAGTTTGGTTACAAGTTGTTTGTAACCTCTGCACAACCTGTGAATAAACTGTGTATTCCGTTGCGGATAAAGGGACTGGACAAAGAGGCGGAAACGGATATGACAGGAAGGAAGATCTGAGGGAACAGAGGGTCGGAGAGTTTACAAAAAACGGGGCAAAGCCCCGTTTTATTAGGAACCTGAGACAGGCTCAGGTTTTGTCGTTCCTATGATTCACCGTTATCGCCTGTCATTTCAGCTGTCGCAGGATCTCGTGGTGTAACCTCCCAGAGTGCCGTTAAGCTCATCAAACTGCGACTGCAGATTGTTGGCAGTGTCGGCATAGTGATTGGCGTCCTCCATAATGGCCTCGGCGGAAGTTCCGGCGTCGCAGATATTGCCGGAAACCTCGCTGATAATGTGGTTCTGACTCTCGGATATCCGCACAATCTTCTGGGTAAGGTCATTGATTTCCCTGAAGGAGGAATTAATGAGAGTGAAGTGCTCGGAAGCCTCATTGGTCTTGTTTACCGCCGTAAGACAGGTGTTGATGCTGTCCTCCATGAGACTAATGGCACTATTGTTGGCCAGAAGCAGCTTGTCGATGGTGTTCTTAATATCCACCGTGGCCTTCTGAGTGCTGCCGGACAGGTTGCGCACCTCGTCAGCCACTACGGCGAAGCCGCGGCCGTGTTCGCCGGCCCGGGCCGCTTCAATGGCCGCATTGAGAGCCAGAAGGTTGGTGTTGCTGGAAATTTCGCTGATGCTGTTGTTGAGGCTGACAATGGCTTCGGTGTTTTCCTGCAGCTTGTTGAGAGCCTCCTTGGTGTTTTCGAGCTCGGCGTTCAGGTCGTTGATGGAACCCGCCACATCATGAATCAGTCCCTGAAGCCCGGCGCACTTGTCTGTGGTATGGCTGATCTTCTCAGAAGCATCCAGCATTTCCGATGCCACATTGGTGGTTTGCTCCATAACCTTGGCAATGAGTCCGTTGCCGTGTTGCAGGAGATCCATCTGGTTACGGGATTTTTCCTTAAGATCCATGCTCTGATGAAGCACGTCCTTAGAGGCGTCAGTGAGGGTGGCAGCAGAGTTCTTGAAGGTATCGATAAGAGAGGACTGGGCATCCAGAAAGGTGTTGAAGCCCTGTTCCAAGTTGCCGATCTCATCCCGGGTGCGTACCCTGATGCGGCGGGAAAGATCTCCGGAGCCATCTGCCATCTTCGCCAGAAAGCCGGAGATGAAGTTGATGGGCTGGATTACCTGCACGGAAAGATATTTGTGGAGCACCAGAGCCGAAAGCGCCAGAACTATCAGGGAAATCAGAAGAATTATCTGGTAGTTGGAGGAGTTGACGGCTACCTGACTTGCCGGAACCACAAAGCAGAAGTACCACGGGGCATTATTGATCTTGCGAACCATCATGAGGTAAGGAATGCCGTCGATGGAAAGGCTGGTCAGTTCTCCTTTGGAGTTTTCGCTGGCTTTCAGGGCGGCATCGGTGAATACCGGATTGTATTTGCTGACATCCTCCATGAAGGCTTCGCTTTTATCGGAAATGATCACCTTGTGATTGTTGGTGTAAAGGATGGTAAAGCCGTCCTTGGGGATGGAGATTTTGGAGAGGGATTCCCGAAGCTCGGCGATTTTCACATCTGCTGCTACCACGCCGCCGTCGGCCATGCGGGCCATGCCGATAACGTTCTCGTTAAAGGTAAAGTCCTTGTAGGGCTGGCTGATATTAACGGTGCTCTTCTTGTATCCCAGCTGATACCAGGGTCTCTTCCGGGGATCGTAATTGGACTTTCGGTACTGCTCCAGCGTTTTCTTGGTGGAGTACATGTCGCCTTCAGCTTCGGTGCCGTAGTAGACGCCGCCGAAGTTAAGAGCCGTGCCGATCATGATCAGGTTGTCTCTGTTTTTGAGGAACTCCACCTTTTCCTGAGCCAGGGTATCCACCACTCTCATGCGGTCATGGAGCCAGGAATCAATGATGTTGACGCTGTCATTAACCAGCGAGGCGAACATGGCGGAGCCAATTTCGAAGTTCTGTTCGTTAACCTTGCGATCCTTGATATTAAGGTAGATGCAGATGGTAACCAGCAGCACAATGAACGGGACTACCACTCCCAGGAAAATTTTGAATTTCAAAGATCTGAGGCCAAACACAGCAAACCTCCCTGTCAGCAGTTCTCAATCAAAATACATGAAAATGCTTTCATTCTAGCGTGATGCTACGGTGCAATAATGGTAATCGTTTCACAAATGGGAGTAGTAAGACGGGATTACTAAAAAAATTCTAACCATGTCAAAAATAACCATTTAAACAGCCCTTGAAACCGGCAATGGAGTCCTGTGACTGATCATTGCATATGCTCCTGCGAAAATCTATGTAAACATTTTTCCGTGACCGGTGTCATATGCGGCTGCACCTTATTTTATGGGGATTAACCAGATTTCTGACTCATGGCTTAAAACTGAAAAGTTTTAGATGACTTTCTGTAAGCGGGATGAGAAAGCAGGTAAATTTCCGGAGTTTGTTGCTGTTCATAATAAGTCGCAATTATGGCAGCAGGGCAGTTTAGTGTTCTTTGGCAGATTCGAGAGAGATGTTGGAGAGGTGTTTTTATCAGAGTTTCTTTCATTTTTGCAACAGGGCGTTTCATGCTGCGGGATTTTGAAAGTAACGGCCGGCGGGAGTGTGATCTTCTCGGGCAAAATCGCAAAAAACGGCGGCGGATTTCCATAAAATGAATGTATGTTAAGTTAAGAAGGAGCACATTAAATTGTTTAACTATGCCGACATAGTGTCAATTTTGAATCTGTTTTTCGAGACCGAGCCGACACGCGGGATTTCTAATTGTCTGCACTGTTTTTGTGTGGACGGTGAGAAAGGAGAAACTTCTGGCCATCGGAAAAGTACCACCAAGAAAATTCGTGAGCATTCTACATCTTTGTTTAAGGAGAGACTATGATAAAGGTTCTTAAAACCCATGCTTACAGGTTTGCTGATGCGCCTGTCGAGCCGGAATACGTGGAATTCGGGCAGTATTTTCAGGAGGATGCAGAGCATAAAACTCCGATTTCATGGGTGGTTTTGGCAAAGGATGAAAATAAAGTTCTGTTGCTTTCCCGTTATGCCTTGGATTACCAGAACTTTCATCATGAACGAGTCCCTGTTATCTGGGAAAGTTCTGATCTCAGATCCTGGCTTAATACCTATTTCCTCAAAGAAGCCTTTTCAGAAGAAGAACGGGCTCGCATTGTTCTCACGCTAATTGATAACCCTGCCGATCCCAAATATGGTAATCCCGGTGGTCCGGACACAAATGATTACGTGTCCTGCCTGAGTTCACCGGAAGTTTCTGATCTTCTCGAATCTGAAAAAGAAGCCATGTACGACTTTTCCGCCTTTCCCGTGAGAAAGTGCACTCCCACACCGTATGCCTGCAGCAGAGGAGCCAGTAAGAACCATCCCAAAGGCTTTTCCGATTGGTGGCTGAGAACCCCCGGATTGGAGAAGGAACAAGTGCTTATCATCAATTCATCTGGTCTTTTACTGGGTAAGTCTGCAGAACAGCAAACTCCGATCAGACCGGCACTGTGGATAACAGTAAAATAACCATCAAGGCAGATTTTTACAAATACTGCTTTCTTGGAAAAAACATGGAAATTTAGTTGAGGCCGAAATCGGCTTGAGACTGATACAGACTCGATTTCCTGTTGAGGCCAGATCGCTGATTGCACCCGTTCCTAACGAATGTTTCCGGAAATTACCGAGCGTCATTTCCGATGAATCCTGCTCCCCTGATTAGAGGCGGATTAACCCCGAAACTGAGTCCAAAGTAATTCACTACAAAAGCTCTGTACTGTTGTCCTTATGAATGGGATTTCACATCATCATATGCCTAAGAAGTTCCATCTGTGGATGAAAGTTGCTTTCCGGTTGGTGTCGGATATGGTTAAGGAATTAGTCCCGTGGAGTTATGACCATAAGAAAGTCTGGCTCCTGCCAAACGAGGAGCAACTGAAATCAGCGGAGCAAAAAAAATCTGCCGACCATGCATTCCCAAATCTCCCTGAGTTCTCTGCGACCGCATGTCTACGATCCGGTTGAACTACTCTGCTGTGAGTGCTAAATCTCACAAATTCCTACATTCTCAAAGAACTTCTCCTGAATAAACTGGGGTTAGGGGGATGCTTTGCGCATAAATCGATGGGAAGTTACTCATTTTGAGGATTCTGGAAAGGAAACTGAATGGCGTTTTTGTGACTTGAATTCACAAAAACGCAAAAAAACAGGGGACGGATTTTCAGTATTTTTGTTTTTGAGTGATGGATCGTGTTTTTTTTTTTGCATGTGGGAAAATGAGTGTCATACAGTAGTATTAGTATACTAATAGCCGTGTTAGTCTTGAGATTGATATTGCAAAGAAAACTGATGTGGTAACGTGTCAAGAAAAACGGCGACTATAAAGTATATAGCTCGTATAGCTGTATGGTATAACTTATGAAGCATGGTTTACAATTGCATTTTTGATATACCTAAAGTGCAGATACTTAGTTAAACAGATTCTTCTTATAAGTTTTGTTTTGTTATTTGATGGTATAGGTAGCGTGTTATGCCTAGATATAAGTTTGAACGTGATTGCATTTACTGCGATAACGTCAGGTTAGGCAATATTTACCGCGACTGCATTTACAGGGGGAGCAGTTCATCTCCAGGTAGTGGCGATCGTGTGGGAAATATTTACCGTGGGTGTATTTATGAAGGTAGCAGTTCTTCGCCAGGCTCGGGAACCCGTATTGGCAATGTATATAACGGCTACGTGTATTCTGGAAGCAGTTCAAGTCCTGGCAGTGGTCAGAGGGTATGTGAAGTCGATGATGTAACCATTCCCGGTATCGAACACGAAAAGGATGAGATGATTGCTGCAGTCTATCATTTTTTGATTAAGAAGTTCCTCTGATTTGGTTGTTTTTAACATCTTCTGAGGATAACTGTGCAGGAAAACTGGAAATAGTATCAGTTTAAATTATTTCTTTAATGTACTATTTTCAGTATTTTAAAGTTAATTATTTCAATATTTTGGATTATATTAATTACAGGACTTTGAATAATAATGGCTAGATATAAATTTGAAAAGGATTGCATTTATTGCGATGGTACAAGAATTGGTAATATCAAGGGTGATTGTATCTATGAAGGGAACAGTACTTATCCCGGTAATGGCACACGAGTAGGAAACATTAAAGGTGGTTGTATTTTCGAAGGGAACAGTACTTATCCCGGTAATGGCACACGAATTGGTAATGTTAAGAATGGTTATGTTTATTCCGGTAACAGTAACTATCCTGGCAACGGCCAAAAGGTTTGCTCTGTTGATGATGTAACCATTTCTGGTATTGAGCGAGAAAAGGATGAGATGATTGCTGCAGTATATCATTTTCTTATTAAAAAAATTCTGTAATGATTATTAGTAATATGGTTAATGGTAATTAATGGTTTGTTAAACCTATAAAATTATAATGTAAACGTGAGTGGTGTGCAAAAAGGTTTGAAACTATATTATCCCAAAATAATCCTGGTCTTTTAAGACTTTTTATTGGTTTTTGGCGAAAAATTCATTTTATGTGCATCGCTCATTTATTTTTATGAAAATAATGATTTTTTTTTGATTCATTATTTTAGAATATGTTAATAATTTTTTACAAGGAAATTAGTACAATGAAGGTTTCTGGAAGAACAACGGTTTCTAAATTTAAGAAAGCATTCAAGGATGAATTTAAAGTTGGGATTCGAGTTTATAACGGGAAATCTTTAGCTGATGAAAATGCTACTCTGTCTTCTATAAAGAAAACTCAAGGTGCTTTGAATGCTGAAGTAGAGCTTCATGGCAGTATGAAGGTTGCGAACGTAGAAAAAATGCTGCTTGAGAAATTGGGTATTCTCACTCAAATAGAGTTATCATCTAATAAACTTGCTGATGATAATGTTACTATTGCTTCGCTTCGTAATGGCACAAATGTAACAGTGAGTAATTCTAAAATTGATTCTAAGAAATCAATATCAGAATCTAATGTTAAATCTAAAGTTTCAGAGAATATTGCTAATGCTCCATTTAAGGATGTTGAAACGTCAGGGCTTCATTCATGCAGACTGTCTTTTAATACAGGTTGTTGTACTTACTATAATGTTATTTCACCATTTTCCTGTGAAGATTTTGATAGTATCCATGGGAATGATGAAGAATTCGATGGGGAAAGTTTTGTTGAGGCTTTAAAATCTGCCAAAGAAGGCGATGAAGTAAATCCGTTTGGATTAACCAGAGATATTGCGGAATTTTTAGAGTATGCCTTTATTGATGATAATAAATTATCATTGAAACTTACAGCTCTGTGGTATGATAAGGAAAATCCAGATATGACCATTTTTGATGATGATGAGCAGACTGAATATGAATTTGAGTTAAGCGACTTAGATGACGAAGTAATTGATAGGAATAGGATTCCCAATGATTCATTTGAATTTATACAAATGAAAGAAGGAGAAGAATTTTACATTGATACAAAATTCGATAAAAATTTATTGATTGAAAGATATAATCAAATGAATTATGGCCCTTCTATTGAACAAATGATAGATGATGATGGTTCTTTCAATAATTTTATTATGGAAGAAGACGCTGAGGAATGGGATTGTTTGAGATTAAAACCAGGTATATATTGCGGATTGATTGATAAAAGAGAAAATTATAATCTGGAAGAGTTAGAGTTTGAAGTTGAAGGTGCGTTTGATCTTTCAAAATTAAAAATAAGGCATTTTGATTTTTTTGAAGATTCGCAGATGCAAAATCTGAAAAATCTAAGATGGCTGAGTTATGACGGTAAGAATATTGATATATATAACTTATTAGGTCATGACGGAGTAAAGAATTTCTACGGACTTCAATTTTATATTTTTCAGGTCGATGATGACGGGCATGTAACTATTTTAGCAAAATTATTAGAAAGGGATAATAGCGAAATCATTTCCCCTAAATTTTATGATGAGTTGCAAACAGTATTTGATCTTAAGAAGAGTTTGTAAATCCCTCTAGCCACATCCACTCTTGAATAGTTGTTGTTTCGCTCGCTGGGCTACGTGGAGAGAGCTATATCGTCTCTGCTGATGTTTTTGTTGTGTGATGTCCAAGTTGGCTTGCTGTGTGCCCCGTTTGGATCATTAACATTCATGATTTGGAAACATGGGACGGCAATGCCGTACCTCCTGATCTCCAAGTGAAGAGCAGTGCGATAAGCATCGTGATAACTACAGGATAAAATTTTTCAACATTTATGAGTGCAGTGCAAAAATTTGTTATTGAACAAAATTGAAGTAACGCCCCCTTTATTCTAGCCATTAGTTTTCTTTCAAAATGCTTCGTTTTGATTTTTTGCACCAGACTAAATTTATGAAATCCAATAGAACCGGTGAAAATTCAGAATGAGTCAATGATTTGGATTTATGTGTTGGCTTATGGTCATCTTCCTCTTTTTGAATTAAGACTCCGGCCAAAACCGGAGCCAAGATTGCCGCTTCCATAACCGCAGCCAGGCCGGAACCAAAGAGTCAGGCCGCAAAGAGTGCCGCCAGGGATAAGGCTGAAGTGCCAGTTGCAGGATCGGAAAGTACGTTGAAAATGAAGCCATGCCTGCGGCAAAACAAGCTGTCTGGTTCTCAGGACATGGCATTTGCCTAGAAAGAATTCGTGCCGGAGCTTAACGATGGAGTACTTTAAGTTCGGAAGCTATTACCAGAAGACCAGCAGCGGGAAAACTCCCATAGAATGGCTGGCTGGTACTGAAAAAGTCCGGCTCAAGGGTGTTTCTGCTCTCCCGGTATGGTCTGGATGGACTGCAGACAATACCACCATGAAAATGTGACATGACGTGGGAAAAATGCGATCTCCGGGAATGGCTGAACGGGGAGTTTCTGAAGAATGGCTTTACCCCTTCCGAGCAGGATAATATTGCGTTTTCGAAGCTTGCGAATGACAGCAATGTCAGGTTCCGCACCATCGGGGGAAACATCACAGAGGATCGGGTGTTCTGCCTGAGTTTTGGGGAAGCTGAACTCCTTTTTAAGGACGATACGGCCCGAAAATGCGTGCCGATGCCGTATGCAGCAGGAAAAGGGGTCTTTCAATCTAATAATAAATATCTTATGGATTACAGAGGCTGTTGGTGGTGGCTGCGGTCATCGGGCAAGTGTCGGAGCCCCGCGTCTTACGTTCGTACGTGCGGCACACTTTCCCTGCGCGGTCACAACGTCGACGGTGTTGATGGTGCTGTGTGCGGCCTGCTTTATGGGTTAATCTGTAAGATGAAATCTTCAAATATGAAATACACCAATCGCATTTTGCTGCATCCTTTTCTTTTGGCTGATGCGCAGGTTGGGAGAGGTAAATTAAAAGTTAAAAACGTTAATACGTAAGTTTGTTTACGGAGGACTTTGGCAATGAATATAAGTGGAAGAACTACGGTTTCCAAACTCAAGACCATGTTCAGGGAGGAATATGGCATCGGGGTGCGGGTCTATAACGGCAAGCGTATTGCGGATGATTCTGCCACACTGGCTTCAATCAGAAACGGCGGTGATGCAAAACAAAGCGATTTTGAACTCCGTGGCAACATGAAGGTCGGCGATGCCGAGAAGCTTTTTAAGGATGTGTTCGGCATTACGATTCAAATCGAAGACAGTGCTGGAAAACTGGTTGACAACAATGTGACCATCGCATCTCTCAAGACCGCAAAGGATGTTAAGGCTGTGAATCATGACAATTCAAAAGCGATCAAGTCAGCAGCAAAGCCTAAGGTTGTAAAGACCGATGACAAGGCTGCAGCCCTGAAAGCAACCGTGCCGGAGCTTAACGATGTGCAGTACTTTAAGTTTGGAAGCTATTACCAGGAAAACAGTAGCGAGAAAACCCCCATCGAGTGGCTGGTGCTGAAAAAGACCGACTCTAAGGTGCTTCTGCTCTCCAGGTATGGTTTGGATTGCAAGCAATACCACCATGAATATGCGTGCATGACCTGGGAAAAAAGCGATCTCCGAAACTGGCTTAACGGGGAGTTTCTCAGTAATGCCTTTACCGCTTCCGAGCAGGAGAAGATTGTAACCACGAAGATTGAGAATGACAACAATCCTAAATATGGTACCAGCGGGGGAAACAGCACTGAAGATCGGGTGTTCTGCCTGAGCCTTGCGGAAGCGGAGTGTCTTTTTAATGATAATACGCCCCGTAAATGTGTGCCAACGCCGTATGCAGTAGAAAAAGGTGTCGAAGGGGATAGCCGTGAGTTGATTGAAGGCAGAGCCTGCTGTTATTGGTGGCTGCGGTCGCCGGGCAAGCATCAGATTTACGTATCGTTCGTTTTTGCGGACGGAGCGTTAGGCCCGGGTGGTAGCATCGTCAACGGTGATATCAACGCCGTACGGCCTGCTTTATGGGTGAACCTGTAATCTTCCAATCTGGAATATGCCCGTATAGGCGGATCTGATGAATCCGGGGATTGTTTTCGGGACTACTTTGCCGCCTTGCGGAGTGGGCTGGGTTGATTTCCTGAAAAGGATCTGGTGTTGCGTGAGAAGGTGATGCAGGAAGGTTCTGGATGTTGGTGGCAAGGCAAACATGGCTGAAAGAACGGCAAATCGGAAACGGCTTTTTGAAACAGAGTTGGGCCTTGTTTTCTGATTGACCGCCTGAATGTCAGGGGATTACGCAGACACTTCCGTCCCCGAAAAGGGATTCTGCTCTTGGAAATATAGGCAGAAGTGTTATGCCATAGAGTGTCTTTGATTTAAAGGAACTGGAACGCTCGGATTGTGTGGATCTTGTTTTTCGGTAATCAAACCACAGAGAAATAGCGAACGAGAAAGGTTCGGGGAGATAAAAAACAGCTATGTCTTCTTATTTTTCATTGATTTGTCCGTCCAGCATTGTGGGGTGCGGAAGAGAGTAATTCTTTAAGAAAATACTAATAAGGAATGTTAGGTATTTTTGACAAGAATTCTGTCAAGTTTTGATGATGCTGTTTGTTTCTTGTGAATAGCAGATGGTTTTGACACGTGTTGCCGGCATCGTTGTTTTTGAAGATGTGATTTATGCAATGCGTCATGTCATGATATGGAGAAGTTATAAGAATGAAAGTTACCGGAAGAACGACTGTTTCAAAATTAAAAACAGCATTTAAAGATGAATATAAAGTAAATGTTCGTGTTTATGACGGAGAGGGGGTGGCAGATGAAAATGCCACTTTGTCTTCAATAAGGACTGTGCAGGGATCTTTAAATGCCGATATTGATGATCTTCGCGGCAATATGAAGGTTTCCAATGTCGAAAGGATTCTGTTTGAAAAATTAGGTGTTGTCGTCAAATTCGAAGCTTCGCCTGACAGTCTTGCCGATGGTAATGCTACCGTAGCTTCTCTTCGCATTAAATCCGATGAATCATCAGGCGAAGCGAATAAGAGTGATTCCGGCAAGGGAGATAATTCCGAACAGGTCAAAGCAAATGCTGCGGCATCAGAAACGGATGCCGGAGGTTCTAAAGTATCCAGCGGTTCTGATTCGGTACGGGAGACAGTTCCGGGAGCTAAGGATTCCGTTATCAGAGTTACCGGAAGAACTACGGTTGCGAAGTTAAAGAATGCGTTCAGAGACGAATTCAGAGTAAATATTCGCGTTTACGATGGCGCTGATATTGCGGATGACAATGCAACGCTGTCTTCAATAAGGAAAGTACAGGGATCTTTAAATGCCGATATTGATGACCTGCGCGGCAATATGAGGGTTTCCAATGTTGAAAGGATGCTTTTTGAAAAATTAGGCGTTGTGGTTAGATTCGAAGCTTCCCCTGACAGTCTTGCTGACGGTAATGCTACGGTGGCCTCTCTTCGCATTAAATCCGATGAATCATCAGGCGATGAATCATCAGGCGAATCGAATAGGAATGATTTCGGTAAATCATTTTCTGAAGTTAAAAATAATTCTGCACAGGATTCTCAGGCAGCAAAATCTGCTGCCGCTGCTGGTGCACCGGAATCAAATGCGGCACAAGAGAAAGTTTCGGATGATGATTACATCATCAGAGTTACCGGAAGGACTACGGTTGCGAGGTTAAAAAATGCATTCAGAGACGAATTCAGAGTAAATATTCGCGTTTACGATGGCGCTGATATTGCGGATGACAATGCAACCTTGTCATCAATAAGGACAGTGCAGGGATCTTTAAATGCCGAAATTGATGATCTTCGCGGCAATATGAGGATTTCCAATGTTGAAAGATTACTGCTTGAAACACTGGGTGTTGTTGTCAGGTTCGAAGCTTCGCCGGACAAACTGGCTGACGGCAGCGCTACCGTGGCTTCTGTTCGCATTAAATCTGATGAATCATCAGGCGCTGATCCAAGCAAGGATTCTCAATCCGAACGGCAGAAAACATCAGAGCCTTCTGACGGGAGCAAGTCGAAGGGATCTGACAAGACAAATGCCAAGGAAGTAGATGATTCATTACCGCGAAACAGCGGGTTCAGAGTTACCGGAAGAACGACGGTATCGAAATTTAAATCAGCTATTAAAGATGGATTTTTGCTAGACGTTTGTGTTTATGCAGGAGATGAATTGGCAGATGACAACGCCACCTTGTCATCAATACGGACAGCGCAAGGATCTTTGAATGCCGATATTGATGACATCCGCGGCAATATGAAGGTTGCCAATGCTGAGAGGCAGTTGTTTGAAAAATTAGGTGTAGTAGTCAGGTTCCAGGTTTCACCTGGCGTGCTTGCTGATGGTAATGCCACTGTAGCGTCTCTTCGCAATAAAGCTGATGAAATTTCAGGCGAATCAAAAATAACAGTTTCGGAAAAATCGGTTTCAGAAGTTCCGAATTATTCAGCAAGCGCTGAAACTAAGCAAACTGCAGTGCCGGAAAGTCCTGAAACCGTTAAGACCGCAGAAGACGATGTAACTGCTGGTAATAACAAGGATTCGGGGGATTCTGATTTGACGCAGGAAATTCCCCAGGATGCAGAAGCGGGCGGATATATCAGGTTCGGCAGCTATTATCAGGATAATGCCGCCGAAAAGACTCCCGTGGAATGGCTGGTGCTGGAAAAGAAAACAGAAGAGCTTTTGTTGATAAGCCGTTATGCATTGGAGTGCAGGCAGTATCATCATGACAGAGTTAACGTGACCTGGGAGAAAAGCGACCTGAGAAAATGGCTGAACAATGATTTTCTGAAGGAGGCTTTTTCAGCCGAGGAGCGCGAGAGAATCAAAGAATGCAAACTCAAGAATGATGACAATCCCGAGGAAAATACAAAGGGCGGAAATGATACGAAGGATCGGGTTTTTCTGCTGAGTATTCAAGAGGCTGGTCAGTATTTTACTGATGATGATACCCGGAAGTGCAAGTCTACAAAACATGCGGAAGACAAGCACCTCCTGATTGATGAAACCGGCTTTTCTGATTGGTGGTTGCGTTCTCCGGGTACTCGAAAGCATGCGGCAATTGTTTTTGCAGACGGAGTTATCGATATGTACGGGACTCCCGTCAACAAAGACGGAATCTGTTCCGTGCGCCCTGTTTTATGGCTTATCCTGAATTAGGCAATTTGAAATCAATCATTTCTGCGGTGATGCCTGCTAAAGCTGACTGTGATTTGGCAGTTATCGGATTTCAAGAATCGAGGAGTATCCCCGACAGATGAATTTGCAAATAACATTCTGCCCCTGCAATCAAAAGCAGGGCGAATTAAAAGCAGGGGCAGAGATTGAAAGTTATTTTCAGCGGGTTGGCGTGCCATAAAGACAACGGAATGTTTGTTGTTCAGGAGCAATCTATTGCAAAGGTGCCTGACAAAACAGACAGACCGGCTGAGTTCTGTATTCTCCCTTTTTTCAATTTAACACGATATAAGAGAGCAAATGAAATATGAAAGTGAAAGATTCGACAAATATTATTGATATTCCTCTCCGTAATGCCAGTGAGGACATGCTTGACACGAAAAAATATGTTCAGGGACTTGCCCAGTATTTAAGCCTGTCTTCAATGCCTACCACCGTTGCCATTCAGGGTCAGTGGGGATCAGGCAAAACCTCTTTTATGAATCAGCTCAGAAGCATTCTGTGTGAACCTGACAAGGCAAATGGCAGCACCCCGCAGTTTTTCGGCGTCTGGATCAACATGTGGGAATACTCCATGATGAAAACTCCGGAGCAAACTCTGATAGCTGTAATCAAAGGAATGATTAAAGAATGCGAAAGGATTATGCGTGAGATTAAAGCATCTCCGGTTGTTTGGAATGACGTTAAAAATAAAGCTACTTCTTTCCTTAAAGGAGCTGGCAAAGTTTTAGTAACATCAGCGGCAAAGGTCGCAGCTAATGCATCGGGGGGGCTGGTTGACGGAGACGCAGTAGGAGAAGCAGCCGCTTCGTTATTTTCAGATGATGGGTTTAATGAAACAAATCCTCAGGAGTTCAGAGATGCATTTTCCGATGCGGTGCAAAAATGCATAGACAGTCAGAAAGAAAAACCCGGGCGCCGTGGTTTCATTTTTTTTATTGACGATTTGGATCGTATCAACCCTGAAAACGCCGTGCAGATTCTGGAGCTTCTCAAAAACATGTTTGAAGTCAATAGCTGCATTTTTGTGCTGGCGATTGACTATGACGTGGTGGTAAAAGGTCTCAAGACCAAATTTGGCAGCACCAGCAACAATGATGACCGGGCGTTCAGATCCTTTTTTGACAAGATCATCCAAATGCCGTTTTCCATGCCTATCGGCGCCTACGATATAACCACCTTCCTGGAGGATTCTCTTAAGAACATCGGATATTTCACAGCCGATGAACTTCGCAAAGAGGTCAAGCTGAATCTGGAAAATAATGATAATAATCTGGATACCGTTATCAGTGTGGTTGACGAAATGACGCGGTTGTCTACAGGAACAAACCCGCGCTCGATAAAGAGATTAATCAATACTTTGTCCTTAATTAAAATTATCAGCAATATTCAAAATCAGCAGTCTGAAGGCGAAGATCCTCTCAGTATCAATGATTATCTTATGAATTACGGCCTGGTATGTATCCAGATTGCATATCCGCAGATATATGATCGCATTATTGAGGAGCCGAATTTTCTTTCATGGGATGACGATACAGCGCGGAAGTTCAGACTGGAACTTCTGAAGGATGATAAGAAGGCTCTTCTGGACAGTGCCACAGAATTTGATGAAGACTGGGAAAAGGTGGTTTATCGTATCTGCATGACCAGTTCGTATCTTTTGATTTCCGTTCTCAATATATCGAACCTGCTTAATCTCATAAGAGCTTTGTATCCTGCTGATCAGTTTGAAAGCAAGATTAACAAGATGCTGGGCATGACTTCGGTAACATCGGTAACATCGGTGGCAAAAACAGAGATGCTTTCTGACAAGCGTCAGGCAACGATTGAAGCAAGAAAGACTTACTGGAAGGAATTCATTAATTATGCCTATACAAATTCGGATATAGCTGAGATTTTCACCAAGCAACCCAAACCGAATGAGGGAGGCTGGCTTTATTTTTCCATAAAAGGTACCGGCTGCAGTATCCAGGTAGTGCTTAACCTGAGCAAAAACGAACTCCGGGTAGAGATGCATTTAAAGAACGAAAAGCAGTTTTCACAGATGTTTCGTAAAAAATCAGCTATTGAGTCTTCTGCCGGAATTACCTTTGACTGGCATGATTCTGGTTCAACTGTCCGGATAGAGAACAACAACTTTAACCTTTCGAACAAGGAAGAGTGGCCTAAACAGTTTGAGTGGATCGTCGGGAAGATCCTCGTAATATACGAAACCTTCAAGAATTTCCTGTAAATTAGCGGTTTCAGCTGAGCGTCAGCGGAAGCTCACGATAGCCGCCAGGCATTATGTTCCTGACGGATGAGGTGAGATTCCAGTTTGTTCCTCCGGATTTTGTGCTGCCCCTGTTTTTGTATAGCAAGGTTTAGTTATGAAAGATTCAACCAATTAAGAGTTTTTCGTAAAAGATTTAAAGATATCAGCTTTTGGAGCGACTAATGAAAAAATGTACCAACATCATTGATTCCCCGCTGGAGGGAGGTTCCGGAGACCTTCTGGGGGTGAGCGATTATGTTGAAGCTCTAAGCAGCTTTCTGTCATCTGCCAGCATGCCCACCACCATTGCCATTCAGGGGGAATGGGGATCCGGCAAAACCTCGTTCATGAACCAGATTAAGTCCCGGCTCTGCGATGATGCGGATGAGAAAATAGCGGACAAACCTTTTCACGGTATTTGGGTCAACATGTGGGAATACTCCATGATGAAGAATCCGGAGGATATCCTTATCAATGTGATCAAGGGCCTTACAAACGCCTGCGCCGAGGTCTATGAAAGCCGCTCTGAGAAGGGTGGCTTAGACGTGCAGGATCTCAAGAAAAAGACCTGGAGCTTTCTCAAGGCAACCAGCGCACTGGCTGCTAAAGTTGGCATGAATGCCATGGGACTTGATGGTGAAAAGACAGTTAACAGTCTTGTGGATAACTTCAAAGGAGATGATGGGTTAAGCCTTAAGGAGGTACGTCCCAGAGATTTCCGGAATGCTTTTGAAAAGGTAGTCACCGAGTGTCTGGCGCAGGATCAGAAGAACGGAGAAACCAGTAAAAAGGGCTTCATGTTCTTTATTGATGACCTTGACCGCATTCCGCCGGAAAATGCTGTGCGCATCCTGGAGCTTCTGAAAAACCTTTTTGAGGTGGATAACTGCATTTTTGTGCTGGCTATCGACTACGAGGTGGTGGTAAAGGGGCTTAAAGCCAAATTCGGAGCGGAGTCTCAGATGGATGAAAGAGCCTACCGCTCGTTCTTCGACAAGATTATCCAGATGCCTTTCTCCATGCCCATCGGGGCCTACAACATCACCGGCTTTGTGGCCACATCCGTGGAGAGCATCGGAGTGTTTTCCGGTGACGAACTAAAGACGGAGCTCACGTTAAACGACGAGAAATCCCAGGTATCTGACATCCTTTCGGACATGGTGTTCCTTTCCACCGGCACCAATCCCCGTTCCATAAAACGGCTCCTGAACAGTCTTTCCCTCATCGATATCATGCACCGCATCAAGATGAAAAAGGAACGGGAAAACGGCAATGAAGTCAGTGATATGACTCCTGCAGACAAGGCGATGAATTTCGGGCTAGTATGCGTTCAGGTGGCTTATCCGGACATTTACGACCTCCTGGTTCAGGAATCGAATTTTCTGGACTGGGACGAAGCCTCGGCAAGAGATTTCAGACTGCCTGCACTCTCTCCGGAAAAGTCTGAATCTCTGAAACTGATCTCCGAGTTTGACGAGGTGTGGGAGCAAGTGCTTTACCGGGCCTGTCAGAAGAGCGTATACCTTTCCAACAGAGCACTTAACGTTTCCAGGCTTCTGAACAAAATCCGTTATCTCTGTTCGGATATGGAGGGATTTTCTTCGAAGATTAGCGAACTTTTAGGAATGTCTGCGGTTACGACTGTCACATCGTCAGATTTAACAAGACAGTCATTAAATCGAAATTCCAGAGGCAGTTTACTTTTAGAAAATATTGATGAACTGGATCTTGGAGCAATGACAATTGAACAACGTCATAATCTGTATAATGTAATTAAAGCACTTGGTGCTAATATTGAACCAAAGTTTGTTTCTTCAAATAGTAGTGGTGATTATATAGATTTTAAAATTAAAATTTTGAAAAAACTTAAAGATTTTGTTACTGTAAGGCCAAGAAAAAAAGGTTATCGTTTGTGGTTTTATCTGCCGGAAGAAGAAACCTGTAATAAATATGAAAACATAACTCAGGCTGCAAACCAGTACGGATATACATACAAAGCATATAACGACGTTCATGTTTATAGATTTAGTGCTACCATTAAAGATTCAGAATCAGAAAATGGCGCTTATGAATTTATAAGAATGATTTATAAGGCTTGGATGGATTATATTGAAAATCTTGATAAAGAATGATTTAAATTTAAGGATATAAATAATTCAGTGTTACTGTAAAAGATGATAAATCATCAAAATGATGTTCTTGAATTTGTAACCTTAATTTATAAAGTATGTGATAAGTATATAATAAAAGAGCAGTAATTTAGTAAATGCTGTCATGCAGTATTTATCTGATTTTCGTGGTGACTCTGTTATTTGTATAGCAAGGTTTAATTATGAAAGATTCAACCAATAATCAACATGCATCATCAGGCGGTTCCGGTGTGATCATTCCTGATGTTGAAAAGTACACAGAAGACTTAGGACAGCAGGTAACCAATTCTCACATGCCAGCCGTTGTGGCAGTTCAGGGGCCGTGGGATTTTGGCAGAAGCTTTTTAATGACCCGGCTCGAAGAATATCTGTGCGGCTCAGGTGATGGAAAAGCACCGCAGTATTTCGGTATCAGGATCACCGTTCCGGAATACAGTGATGACGAAGATGGTTCCGGAAAGGTTCTCACTGCGGTGCTTCAGGGAATGGAGAAGGGCTGTACCGATGTTATGAATGAACTTCAGATTCCCAGCACTGCTGTCGGGGCACTGGAGAATAAGACACGGAAATATCTTATGTGTTTCGAATCCCTCAAGGATGGCTCAGTGCTTGATGTGGAGCTTTTATTTTCAGACAGTGATGATAATTGTTCCGGTTCGGCAACAGATCCGGTAAGAGCTGGACAGGATCCGTCCAGGCAATTGGTGGATGACCTCAAGGCAAAAGCCTGGTCATTTTTGAAAAACACTAAAAAAGTTGTGTCATCAGAAGCGGTAAAGGCTGGTGTCAATGCCATCGGACTGGATGGCGAGTCTGCCATGTCATTTTTGAAAGGAACCAAAAGCGTTGCGTTATCAGAAGCGGTAAAGGCTGGTGTCAATGCCATCGGATTGGATGGCGAATCTGTTCTCGGTGCTCTCGGTGCGGATTCCGAAATCTTTAAAAAGACTTCCTGCAGTCTTGTCAGCAGTGTTGCCAAGGAACTCGCCGAAGCGTTTTCTCAGGCTGTGGATAACTGTCTGAAGATTCAGCCGGAGTGTCGCGGCTTTATGTTTTTGATAGACGGTCTGGAAAATGTCAGTCCCGATCATGCGATTCAGGATCTCGATCTTTTAAAAGACATCTTTGATGTCAGAAACTCCGTGTTTGTTCTCGGTCTAGATTCTGCTTTTGTTGCCAAAGGTCTTGAGTCGGAATCCGACAGCGCTTTACGGGATCCCGCACAGTTTATCGGCAGAATTGCTTCATCATCATTTGTGTATCCGGTAACGCCGCATGATGTTACGGTTTTTCTTGAGGATGCTCTGAAGAATGCCGGCTGTTTCAGCGCTGAAGATTTCGGAAAAGAGATCAGTTTTAACTGGAATGTAAATGTTGTTCCGGGTACGGTTCAGGGAATCATTGATGAAATGACGCGGCTGTCCGTAGGCCCAGATGTGAACAAAATGAGTCAGGTTGCTGATATTTTAAGCAGTATCAAGGGCAGCGACAGTGATCAATCAGGATCCCCAGCTCTTGATGTAACCGATTATCTTACGGGCTACGGGCTTGGGTGTCTTCTGGTGGCGTATCCGGAGATTTACGATTACGTAGTGCAGCATCCCGGAGCAATGGTATGGAATGAGGATCAGATAAAACATTTTCAGGCAAGCCGTTTTCTAATTCCATCCCTGTTGGGGAATACAACAAAACTGTTTAAGAATCTGACCGGCAAACCGGGCATGACCAAAGAGGGTTTTTATACTTGCAATGACAGTGAGTTCGGCATAGAGCTTCCCAGTCTGAATGCTTCGAAGCTTTTGGTCATCATCAGAGCGCTTACAGATCAGGATCAGCTTGAAGAAAGGATTAGAAGGCTAACCAGCCTCATATCAGAGAACATGGAAGCCGTGCCGGAGGACGAGGCAGATTCAGTCGGGATTTCCGAAAGACGTCAGGCGACACTGGATACCAGATATTCATTCTGGGAGTCATTCATCAGCTATGCCTTTGAGAATCCGGAATTTGCGGCGCATTTCAAGAAGAAAAAGCCGACTCAGGGAAGATGGATAACCTTCGGTGTGGATGCTACCGGCTGCCATATCGGAGTGGTTTTAAATTTGCGCAGAAACGAACTCCGGGTGGAGCTTTTTATCCGGGATGACCGGAAGCTGTATTTTACGCTGGCCAGTCAGAAAGGGGCTATCGAAGCCGAAGCCGGGCTGAAATTTGAGTGGCGGGATGTGGGCGGAAAAAACAGCAGCGTTCGTATCGAAAATCACAGCTTCACGCTTACCAGCGAGGGGGAACGCCATAAGCAGTTTGACTGGCTGATTGACGTCATTCTCAGAATGAGGAATACCTTCGTAAAATACCTGTAAAGCGCATATTGAGGATTCCCTGGCAGCAGTTTTTTGAGGCTGCTGCTGTGATTGCTCTCATGTTGTGAAACGAAATCCCCGGCTTAAAAAGTGATGCCGGTATCCTGCTTGTGTTTCCTTTAGGTTGTGTTTTACAGGGGGAGCTTAGCGGTTTAAACTGCCTTATCAGTAAACACCGGATGAATGGGCACAATAACCGAGAAAAAGGTGCGATCCTCATCCGTTAAAAATGTTGGCAGGGGAGAGCCGTTGGCTTTGATGGCTTCAATTGCCCTCGGTATCCCGGTGTTTCTGCCCTCAGCCATCTGGAGCTCCTTCAGAAAATCCCCGATGCGTCTGTTACGGTATCTCCTGGCGCGCATCTGATAATTGCGGATATCAGCAGCTGAAATTGAACTGTCAGGCCCCGGAACGCTGGTAATTTCAATTTTGTCTCGTTCTATGCGTATGGTTACCGGTTCATATTCCTGATAAGAGCGGTGAAAAACGGCATTTGACACGAATTCCTTCAGAGCGGCGTAGCTGTAATTTTTAATTCTGACGGCTTCAGCCTGATCCGGAAGCTTAAAAACCTTCTCGGCAATTACATGGTTTTTTAAGTAACTGAGAGCACTGCGGAGCTGTTCGTCAATAGGGCCGGAAAGTATTCTTTCCTCCATGCCCTGTCCGGTTTCATCAGGAATATCAACAATTTCAATTCTCGTGTACGGGAAAAAACTTTCCGGATTGTCGTTAAAGAACAGGAGACCGGCATTAAGAGGTTTGCAGCATTCCCTGGGGCCGACAATGCGCAAATCTGCCGCGATAGCTTCACAAGTGAGATTGTCTCCGCCATCGGAACTTTCAAGCAAACTGCTTTCAGTATTCTTGAGATAGTTTCTGAGAAGCGGATACTTCAGATCCTTGATTTCCGCCCGGGGATTCATGCGATCATCGAAGGGAATGTTGTGGGATAAGGAAAGAAGCTCATTAACATCCGGCTCCGTTGCCTCAATGGTGCCGGCCATCCTGCGGATGTAATAAACCATTTCGCTGTTCTCTTGAGACGGAGCAGAGGGCTTTTTCGGGCACAGATACGGACGCTCATATCCCCCGGGACACCAGATGAGAAGGATCTGCTTTCCGTCGATGGCTGCCTGCTGGATTTCCGGCAAATACACCGGCTGTAACAGCCCGCAGCAGCGTAAGATATCCTGCTGAATAGCAGCAAGCTGACTCTCCTCAAGTCCGCTTACCGGTCTTACTGCTCTCCCGTTTTCTTCCCGGGCTCCAATCACCAGATACCCGCCGCTTCGGTTATCGATGTCATTGGCAAAGGCGCTGATGGTTTTTAAGGCATCATCAGGATCCCATCTTTCCAGGAACTCGATTCTGTCCCGCACAGCCGCATTCCCGCCTGCATTGCTGCCGTAAGAGCCATTCAATATTTTTTCTATGTTAATCGGAATTGCCATTTTCCTGCCCCGCCAAGACTTTTTACGCCTTATTTCCTGTTAAATCACCACTGACCTGCTATTGACTTACTCTTTAATCTTAGACGTCTCCTGATGGTAAGTCAAAGAATCTCCTGAACCTAGTACTCCGGAAACAGGCGCAGCCTCTGAAATCGGGCTTCCTCTGAAATCAGGATCGTTATGATTGGCCGTCCTGTGATTGTGATGCTGGAAATTCCAAAATTCATCTCCCGTCTGACCGGCAGCTGATCAGCGCGAGCAAGAACAAGCCGCAGATTTGTCGGAAGAAGGGCTCGCGTTCGTAGTTCCCACGGCCATATTTCTGACAGACTTTCTCTCTCAAACCTTCCACCCTGTCAACCCTTGAACCCCGTCAAACCTTCTGCCCTGACAAACTTTTCATCCTGATAAACTTGCCAGCCCGGCAAACAGAGCCTAACAGCTTCCGGATTTGATCCCCGCAGGATTACTGTCCTCCCGTTCAGGATACCGGCATGATGTTGGTGTAAAATTAGACCGTTGCACCGTCTTTTTAGGGGAGCACGGGAGCTTCGCAGGGTAATGCCTTGCTCGCAGCGGGGATGCGTTATTCACTGTGCCCGGGGAGGCCGCATCCGGGCCAGAAAAAAAATAAAGTCAAAACCCAAGCTCCAGGAAAAATAATCCCCCGGTAAAACCCGACCCCTGAACCCAAACCTAAAGACAGCAAGACCGGCGGCGCAAAAATCTGTCGGCCAGTGCCGCAAAAATCAGATTACCGGCGCCGCAACAATAAGATGACCGCCCCAGCCGGTGCCAAACAGACAAGACGGGAGCATGACTTTACGAGGAGCAAAAGAAATGACAGAAGAGATGACAGAGAAGATGACAGAGAAGATTACAGATTACGGTGCTCTTTGCTATGACAATGACGCGGAATTAACCTACAGCTATAAGGGGATCACCTACAAGCTTACCTCCTACCCCTACGAGCCCTGCATGTATCTCAAAAGGGATGACTCCCTCATCTGCGTCCTTCATAATGCCTTTACCACGTATTACATTGCAGAGACATTCTCGGCCGGCAAAAAGGCGCAGATCTACAGGTGGGAGTACGACGAGAAGGAGTTCTGTCAGATACTGGCTACGGTTCTTGAGAGCGGCCGCAGCGATCTTGATTTCACCTACGCCGCAAAGCTCTGGCAGGAGGGCGTTTCCGGCAAGAGTCCTTCCGGCGCCAAGACCAAGCCCCGATCTCTCGCTTCCCGTGTCCCCGGCAAAAAAAACGCCGTCCCAAAGTAACAGGACTTTCCCATGCCCGAGCAGACATTTAAAAAACACTATCAGAATATTCTGGATTATCCGGGCTTCCGGAAGGACGGCCGGGGAGCTGCTCCCTTTCTTCCCATGAGCCGGAAGGAAATGACGGCTCTCGGCTGGGACTTTTGCGACATTATTCTGGTTTCCGGGGATGCCTATGTGGATCACCCCAGCTTCTGCACGGCCATTATCGGAAGGTACCTTGAGGCCTTCGGTTTTCGGGTGGGGGTAATCGCCCAGCCGGACTGGAAGAGCCGGGATGCCTTTATGATCCTAGGCCGGCCCCGGCTGTTTTTCGGGGTAACCGCCGGCAATATGGATTCCATGATCAACCATTACACCGCAGAACGCCGCATCAGAAGCGACGATGCCTATACCCCGGGCAATGCGGCCGGCAAAAGACCGGATCGGGCCACGGTAGTCTACACCCAGAGAATCAAGGAGGCCTATAAGGGCATTCCGGTGGTGCTGGGCGGCATCGAGGCCTCTCTCCGGCGCTTCGCCCATTATGACTACTGGTCGGATACGGTAAAGAATTCCGTGCTGCCGGATTCCAAAGCGGATATTCTGGTGTACGGGAACGGCGAACGCCCCATTATCGAAATTGCCTGGCGATTGTCTCAGGGAGAGGACATCAAAAGTCTTACGGATATCCGGGGCACTGCCGTGATGCTGGGGGATCTCCCCCCGGGCTTCACCGGCATCGATGCCCGGAAGCCCGAGGCCGGAATCCCCATCCCGCCCCGGAAAAACCCTTACTGCGACCTATGCTCCCGGAACGACAGGGCTCAGGCGGCTCCGGAGCAGTCCCAGCCCGCATCCCCGACACTATCCCAGAACCCGTTACCGTCCTTATCCCCAGCTTCATTACCGGAGCCGAGCACAGAGCCGGCTCAGTCCCCAGCGGTTTCCGCGCTTTCTGCCGCCGCATCTGAAAACGTATCATCATCTGCGTCACCATCCGTATCATCGTCCGCAGCATCAGCCGCCTCACCTGCTGCCTCCTCAGTTCATGCTCCGGCCCCTGACGCCATCCCGGAGAAGTATGTGCTGATGCCCTCCGCCGAGGAGGTGAAAAAGGATCGGCTCCTTTATGCCCAGGCGGCCCACCTGATGCTGCTGGAGACCAACCCCTACTGCGCCCGCTGTCTTGCTCAGGCTCACGGGAGCCGCTATGTCTGGGTGAATCCGCCTTCCTTCCCTCTGACCACGCCGGAATATGACGCCGTCTATGAGCTTCCCTTCAGAAGAGTGCCCCATCCGGCCTATAAGGGGGAACGCATTCCGGCCTACGACATGATAAAGGAGTCGGTGTCCATTATGCGGGGCTGCTTCGGGGGCTGCAGCTTCTGCTCCATTACCGCCCATGAAGGGAAAATCATTCAGAGCCGTTCCGAGGACTCCGTGGTGCATGAGGTTACCGAGGTTAAGGATAAAACCCCGGGCTTCAAGGGAGTGCTTTCGGATCTGGGCGGCCCCTCCGCCAACATGTACCGGCTGGGCTGCAGCGATCCCCGGGCTCAGGCCTCCTGCCGCAGGCCCTCTTGTCTTTACCCGGAGCCCTGCCGGAAGCTTAATACGGATCATCGCAGCCTTATAGAACTCTATCGCCGCATTCGGAGCCTCCCCTTTATCAGAAGGGTGTTTATCGCTTCAGGGGTGCGCATTGATCTGGCGCTCCGGGATCCGGAGTACATCCGGGAGCTGGTCACCCACCATGTGGGCGGTCTTCTTAAAATCGCCCCCGAGCATACTGAGCCCGAGGTGCTGTCCCGGATGCTGAAGCCGGCCATTTCCGGTTATGACGAATTTAAAAAACTCTTTGACCGCTATTCCGCGGAGGCCGGCAAAAAGCAGTACCTGATCCCGTATTTCATGTCCTCCCACCCCGGTTCGGAACTTAAATCCATGATCCGGCTGGCGCTCTGGCTGAAAAAACGCGGTTTTGAGCTGGATCAGGTGCAGAATTACATTCCCACTCCCATGGCCGGAGCCGCTGCCATGTACTATACCGGCATGAATCCCTACGAAAGGATTAAATCCGGGGATAACAGCGAAGTATTTGTCGCCAAGGGGGATAGCGCCCGGAAAAGACAGAAGGCGATTTTGCGTTATCATGATCCCGCGAACTTTGCCGTAATCAGGGAGGCGCTCCGGGAACTCGGGATGGAATACCTTATCGGCACCGGCCCTGATGCTCTGGTGCCGCCCGCCGGCGCCGGAGACCGAAGCAGCGCCTCCCGTCCCCGCTACGGCTTTGAGCGGGAGGAACGGGGCCGGAGGGAGGACACCGGCAGAAATAACGTCAGAAATAACGACAGAATGAAAAACTCCGGACGCAGCGCCGGGGCAGGTTTCGGCAATAGCCGCGGGAGTACCTCCGGGAACAGCCGCGGGAGTACCTCCGGGAACAGCCGCGGCAATGACCGGAGGACATCCGGCAAAATGCCGCATCCGGACAGCAGAAACGGCGCTTCTGGCAAACACAGAAACAGGGACAAGGACAGATGAAATACATTGACGGCAGAGTGATGCATATCGGGGATACGGTGCTTTTTCAGAAAAAGATGCTGGGCACGGTGCAGGCGGTGCTGGATCTCCGGGAGTTTTCCCCGGTACTGGATCCTTCGGAGTTTTCCGGGATGGAAACGGGGCTTATGGTAGAATTCAATGACGGGAGCGCCCTGTTTTTTGAGGAACTGCCGGAGGATCTTATGCTCCTTAAGAGAAACAGCTCCTATGCCGACGAAGTGCGGGAGGATATCGTTAAGCGGCATGCCGAGGATCCCGTCCTGGCGCCTCTCCCTGATACAGCGGATATTCCGGAGCATCAGCTCTGGTAAACACTGGGGTAATAACTGGAAAAATAAAGAACATGAAAGCTTTTGGAAAAATACTCATAATGATCCTGGCTCTTACGGTAATGGCTGGAGTTCCGGGCTGCAAGAAACACGGCAAAAAGGTTATCGAGGAACCGGAGGACGAAACCCTGCTGGGGGTGGACGCCGATCATGACGGCATCCGGGACAATGTCATGGCTAAAATGAAAAAGGATTTTTACATGATCACCCCGGACGAGTTTAAAGTGCTGGAGCAGAACGCCCGGGTGTTTCAGGAGATCCTGGAGACCAGACCGGAGGATCGCACCGGCGTCCTGCTGGCCCGGGGGCATTTGGACGACGCCTTTAACTGCGGCATAACGGTTTACGGCGAGGAGCTTAATTATGACAACTTTTCGGTCATGCTGACCCAGGTGCGCCAGTGGTACTTTGACAATCCCCTGAGAAAGGCCGCCCATCAGGAGTTTCTCATCAGAAGCCGGGAGTACATATATCAGCCCCTGAATCTGGAAGGAAACAATACCTGCGAGTTCGAGCTTTCCCCGGAAACTCTGAAGCTTATTGAGATCCGAAAGGAGATCAAGAGGAGAAAGGCCGAGAAGGAACAGGCCGAGAAAGCGCAGGCTGAAAAGTAACGACAGACAAAAACAGAAGAGAAAAAATCATGCAATACGAAATACTAAGTCAGGACACCTTTCCCATGCTCAGAGTGTCATTGGATCAGGGAGAGCATATTTGCTGCGAGCGGGGCGCCATGATCACCATGAGTCAGGGCCTTAAGCTGGAGGGCGGGGTCAAGGGCGGTCTTGCCGGCGGTCTTATTCGCTCGTTTCTGACCCATGAATCGTTTTTTACCTCCAGCATCACCGCAGCCAGTTCTTCCGGCTCCGTCTGCCTGGGCTCCGGGGATCACGGCAGCATTCTGGCTCTCGGCGTTACTCCGGAGAAGGGCCTTGTGGCGCAGAAGGGCTCTTACCTCGCCAGCACCCCTGATGTGGAACTCGGCACCAAAATGCAGGGACTTTTTCAGGGGCTGACCTCCCGGCAGGGCTTTTTTCTGATCCACCTTACCGGATCCGGAACCGCTTTTCTCTCGGCTGCCGGCGCCGCCCATCGCTTTGATCTGGAGCCGGGGGAGACCATGGTGGTGGATAACGGCCATCTTCTGGCCTGGGACGAGGATCTGGAATACACCATGCAGAAGGCCGCGGGACTGCTTTCCAGCGTGACCTCCGGGGAAGGGCTGGTATGCAAGTTCACCGGACCGGGAACCCTTTACATTCATACCACGAAGTACAGCGTTGCGCGCAAAAAGAAGGGAAAGACGGGCTGTCTGGGATCAATTTTCGATTTCGCGATCTAGCGATTACCAGGTTCTTTACAGCGCTGCAGCAGTTTTAAACCTTTTCCCAGCTCATACCGGGCTCATCCCGGGTTAAGTTCTTAACCCCCGGTATCCGGCGGTAAAGGCCCGGAAGATCCCGGGCGCTGTTTTTGTCTTATGCTCATAAAAATGCGTTACAGCCGGCAGATATGGAGCATCATCCTTTGAAAACATCTGAAATTTTTGTGTAATAGGTTTCATTCCCGCTGCTTGTCCCCGAAAACTGATGATCTCGATCCTTTTATTGACTTCGGAAAATTGTTCAAATGATGTCTTTTTCCTATAATACGAAAAGGTTTTCGTTTTTAAGGCTGGTTTAGATGAAAATACGAGACTCGGGACAGAAGATTAAAAGAGCTGCCGGAAAGGTTCTTTCCATGCTGAGCATAAAGAACGTTTCCCTTCTGTACCGCATATACATATCCTTTGCCATAATTGTTCTGGGATTTGCCATAAGCTTCGGACTTACGAGTCTTTATCAGATCGATATTAACAGTTCCTTCACCGCCGTGGAGCGGGAAGCCAATCCTATCAGCATCAGTTCTCACAAGCTGCAGATTTCTCTTCTGGCGGCCAATCAGGCTCTTTTTAAAATCATCGGAGCGCAGACCACGGACGAAGTGGACAAGCTGGCAAACGAGCTCAAAGTGGGCCGGGTGCAGCTGGATGCCGATCTGGAATCGCTGGAGGAGCTGGTAGGCAGCAGCACCGTTATTCAGAGTTCCTCTCCGGAAATTCTGGAGCGGGTAAAGGCTCTGCATTCCTTTGTCCGCAAGTATCTTGACGTTACCGAGCCCATTCCGGCCAACAGACGGAAGTTTCTGGAGCACCGGGCCAAAATCAACAAAACCCAGACCGAGACTCAGGGCCTCATTAACCTCATGACCCTGGAAATTGACCGCACTGCGGAGGCCACGGGAGATGACTTCGTCAAGAACATCGTGGTTTACATGAACCCCATCCGCATCGGCATTGAAAATCAGCTTTACGATGCCTTTAAGTTAAGCTCTCCCCAAAAAATAAAAGAAATCTATGACCGGATGCCGGTGCAGTTCGACATGTTCATGGAAAAGGTGACAGAACTGGACGGCGAGGTGCCCGGCACCATTAACAACCTCAAGAACGGCTACCTGGATCCCTTCAAGAGACATATCATGGAGCCCAAGGGCGTGCTGTACCAGACCTATGAGCTGGCTCTGGAGGGGGAAAGCCTGGAGGCGGTCATTGATGAAGGCATCAAGATCATTCAGAGCACCGAAGAGAATCTGATAATCCTCCAGAATAATGCCCGGGATTTCTCCGCCAAGGCTTCCCAGAAG
>JAEEGF010550409.1_pt1 | contig 43064 bp, 64 predicted proteins | sample 9134171 | NCBI WGS metagenome assembly JAEEGF01 (sample SAMN16246542, study PRJNA631951) | gut metagenome | biome: gut microbiome; feature: rumen; material: AP-attached | host: Bos | place: Iran: Karaj | collected 2018-10 | reverse complement strand
CCACAACCTACGAATATGAATTCAGCGGCATGAGATTAAATCCTACGATCAACGCAAAGGGCGGAGACCAGCAGAGCTGGATGGAAGGCTTAAGAGAAGCAAAGTACGAATTCGAGGAATGGTTCGAGGAATGGATGAGACACAAGGAGGAGAAGGTATATGCCTAACATCACAGGTTATATCGATTATACAGCCCAGGCAGGTGATGCCTTCGATCTCCTGGCTCTTCGGGCTTATGGCGATGACAAGCTCGCAAGCTATATCATCGAAACAAATCCCGACTACTCCGATGTCCTTAAGTTTGAAGGCGGCGAGGCTTTAAAGATACCGATCGTCGATGACGCGGAAGTCGAGGAAGCCGTGGCACCATGGAAGAGGTGATATATGGCTATCATTTACAACGGAGTTGATATCGAGGATGATGTCAGCGTGAACTCCGCAGTCCATGAGATGAATGCGGGAGGCATGGCAGACACCCTCGATATTGTTTTTGAAGATGAGGACCATCTCTGGCCGAAGTGGAATCCGAAGATAGGTGACACCATAACCTATAAGGATGGCGGGACCTCAACAGGGAAGATGTATGTGTATGATTTCAACCTTGAGGACAATCAGGCGTCGATCTATGCATCAAACACCCCGCCATATTTGAAGGATGTCTACTCAAAGACCTGGGAAGAGGTATATCTTACCCAGATCCTGCAGGAAGTGACACCATCCTATCAGCTGAACGGCATAGAGGATGTGTGGTACCGGTACAAAGCATGCAGTACGAAACTCGTGAGCTTCCTTAATCAGACAGCAGAGCTTGAAGGCGCGATACTGACCGTCTATGACGACAAGGTTCTTTTTGTCAACGAGCATGCACTTGAGCTCCAGGAGCCGAGGTTTGAGGTGAGCTGCGAGGGAGCTGACGTTAAGATGAAGGATTCACAGAGTACCCTCTTCGATGCATGCATAGTGCAGAGCGGAGTATATATGGGATCCTTCAGAGCTACGGATGGCGAAAGGCTATACCGGCCAAACCGCGTGATACCCTGCAGTTCAGATGCAGAGGCCTACAGATACGCGAAGGCGCTCCTTCGCATGGCAAACAAGAATAAGACCGACATAAGATGGCGCGGAGACCTCATCCCGGAGCTCTCAGCAGGAGTCACGATAGACCTCATCAACGAGGATAATCCTGCATGGGGAGGCACTAAGTACTGCTACCGCGTAAGACACGACTACGGGAAGAGAGAGACCACCATCTACATGAGGAATCCTCTGGAGGACTACTGATATGGGAGAAGTATTAAAAGGAACCGTTTTGTCGGTATCAGGAGACAGATGCAAGGTCGCTCCCGTGGAAGATATCGACCAGGTATCGACAAAGATCATGATACCCGCCCACATAGAAGGAATTACCAAGGGCTGTACAGTGGCTTACACAACTTTTGGTGATTTCACGGGAGTCATAGTGTCAAAGCTATAGGAGGAAGGATATGTCTGTACAGATAAAATGGGGCAAGCTCAGATTCAAAGTCGAAGGCAAGCTAGTAAGAGGCGTGACAAACTACTCTGCAACCCTGAAGGCAAAAGGCGACAGCTCCAAGTCAAAAAAAGCCTTCACGGAGAATGAGACAATATCGTTCACAGTTACCACAAGCCTATATACCGGAGGGAATCCCCTCAAAGATTATGACTACCTCAAGACCTACATCAATAATCCAAAAAAAGGCAGTAAGATGATGATAAATGACGGGGTGAAAAAGAAGCTCGTAAACTACAGGGGCGGAAAATTCAGACTGACAAGCGTCACTCTTACGAATACACAAATGGATAACCAAGGTAGGGTCCTTATAGGAGAGATAAATCTGTCATTCGAGGAAGTAGGCACTAAGAAAGTTGGAAAAAAGAAGCAGGTCAACAAGTACAGAAAACAGGCCCAAAAGAGTTTAAAGAAAACCTGGTAAGGAGGCTGTATGTTAGCTTATGGAAATGCAGAACCTCAGACCTGCGTGAACAACCTCTTAAAGACATACTCAAAGGAAGCATTTTATGGAAGAAGGAAGGGCATACCTACTATTCAGCAGGATATGCCCTTTTCAAGTGCCACAGACCAGCTTGAGGCGGATGCGGAGGATATGATCGAAGAGTTTGAGGAAAGAGTTGAAGTGAATGAAGTAGTAGCATCAGACGATGAGGATGGAGGTATCGTACTCACGGCCGACATCGACATCGTGAACGAATCACTTGACGAGGACGAGGAGGAAGACGATGAGTAACATCGATTTTATCAATATTGATTCAAGGACCATGTACCAGAACTTCCTGTCAGGCGTCGAGGAAAAGATAGGAGAGGAATTATACCAGGGCGATGAGAGAAGGCTCTTTACTGAGGCCCTGATAGCCGTATTTGAGATCTTATTTGCAACGGTAAACGATTCCTGCAGGCAGAGACTCCTGCGCTATGCAAGAGGCGAGGTCCTTGATGCCCTGGGAGAGAACAGGGGCATCACCAGAAATGAGTCGGTAAAGGCAACCTGTATCGTCAGGTTCTCAGTGACCATGGCCCTTGAGACAAACATCACCATCCCGCAGGGGACAAGGGTTACATCCGACAGCGTAAGGTACTTCGCAACGGATACCACAGCAGTCCTCACAGCCGGCATGACATATGTTGACGTGGAATGCACGGCAAAGGAAGGCGGCTCATCCTACAACGACATAGCGATAGGCGAGATAAGTACCCTCGTGGACCAGGTACCCTACATCGATGCGGTATCGAACACTACATCGACAGACGGAGGATCCGACGAGGAGACAGATGATGAGTACAGGGACAGGATAAGGGCAGCATCAGCTACAACATCAGTCGCAGGACCAAAGCAGTACTACAAGTACCTTGCGATAGGCGCAGATCCGACGATAGCGGATGCCTATATAGACTCTCCCTCTGCAGGAGTGGTCAGCATAACTCCCATCTGCTACGGCGGAGAGATCCCGGATGCAGATCTTCTTGCAAAGGTCCTTGCAAAGTGTTCTGCAGATGATGTGAGGGTGCTCACAGACCTCGTGCAGGTATCAGCTCCCACGACAGAGAGCTACGATATTGAGCTTACATATTACACGACATCCGAGAATGAGTCAGCCTGCATCGAGACGATAGAAGGCGAGAACGGGGCCATCGCTCAGTACAACGCATGGCAGCAGTCAGCCCTTGACCGGGATATCAATCCGGATAAACTGAGAGCTCTTATGCTCGCACCTTCATGGCAGAGTGACCACGAGCTCGTGGGATGCGACAGGGTGGAGATAGTAAGTCCTGTCTACACAGAGCTTAATGCAACGACAGTCGCAAAGTTCTCAGGCACCATCACCGTCAATCATGTAGTGGAGGACTGATATGAAATTAGAGGATCTTGATATAAAAAAGCTCCTTCCCCACTGGATGAGGGAAGAGGATTTCGATGTGGCCCTCGCTGATGAGATAACGCAGACGCTTGACGCTACCCTCAAGAGGGTAAAGACCTTAAGGACCTGGGACCAGATAGACAACCTCACATCGGATGAGCTTGATGAGCTCGCATGGGAGATAAACATCGACTGGTGGCAGTCATCCTGGGACATCGAGACAAAGAGGAATGTCGTTAAGACTGCCCAGGCTATCATAGACAAGCGCGGTACCAAGTGGGCAGTAGAACAGCTCGCGATATCCGCATACGGAGAAGGAAAGGTTACGGAGTGGTTTCAGGAGCTCGGAGGCCTTCCCTACTACTTCAAGATAGAGACCAATGCCCCAAGTACCGAAGAGGGCATGAGGATCCTTCTGTCAATGATAGACAAGGTAAAGCCCGCAAGGTCACACGTTGAAAAGATTGATTTTAACAGGGAGATCCTTCAGGACCTCTATGCAGGAGTTGGCCACATCGAGAGCATAACAAATGCCATCATCATGAACAGCTCACTTCCCATCAGGGAAGAAAAGACGATATTTACCGGAGTCGCAAGACAGTACCACGAGACAAATATCATCATGCAGAGTACGGGAAGCAGCGAGGAGGAGGAAGAGACCATCTATGCTGCAACACAGCTCTTGAGCTATCACAACAATATTATCTAAGAAAGGAGCTAGGAAATGGCGGAATTTTATGGATCAGTAATGACGGATCTTGGAGCGACGCTCCTGGCAGATGCCCTGGCAGGTACAGCCCAGATCCAGTTCACCGCGCTCAAGACCGGTGACGGAACCTACACGGAAGAGGAGAGGAGCACAGCAGCGCTTCAGCAGAGGACAGCACTTAAGTCCGAGAAGCAGGCTACCACGTTCTCATCAGTGGAGAGGTCTTCCACATCGAGCGTGGTACTTGAGGCGATAGTAAGTAACGTATCCCTCGTGGCAGGATACTACGTGCGTGAGGTCGGCGTGTACGCAAAGGATGCATCAGATCCTTCATCGACACCCATCCTCTATGCAATAGCGGTGGCAAAGTCTGCAGACTATATGCCTCCGTACAACGGCCTCATGCCCACGACCATCACCGAGAAATTCATCGCGACGGTCAACAATTCTGCAGAGATCATAATCGAGACCACAGGAGCCTATGCAGCTGCAGAGGATCTCGGAAACGTCCCGGACCTTGAGACAACGGACAAGAGCAGCGTAGTCGCTGCAGTAAATGAGATAACAGAGCTCACGGGATTCCTTCGCGTAGACAATGCCGGAAGCCATAACTCAAGATACAGAGGCAAGAACCTCGGTACATCCGTCACAGCAGCACAGTACACTGCAATCCAGAATGGTACGTTTGATGACATGTACATCGGCGACTACTGGGTGATAGACGGTATCACATGGAGGATTGCATGCTTCGATTACTGGCTCCACTGCGGAGATACAGAGTGCACCACTCACCATGTAGTCATCATGCCTGATGAGAACCTTCTCGTGGCAGACGGAAGCACAACCCACTACATGAACACCGACAACAGCACTGCAGGCGGATATGTTGGAAGCGGATTCTACAAGGGCCAGAACCATGACTCCACCACAAACACGGCAAAGGCTACCTGCAGGACAAAGATACAGAGTGCCTTCGGTGCGGCTCATATCCTTACACACAGGGAATACCTTACCAATGCGATCACAGATAACCATGCATCAGCAGGCGCATGGTACGATTCAGACCTTGAGATACCTACAGAGAAGATGGTATACGGCTGTGAGGTATACGAAGCAGCTTCTACAGGTACGACGATACCTAACAAATACACGACCGATAAGAGCCAGCTCCCTCTGTTTGCACACGATCCTTCAAAGATCTGCAACCGTGCGAACTGGTGGCTGCGTGACGTTGTGTCGGGTGCGTCCTTCGCGTATGTCGGCAGCAACGGGGGTGCGGTCTTCTACGCCGCATCGTACACGGCCATCGGCGTCCGCCCGGCTTTCGCGATCTGCGCAGCGTAAGCGAGCACATCTTTAATCCCCACCCCCTCGTGGGGTGGGGATGGAGTAGATTAAGGAGTAACCTGAAATGTCAGACGTACCCAAGAGCAAGAGAAGCGAGACGGATTTTGAGGCGGACCATCACATCATAGAGCTGCGACAGGACGTGACGGAGCTCATCCTCCTGGATTTTGGATTCTCAAAGGAAAAGAACGAAGAAAAGATCGAGCGGTTCAGGAAGATGCACGAGTACAGCAAGAGCTGCGACGAGATTGTATCCAGGAGAAGGAAGAAGGCCGACAGCTTCGATGAGTGGTTTATAGACCTTGAGGCAGAAGAAGTGATGAGGATGATGCGGTACATCCATACGGAGTACACGATGGCCAATGAGATATACCCGTCAGATACTCCGGCAAGGACAATGGAATACTGCGAGAGGCGCAGGCACATGAACAATGCGATAACCATGTGCTATGCGATGATAACGGAGATAAAGTACATAGGAAGAGTGCTTCCTGTGGACTTTAACAGGTTTGAGACGATAACACAGTCCATAGAGAAGGAGATAGTGCTCCTTAAGGGAGTGCGAAAAGCTGACAACAGGTTCCTCCGTCCAAAGAAGAAAAGAAAAGAGGGCAGTCTTTGATACGTGCGAACTGGTGGCTGCGTGACGTTGTGTCGGGTGCGAACTTCGCGAATGTCAACAACAACGGGAATGCGAACTACAACAACGCATCGAACACGAACATCGGCGTCCGCCCGGATTTCGGGAGCATCATAAGTCCTTGGTTAAGGCGATGCAAAAGACGAAAGGAAAGGCTGTCCCTGCAGCGATGCTAAATGATAGCGCCTAAAAAGCGGAGTCGCCTGTGCCGATTCTCTCCATGTTGACGGATGCGTCTGAAAACTATCCGGAGATTAACCGTTCTAGGAGCACAGATTTTTTATGGAAATACTGACAGATATGAATGTCCTCTATGATTCATACAAGCTCGCGATGAAAGGATCTGCGTGGAAGGCAGGGCCTCAGAGGTTCGAAAGGGACTATCTTGAGGAGATCATAAAGCTCAAGGCTGAGCTTGAGAGCGGCACCTACAAGCCATCGCCTTCCTCGGAGTTCACGCTTAATGAGAGAGGACACGTCAGACACATTCATGGCGGGGCCATGAGGGACAGGGTGGTGGAACACGCACTCTGTGATAAGGTCATCAATCCCGCGATACAGCCGTATCTCATATATAACAATGGTGCGAGCCAGAAGGGCAAGGGAGTCTCATTTACAAGAGAGCAGTTTGCAAAGGACCTGCACAATTATTATTTAGAGTACGGAGATAACAAGGGATGGGTGGGGCTTATCGATTTTTCAAAGTTCTACGACAACATCAGACATGACAAAGCGAGGGAGATGATACAGCCTCTCATCGATGATTTTTCATTCCGGGTATTTTCTACGATACTGGATTCCTTCAAGGTGGATGTCTCATATATGACAGATGAGGAGTACGCTACCTGCATGGACAGGAAGTTCAACTCCATAGAATATTATGAGAACGTCCCGAAGGAGCTTCGGACAGGCGAAAAGTTCATGCCAAAGTCCCTGAACATAGGAAACCAGATATCACAGAGCATCGGCATCTTTTACCCTACGGCCATAGACAACTATGTCACCATCGTGAAGGGTTTTAAGAGATACCACAGATACATGGATGACATAGCGATAATCCATAAGGACCGGGACTATATAAGACAGACGATCCTGGAGATGAAGGATGAGGCAGAAAAGCTCGGACTCTTCATAAACGAGAAGAAGACCAGGATAGTCAGGATGTCTGATACGTTCGTATTCCTTCAGAGGAAATATTTTGTCACTGATACCGGAAAGGTAGTCATAAGGATAACACCTAAAGCCGTTACCAGGGAGAGAAGAAGGATCAAGGCATACAAGAGGATTCTCGACAAGGGGACAGTCGAATACCCGGCCATAGAGCAGGCAGTAAGGTCCTGGATGGGTACCAACGTAAAGTGTATGTCAAAGATACAGATAAGGAACATGAAGAAGCTCTACAGGGAGCTTTTCGGAAAGGAGCTGAGATGGAAATAGCAACAATCATTTTTAGTGATGGCACACAGATCGAGGCAGAGGTGAATGGGAGCTGCTTTATAGTAGATGAGGAGCCCGAATTCCCCGATAACTTCGAAGGCATCACCATAGAAGATGGCGGATCAGAAAGACAGATATCCCACGGACGCCTCATCGAGTGCGAGTCGGTGGACGGAAGATACTGGTTTTCTATCGAGGAGATCCCGGAAGGTGAGCGCATCCTCGAAGAGATGCAGGCAAACATGCTCTATATCGCCATGATGGCAGATATAGACCTTGATTCATAAGGAGGAGAAGAGATGGGAAAAAAGTCACACAGCCCAAAGTTTGCAACAGTAAAGAGCATGTACGACAAGGGGCTCTGGTCAAAGAAGAGAGTCCACGACGCAGTGGTCAAGGGATGGATCACAGCGGAGGAGTACAAAGAGATAACGGGCGAGGATTTCGAGGAATGAACGACCTTGAGTCTGCAGGAGAGATAATCGATAAAGCAAAGGTGGGGACCATCATGGCATTATCTGATGTTATCGGTCTGCAGCAGAACATAATCGACCAGCTCTTCCTCATCATCAGCTCCGTGGATACGGACCTTATAGATGAGCACACCCTCTCCCAGATGAAGAGGGCTGCAGAGATAACGGATGATTATGCATGAGGACAAAGCCTATGAAGAAAAAACAGACAATGAAACAATGGCTCTGGGAATTCTCAAAAAGGATCGTCGTGATGGTGGCTGCGATGTATGCAGTCACCAGTATCCATGACAGGATCTTTTTGTGGTTCTACCCTGAGAGCTCCGCACTGCCACAGCTCTCGGAGCAGATGGCCAGGATCTTCGAGATAACGGTCGTGTGCTATGCCATAAAGGCAGGTTTTGAGAACGTAACAAAGATAAAGAAATACGACAGGGAGGAGATATCAGATGAATGAAGTCACATTCGAGATAGTAAAGATCGCACTCTGCGCAGTAGTATCCATACTGGCCATCGCGTTCACGAGGGTACTGGTGCCTTACATAAAGTCCATCACCCTGACTCAGGAGCAGGAGACAGTGATGCAGCTTGTCGAGATAGCCGTGAGGGCTCTTGAGCAGACCGTGAAGGAGAGCGGACAGGGCAAGGCAAAGAAACAGCAGGTCATTGCTTTTGTACGGAATGAATTATACGACCGGGGAATAAATATTACTGAAGAGCAGCTGGATAAGCTCATAGAATCAAGCGTATACATCTTAAAGAAGGAACAAGAAGCTCTTAAGGAAGAATAATCTTCAGGAGGTTTTATGAAGATAACACAGGAATGTATAAATCTCATAAAGCAGTTCGAAGGCATCAGATTAAAAGCCTATAAGGCCCTGCCAAAGGAAAAGTACTACACCATAGGCATAGGCCACTACGGACCTGATGTAAAGGCAGGCATGACCATCACCGAGAAGCAGGCAGAAGAGCTCTTCAAAACGGACGTTGAGAAATATGAAAAGTACGTTGAGGGTACTGGCCTGCAGCTCAACCAGAACCAGTTTGACGCCCTAGTGTCGTTTACGTATAACTGCGGAGCGGGGAACCTTAAAAAGCTCGTTAAAGGAAGAACACTCAATGAGATAGCTGACGCAATGCTCTTATACAATAAGGCAGACGGGGAAGAACTGGCAGCCCTCACAAGAAGGCGAAAAGCCGAGAGGAAATTATTCTTAAAGGTGCCTGCATCACAGGAGAAAATCGGAGTCATCATCGGATCCGCACGTTCCGATGAGAACAAGAACTATTCAAAGGGAAAAGCCGGGGACCAGAGACAGAAGTCAACCCCTGACTATTCCGGAGAAGTATCCATGCAGAGCTTCTATCTCCACTCAAAGGGATGGTACATCCTGCGCCCGAAGGACGTGGAGGTGGCCATCAGGATAGCAGCTGCCATGATAGCAGCCTGCAATAATCCTCATGTGGGATATGACCAGTTTGACAGGCTCGGTATCATGACAAAGGGAACGGAGACAAAGGAGGATACCGAGTGCGACTGCGGAACTCTTGTAAGGAAGTGCGTCCTTGAAGGATCGGGAGTAGATCCCGGGAATTTTACAACGGCAAACGAGACAGATGCCCTTGAAAAGACAGGGCTCTTTGAAAAAAGAAAAGCCTACAAGACAGGCGATAAGCTCTACACGGGAGATGTCCTTGTCACAAAGTCAAAAGGCCATACCGTAGTGGTGACTGCAGGATATTCAAGGCAGTCGAAGAACTCCGGGCTCTATCCCAGATACACGGGATCCACCACGAGCATCGTGCAGGCCCTTAAGGAAGTGGGAGAAACAGACACGTCCTTCACCCACAGGAAGCAGATCGCAACCTTCAACGGGATTAATCCCTACTCAGGCACAGCTGCAGAGAATACAAAGATGCTCAACCTCTTAAAAGAAGGAAGGCTCATAAGATACTGATATGGTATAATATAGCCAGGCAATTTTTTCATAGCATGGAGCGGACGCCTCCAGGGACGGGCAGGGAGTCGCAATTCCTGCTCGTTTTGAATTAGTTGGATTAATAGTTGGATTAATAAAATGAAAAGCGAGCATTTAAGCGCCTTGAGGCACCTATATAAACGGGTCCGATTCCCGTTGCCAGCTCGAAATGATAAAAGCCAGTAATTGTGCGGAAAGTAATTCAAAGCCGCATGGTTACTGGCTTTTTTGTGTGTAGATTCTACATAAAAAATGTAGATTTTACACATAAAATGTAATAAGTACACATAAAAGTTGGATTAATAGTTGGATTAATCCAACTGAAAATACTCGCCAAAATTGGCGAGTATTTCGAGTAACTTTATGAAGTTTTTAGAACATTCTCAAAATTATCCTCGATGAACCTGTTAGCCATCTGAGTATATTTCTTCCTGCTTGATGTAAGAGCGTTGTCGTAAACATTCCGGAGGATCGCAGACTCACCGCTCCAGCCACCCACCTCTTCGATGTATTTGCGCGGGATTCCTATGTCACTTCTGAAACTTGCTGCGAAATGACGGAGAGAGTGGAAGTTCGTCTCTATGCCACACTTCTTTCGGAGACGGTCATATCTCCGGCTGATCTGGTTAGGATTAAATTTAAGAACGTACTCATCAGGATCCTCGACATCAGGCAGCAGCTCCATGATAAAAGGAGGAAGATCCACCACACGGACACTATCAGAAGTCTTAGGGATGTCCTTATAAACGAATCCGTTTTCTGTCTGCACAATATCAGCATGTACAAATATAGTATTCATGTCCCTTGATATATCAGAGCCCTTAAGAGCAGAGATCTCACCGCGCCTGAGTGAACCGAAGGCAGCCAGGGCGATGACGGGCTTAAAATCATCAGCAGCATTGGAAAGAAGCCTCTGCACATCCTCAATATCAGGGGATTCTATTTTCTTAACTCTCTTCTGAGGGTATCTTAGTTTGAATTTTCTATCGCATCCGGAATAATCAAGAGCAGATAAAAGAAGACTAAGTCTGTTCTGTATGGTCTTGGCTGTTACAGATACAGCCCATTCGTTCACCAGAGCCTGAATATCGGAAGATTTTACATCAGATATATAAATGTCCTTAACTTTATCATAAAAGGGTAGCAGGCGCTTATAATCGTATATGGTTCTCGGAGAAAGAACCTTCGCACGGTCCTCTATATAATTTTGAAGAGCCCTGTCTATGGTAGGATCCCCGGAGGAATCTTCTTTTACTTCAAGTGCCCATTCTCTTGCAAGGAGTTCAGACTGAGCTTTTGCCTTCCTGGACTTCGCACTCCAGGAATCTCCACTGCACTCATCAGGATGCACAGTAAAACTCTTGCTGACCTTCCTTCCGTTTATGATTTTAGTAGGCCTTGTCTGCCATGCTCCGCTGGGGAGCTTCCTTGCATTTGCCATAGGATCACCTCCTTTTTGCGCCGGCGCAAATGATTTTATATAACTCTCTTTTAGGCGCATCCTCCGGAAGATTCCTTATCATCTAAGATATCTCCATCGCCAGACAGATCCGATACGCCGGATTGAAGATTATCACTTGTTTCAAATACCCTGGCAGCAGCAAGAAGATCCTTCTGATGAGACTCACTGATGTTGTTATACATACGCAGGAGCTCCAGTTCATCTTCACGAAGAACAAGAACATCCTGGGCAGCAGGCTCTTTCATTTCAATCAAATCAGATTTATTTATATGAAAGTAATCGGCGAGTAGCTGCAGCTTTCCCATTCTAGGAAGCGCTATGCCTTGACACCAAGTATTAAATGTTTGCGGAGATACGCCAATTGCATCTGCAACCTCTTTTTGAGATTTATCATATGCTGCTAAGTACTTAAGCAGATTGTTTGAAAAAATATTCCTCTGAACATCTTCTGCCATCACCATATCCTCCTATATCGCAATAATACAATAATATTTGAATAATCACAACTAAAAAACAAAAATAATTTGATTCTAGTATTGACATCAAATTTAATTTGATTTACGATTAGTTCATGCAAGGAGGTAAGAACTTTGGACAAGATAAGAATTTCACCGGCAGCAGCAAGGGTTAATGCTGGATTAACACAGGATGATGTCGCAAAGGCTCTACATGTTGGAAAACAGACAATAGTAAACTGGGAAAATGGAGTATCAGAACCGAAGATCAGTCAGGGAATTCAGCTGAGCGAATTATACAATATGCCCTTGGACTGCATTATTTTTTTGCCTGCAAAATCAAAATAAATTTGATTTTGCGGCGCTGGGCGCACTCTACCTAGGTAGAGTGTATTACATATTGTTAGATGTTGACACATCTAACAATAAACAATCCTTGATGACTAGGAGAAAAAGATGGAGAGGGACATACAGACTTTATACAAAGCTTTTAAGGTACTTTGCGCTGCAGTAATCCTGATAGCCATAGGAACGATCTGCAACGCAATAAACATAGCACTTCTTAGAAGAGGCTTATCACTGAGCACACTGCTGCAATCATTCCAGCGATAAGAGTAGCTATAGAAATCACCATTATTTGATAATGACGTCTTTTGGCTATCGTGTCAGATTGGGTCATCTGCTCAGAGAGTTCTTTGAGTAATTCATTAGTCAGTAAAGGCGCGGTTTCCTTAGCTTCAAAACGAGCAACAGCATCATCAGTTTGAAAGTATTCACTGCTTTTCAATATAAGATATCTCCTTTCATTTTACTCGGGCGGTGGCAGCCGCCCTGTAAGGAGATTGTATCAGAAAGGAATCACTATGAAGTATCCAAATCAGATTATGAGATTATCAGAGCTCCTAAAGATGGGCTACAGCAAACAGTTCCTCTTAGAAATATATGCCACTAAGGGGCAGAAAATAGCATGGAAGAATAACCCAGGGAAGAACAGCCCTATCTATTTTGACACAGAGGAACTTGAAAAGATAAGGGAAGCTAATTGCGGCATATAGAACTATCCGGAGAGGTAAATTATGAACGTTGGATTATTCCAGGGAACTGTAGAGAAGTATATGAAGATTCGGCACATAAGGACCAAAGAACAGCTCCGGGCACACACAACTTGCGGAAGCAACAAGACATTCGGAAAGTACATGAACAATCCGGAGCTTATGCCCATAGGAATCTATGAAGAGATAATGAAGGCTCTGAACGTCCCGAAGGACGAAAAGCAGGCTATTCTATGACTCCTACCACGTCATATGGAATACAGGACATGAGTGCGTCACTGCCTCATGCCCACTTGGGATGACCGTCTGCATCCCGCAAAACTCCTTCCCAAGGGAGACCCTAAAAACTAAAACTCTGCAGACGATGCCGTAAGGCATACAGGGAACACAGGCCCTGGGAGTTGGCAACTAATAGCCGCGTACTTACTTTGAGAGGCGATTCGAGTCGTTCCGGTCGCCTCTCCTCCTCAAGGAGAAGAATATGCAGATATTAAAAGAAGTTCCAATGGAAGAGAAGGCAGCCATCGGAGAAGCAGTCCTGCAGATGATGTGCGATGTCACAAATATGGGACTAAAAGAAAAAGAACAATGGCTTAATAAGATACCCAAAGACTACCGGATAGACAACGATATGACCATCGTTAAGTACCGGATCTGGAATGAGATCAGGCAGAGCTGTATCGATAAAGGATATCTTGGCGTCGTAAAGGCCGAGGACGGTCAGCAGGCGCTGAATATATAGAAAGGGGAGAACATGAAGATATTAAGAAAAGAAGAGCTCGAACTTGAGCAGGCAGGAATCAAAGAAGGCGACGAGCTGGAAATCAAGATGGACGATGGAACAGTCTTCTGGGCAACCGCAATCGCAAAGCAGGATGAGAAGATGCTTTTTGTATTCAACGAATGTGTCTCAAAACAGGCCATGAATATAAAAGGCGGAACTGAAGGCGGATATCTTAAAAGTGATATCAGAAGCTATCTTAATGAATATTTGTTTGAGCATCTTCCAGAAGAACTTAAAACTATGCTTGTGCCTAACAATGACGGAGATGAGCTCTGGCTCTTATCACTAAAAGAAGTATGCGGATGTGATGAGCACTGGGATGACTGTGAAGGACAGCTCGACTATTTCAAGAGCGAGAAAAACAGAGTAGCAGAGTATGAAGGTGAAACCTGGCCATATTGGCTGCGTGACGTTGTGTCGGGTGCGCACTTCGCGGTTGTCCACAGCTACGGGCTTGCGAACTACGGCTACGCATCGACCACGTACATCGGCGTCCGCCCGGCTTTCGCTATCGAAGCGTAAGCGCTATCTTTCATCTCCACCCCCGCGTGGGGTGGAGATTATGTGGAGGAGATATGAAAGACAAAATCGTAAGTATATTACTGGGCTCTGCGCTCGGTCTCATGGCAGGCCAGGGAGCGTGGATATCTCAGAATCAGGTATATGTTCCGAACGATACCCAGATACGGCTCAGTAGCCTTCCCTATTCAGAAGACATGGACCGCAAGGCGATAGATCTCGAATCAGTAGATGTGGATATCGAAACGCTTATAGGTACTGATGCTCCTGAAGCAGAATCTCACATATTGAGAGAAGACACGCTACTCTACTATGACGATGATATTCCATACGATGTGCAGGAGTGCGCTCAGATCTATGGCCAGATGTATGATATCTGTCCGGAATTCTTGGAGGCGATCGCCTTCACAGAATCAAGTTATATTCCAACAGCAGAAAATGGCTCCTGCGTGGGCCTTATGCAGATAAATCTCGACTGCTCAGACCAGATCGAGCGCATGGAGAGGCTTGGCCTTCACGAGGAAGATATGAAGACAGAGGACGCTTCCATGATAGTAGCTGCAGATTACTTAAGAGAGCTCTTTGATGAGTATAAGGATCCTGCAGAAGTCCTCATCAGATACAACGGAGACCGCACAGGCCTCAGAAAATACAGAAAAACGGGTGAAATATCAGACTATGCGAAAAAAGTACTTGAATTATCAGAACAGCTTGAGAGAAAACATGGCAAATAAAAAGCACCTGTGGGAGCAGGTGCAGGTTTGAGAATCGTTCGGAGATTCCTTTTAACTACTATATTATACCTTAAAGGAACCTCAAAAGCAAGGAAAACCGCATAAAATGGGAAAAGTTTCGGGGAGAATTACCCTGAATCGATAGCATTAAAAATTTCTAAATTTATAAGCATTTTGAGGGGTAGCAAATGTACGTCAAAGTTAGTCAGAGACTAACTTCCGACATCATTGAGATACATGAATATGCTGCAGGAGGATATGGTGCTCCGGGGAAGAGAAGGAAGAAGAAAAAGAACATCTCCCCGGAGATTAAGGAGAAGCACAACCGGAAGGCAAGGGAGAGGAGACTGCAGAAACTGATCCTCATGAACTTCCAGGGAGGGTGGCATATCATCCTCAGATACCCAAAGGACGATCAGCCAAAGGATTACGAGGAAGCAGCATACAGATTCGGAAGATTAAGAGAGAACATCAGCAGGGAGCTTAAGAAGTATGAGATCCCTTTTAAATACATTGTTGTAACTGAACAGGGTAAAAGAGAAAAGCACTTCCATCATCACATCATAGTGGAATCACTCTGGAATGAGGGCATAGACATGACAGCCCTCATAAGGAAGAAATGGGAAAAGTATGGGACAACATCCCACTCAAAGCTGTATGAGGAAGGCAACTATGAAGATCTTGCAAAATACCTGGCTAAGTCAGAGACAAAGGAAGAACAGCCAAGGAAAGAGCATGGATTCATAAGGACATACAAATGCTCAAGGAATCTTAAGCAGCCCGAGATCATCAGCAAGGAAAACTACTACGGAGATATGAGAGAGCCCGAAGCTCCTCCCGGATGGTTTGTAGACATAGGATCACTCATACAGGGCATAAATCCCTACACCGGTAAGAAGTATCAGAGATATTTTGTAAAGTCAACGCCTGAAAAGGTTATAGAAATGGCACTGGAGAAGAAAGAGATAAGCACAGAGAAAGAAGATGAGAACCTTGTAGACATCAACCTTTACATTAAATCAAAGGTGGTAGATGGAAAGGGAGACAGCATATACATGCTTGAATGCATCAAAAAGGACGGGACTCCCTATATTAAACCTCATCATGCACAGATAGAGGGCAATAAGGAAAAGATAGTCCTCTTCTCAATACTTAGTGCCATTAAGCATATAACAGTGCCTGCAAGGATAAACATATTCACGCAAAACACCCTCGTAAGGAATGCCATAAAGAACGGATGGGCTAAGAAGTGGCAGAAGGAAAACTGGAAAAACTCTTCCGGAAAGCTTATCGAAAATGCCGAGCTCTGGAGCCAGCTCCTCAAATCTGAGGAGCAGCATAAGCTCACTGCAGCTTTAAAGAGAGACGAGGAATCACACGGATGGTCATTACAGCAGCTCGATAGAATTGCTGATGAATATTACAAGAGAAAGGGGTAAAGGAGATGACGGATGTAACAAGAGAAGAAGACCATGCTCCGGGCATAGCGCCGAAGGGCAGAGTTCAGGGACAGGGCCAGTGTCGGTACTGCAAGCAGTACATGCTTGTATGGGCACCGGAAGGCGCCGATCAGAAGACGCTAAACGACATCGCAGAGCAGTCATGCCAGTGTGAGGAAGGGGAAGAGTTCAGAAAACAGGAATACGAGAAGAACCACGTTCAGAAGAAAATTGAGCAGTACTTTCCTGATGAGAGCGACATGAAGGATCTTGTAGACGGATGTGCTGATGCAGTAATGAGCTTTGTGGCCAAGAAGATAACCATAGTCACAAACGATAACAAGAACAATAAAGTCACATTCAGCATAACGAGGAAGAAAGGCATCACTGAGATAAAGAAGGTGACTCAGGAAGAAGAATTGCTATGAGGAGCATCATGCAGCTCTCCGGAGTAAAAGAATGCTGTCTGTGCAGGCTTGAAGCAAACATAAGCGGATATTATGGAGAACTCACATCAGAAGGGCTCCATCAGCACCATGTCATACACGGGACCGCGAACAGGAAAAAGTCAGACAGATTCGGATTATGGGTGTGGCTATGTCCTGACCATCATGAATTCGGGATAAATGCCGTTCACTCCCACTCAGAAGGCGGAGAGGAATACGACAGGCTCTTAAAAGAAAATGCCCAGATATGCTTTGAAAAAATCTATGGTCACGATAAATGGATGGAAGAGTTTGGAAAGAGCTATTTGTGATTGAGTCCGATTTATTGGACTCAATAAAGGAGGGGTTATGGGAAGAGAGGTAATGAAAGACGAGTATGGCATGGAACTTACAAAAGAAGAGCAGGAAGAGGCCGACAGGATAGCAAGGAAAGCCTGGGATGCAATCACAAAGCCTCAGATCAAGAAAAAGGGAGGCTGGCCAAAGGGCAAGCCGAGGAAACCTGTAGGAGAAGAAATGGAAGAAAAGAAGGAAATTGCGCCGGCGCAACTGGTAGTAAAGGCAAATATCACAGAGAAGCAGGCGGAGGAGCTTCGCCAAAAGATGCTTGAGAATCCACCGCAGATAATGAAAGAGCCGCAGGAAGTAATGATTCCCATCGCCGTCAAGGAAGCTCTTGAGGAAAAGCTCGAAGCGCTCGATCAGGAGATAAGGGCCTACCAGAAGGACATAGATGAGAAAAACTCACAGATATCAAAGCTGGAACAAAGATACAAAGTAATAGCTGACTATATAACGAAAGGAAAATGATTATGTTTGAGAAATTCGGAGAATTCGCCTCATATGAGGAGATCAATATGGCAGCAGCCGGTTTTAAGGCCGAGGGTGATATGGAGAGTATCAAGGCCCTTGCAAAGGAGAATGGATTGGATCCTGAAGATGCGAAGGATTACATCGCAGGAGAGATGGACGCATTATGCAATGCGAAGTCAGCAGCTCTTGGAAGACTTCAGATAGAGAAAGCTGAAAGTAAGATCGACGAGGGCATAAAGAGGGTCCTTTTTGCTATTGCTGAGAATATGGCTGCAAACAATCTCCAGGATGCTGCAATGTTCATTACCAAGGGTAAGCGCCTTGATGGAATCATAGAAGATATGAGAAAAGAGGCGTCAAAGAATAAGACTGGGAATGTGGGCTGCGTATGCGGCACAGATCAGGAACTTGTTGCAAGGATAAGAAAATTCTATGGGAGGGCATGATGGAAAAGAAAAAGCTATTGGCAAACATCATAGCCCCCTGCAGGTCCAAGAAAGGTATAGTATATTCCGGCAGCAGGTTTATGGCCTGCGGATCCACGGTATACGAAACAGACATCTATGATAAAGGACAGCTCCTTGCAAGACATTTTACCTGGAATAATGGATGGCTGAACTATGATATTCAATCAGAGACATGGAGCAACGCTTCACTGGAATGGATAGAGAACGGCGGTAACATGTATTACTGCGGATACTCAAGACTATATCCCAGTATGGAGACAGAAGAATATAAAAAAGCAGTACTCGGCGATAACGAACATTACATGAATGCAGAGAGCAAGATCTGTCATATAGAGACAAGTATACGCTATAAGAAGCAGGAAACGGCTGTGCAGAGAAAGCAGATACGTATAAACGCAGAGATGAAAGAAAAAACTCCACCTCTTCCCAAAGATTTTGGAAGGTTTATAGAGAAGAACGTTATAGGGCAGAGGAAGGCACTTGTCAAAGATGGAGAAATCTACTGCTCCTGCGGTGAGAGTATCAAGATACGCGAGAAGGAAAAGACAGGAGATAAGATCAGATGTCCCCACTGCAGAAAGACCAGTATTTTGAATGCCAGAAAGACAGCCAACATTATCACAAAGCATATTCAGCTTTACCAGAAGTGCAATACAGGAGGAAGCATTGAAAGACAGTTCAGGGTCTATTACCAGTTTAAACCCGGAGAAAAAGAAAGCATGGCAATTTCCGAAGAGGTAAGAGGCTTTGCAGAATTCCCAGGAGATATGTGGGATACATGGAAATATGGACAATATTATGGCGCATATGGCAGCAGGCAGGAGTTCTGGGATAAGAAAAACACCTGCTTTATCAATAATTTGAGCAGAAAATTTATCTTGTACGATACGAACCTTGAGGACTTTTATGACGAAGGCATGACAGACAGGATGCTCTCAGTAATAAAAGCTGTCCAGGGACTCAATGCAGAAACTGACTGGTCCTATGTACTCAGGCACTCCAATGATGACAACTACGAAATGATTGTAAAGTCAGGTATAAAGCAGCTGGCCATAGAGAAAGCAACGGGCTCATGGAGAAGGACATCGATAGAAGGATATACAGGAAAACTTCACGAGGTATTAGGCATCTCCAGGCAGCAGCTCCGGATCCTGCGGAAGTTAAACGGAGGCTCTGCACTGGTTGACTACATGCAGGTATATAGAAACCTGAAGGAATCTGAATATGAGATACTTTCAAGACATTGCAGTGATATGGAAAAACCGACCTGGGAAGGAATATTAAGGTATGACATCCCAGTATCGCATGTAGAGACACTGTTAAAGAAAACAACAGGGCTGTCAGCACATTTTGTAAGACTATACAGAGATTATCTGGACATGGCAGATGCAAGAGGCAATAACGTGAAGGACGAGATCATATACCGCAATAAGAGATGGCTCGAATACCATGACAGATATGTCGAGGAGAACCGGATTGAAGCTGATAGGAAAAAGGCTGAGAAGGCTCTCAAGGACGCTTATCAGAAGCGCAAGAAGTTTATAGGGATCAAGAAAGGATACAAACAGAATCTGCAGATATTCGGATGGGAATATAAGGACTATGAGTTTATTGTCCCCAAAACCTACGAGGACATAGTCCTTGAAGGAAACAGCCAGCACAACTGCGTAGGAGCTTCAGTTCGTTATATGCTCGCTATGGCCAACAGAGAGAGCTTCATAGTATTTCTCAGGAAGAAAGCAGAACCTGAGAAGTCTTTTTACACGATAGAAGTAAATTTCAAGCAGATTATACAGGCATATTCAGCCTATAACCGCAAGGAAGAGTGGGACAGGGTAAAACCGGTCCTGGATAAGTGGATGGCACAGGTAAAGAAGAGAGCTAAGAAGATAGCAGCGTAAGGAGAAAATGATGGCAGATTTAACAACGATAGATAACAAAGATGATTTTATAAACAGACCAGCAGAAGTAAGGAATTACGAAACTTTTAAGAAAGAATTTGATGAGGAGATCCACCGGGCAGCAGACAGCTATGTCCGCATAGGATACCTCCTTACAGAAGCAAGGGATACAGGGATTCTTGAAGGAAGCGGATATGCGACTATGTCCGACTTTGCAAAAACAGAGTATGGACTTTCACCGGATCAGACAAGCAGATTCATAATTGTATACGAGAGATTCGGAGATGGAGAAGGCCATTTAAAGACAGAGTACAGAGAGCATTCCCAGACAAAGCTCATCGAGATGTTATCCCTTCCTGATGCTGTAGCAGAATCAATCCCTGCAGAGCTTCCAAGGGAAGAGATAAGAAATATTAAGCAGGAGGTCAAGGAAGAGCAGCAGACAACTCCCATAGAGAGAGCTCTTGAAGAGTCAGACATCCCGGAGAACCTGAATGACCTTGAAAAATGGATCTTTGTACATCTTAAGAACTTTGACACCTTCAAGAAGTACTGGGAAGAAATGAAGACCATGTCAGCATATGACATCGAAGCTCTCCTCATGATGTTTGACCAGTCAGGTATCACAGTACTCACAGAGAAGATACCCAGAAGAGGAAGGATGCTCTTATCCTTCAACGGCAAGGACAACAAGCCTGCCCTTGTGGATGTAAGACAGGATACAAGGACAGAGATTGAGTGGACTGACCTCTACACAGCCCTCTCTTACAGGCTCTATCCCGATGAGGCGATATCTGATTCACCTGAAGAAGACTACGAGCCTTCATATGGACCGGTAAAAGGTTCAGAAAAACCGAAGGAAGAACCAAAAGAAGAGCTGGAAGAGCAGACAGAGACAAACTTTGAGGCCGAAGAAGTACAGGAAGAAGCTCCTGCAGATATCGTGAACGAGCCCGAAGCTCCTGCAGAGGATAACGCCATCAGAAAAGCAAAGAATGCAGCCAAGGCGCTTGAAGATGCTTTAAGCAGTTTCATCATGGAGATCAAGCCGCAGGGCAAGGCTTCAGACCACGATAAGCGCCTTAAGGAGATTGGAGAGAGGATATCGGATCTCTGGGCAGCAGTCAGCGAATGGAGGGAAGAGGAGTGAGAAGGCCTATGACACAGGAAGAACGAGAAAAAGAGTGGGACGCTACCACAGCAGTCATCAACAATCTTAAGAACTGGACCTGGAGCGTGACACCACAATACAAATTAGAGCAGAGCGAAGCAGAGATCGTCATCAAAGCTCTTGAGCATTACAGAATCAATTCAATGCTCCCGCACTTAAACAAAGTGAAGGTGTGAGCTTGAGGATGATTACATTCATATGATTCAGAACAGAGGGGTGATGCCATTGAACACGTAAAAATGGTCTCACAAGGAAATTATCACAGGCGCCTCCCTCCGGGGAGGCATAAAGAAAATTACTGACAGGGGGAGTCAGTTATATGAGGCAGAAACTTGAAACACAGATAATGAATGCAATATTCCCATACAGGGCAAAGATACCGTTTGAGGACATCAAGGCACAGATAACCATTATCTTGAATGACTATGAGATTAAGGAGAGACATACAGAGATAGCCCTGTTAAACGAAGACAAGAACAATATGTACATTGCTATGTTTTTAGCTTCCAAGGCAGCAGGAGGACGTACTGAAAGGACACTGCACTCATACAAGAATTATCTCACCAAGATCTTCGAGGCCATAGGAAAGAACGTGGACGAGATTACATCTGACGATATAAAACTCTATCTGGCCAAGAAGCTTCGGGTAGATAAGATTACAAAGACTAGCGTGGATAACGAGAGGCGTGCTCTTTCGACATTCTACGGATGGATGCTGAATAACGAGCACATCAGTAAAAATCCTATGAATAAAGTCGAGGTCATGAAGTATTCGAAGCCAAAGAAAAAAGCGTTCACGGACATGGAAGTCGAGAAGATAAGGGATGCATGTAGCTCTGAAAGGGAAACGATGATTGTGGAAGTCCTTCTGTCCACATGGTGCAGAGTGTCAGAGCTATGCAACATGCGCCTGGATGAGATTGAAGGTGACAAGATCCTTGTACATGGCAAGGGAGAGAAGGACAGAACGGTATTTCTGAATGCCAAGGCAATGAGATCCATAGAAAAGTATCTTGAGAAGCGGAGGGACAATAACCCGTACCTGCTTCCAAAATCAGCGGCGGCAGGAAATATTGTTGCATTTACAAAAGGCAAAAACAGGGAAACACAGAACAGATGGTATGAGGATCCCGCTTATGTGCATGAGTCAGAGCCATGCGACAAGGGAAGCGTGGAGAGTATGGTAAGGACTCTTGGTAAGAGGGCAGGAGTAAAGAATACACATCCTCACAGATTCAGAAGGACAGGTGCCACATTCGCCCTTAAAGCAGGGATGCCATTCATGACAGTATCAAAGCTCCTTGGACATGCCAATATAGCTGTCACACAGGTTTACCTCGACATTAGTGATGAGGATTTAGAAAACGAACATGGGAAATATGTCAGATAAAAAGAAACAGATAATAGAGAGAATACAGAAGATGTCCGGTGAATACTCCGTATACCAGCTATTCGACGACTGGATATCAATGTTCGCATTAGCAACAGCACAGGCAGTAGATTACAAGGAGAGCCGGGAGAAAGCGTATCTGCAGATAGCAGGTAAGCACACAAAAGAACGTATGCAGAAGTTCTGCGATATGAACGGACTTCTCATAGATGCCTTTGAGGAAGGAATGGAGGACATCTTAGGATACATCTACATGCATCTTGAGCTGGGCAGCAGCCGAACAGGACAGTTCTTTACCCCATATCATATATGTCAGCTGATGGCACGGATGGCAGTAAAGAGTGCAGGAGAGCAGGACGTCTACACTTGTAACGAGCCCTCCTGCGGAGCCGGAGGGAATATTATCGCGTTCGCGGAAGAATTAAAGCGAACAGGGAAAAAATACCAGGTTCAGATGAAAGTGACTTGTCAGGACATAGATGTGAGAGCTGTATACATGACATACGTGCAGCTGTCATATTATGGGATTCCTGCAGAAGTATTTCAGTCCGATACACTCCGCGATCCAAATGGGCAGGAGAGCTCCACAGGAAGATTATATACACCGCAATACGTTTTAAGATACGCACATTTAGTTTAAGAAGAGGTGAGTCGCATGATAACACCGGAAATGATCGTCCATGAAAGAAACAGTCATTTCATAGGCGAGATTTTAACAGTAAAGAATATTGCTCAGACAAAAGAAATGAAGTCGGAAAGAAACGAAGAGGTCAGGATCATAGGAATATATAAAAGATTTTGCCTGGTATATAACGGACAATATTGTTACAGCGTAAAGTGGGCCGATTTTCTACAGAAAGAGAATGAGGAAGCGTAGGAGGGGATATGGGAGCATTCATAGCAGGAATTGTTATAGGACTTTTCATAGGCAGTGCAATGGGATTTATTATCGCAGGTCTTATGAGTGCAAGTAGCGAAGTAGACAGAGCAAGAGAAAGGGAGGAAACATACAGATGAAAAAGAGAATATTACAGGCGACAGCAGCTGCCATTATGACCACAATAGCCATCGCATTGAGCGGATGCGAATCAGAGGCCAATAGAGTCTCTTACAACATCTCTCAGGAGGCGGACAATTTCAACACGGTAAGGCAGATCACAGTTATCAACTGTCTCCAAGGAGATGTTATCTTTCAGATGACAGGCAAGATGTCAATAACAGCAGATACAGCTGACAATCAGCTGGAGGTAATCGTTGAAGACGATAACGGGAAATACAAAAAGCATTTCATAGGACTGTCAGATAACGTGACATACGTTGTCGAGGATATTACAGAGGGAGATGTTTCTAAGTATCATTATTCCCTTAATTTCAATCCAAAGATGTGGATTCCTGCACTACCGGATTACATCGATTAATGGAGAGTATGAAAGAAGGGGATGAAGATGATGTCAATGCCGATGAGTTGTAAAGACTGTGAATGCAATACATGTCTTTTTAGATGCGAATGCAAGGAATGCAGGGAGTGCGATCCTGGGGAGCACCAGAATGGATGCAAGGGTTACTGCAATCCATGCGATACAGCCTACGAGCTTTTTCTCAGCATTGCAAAGGCCTTGAAGATAGACAAGCTCGCAGAGCTGATAGACAGATTACTGGGAGGTAAAAGATGAGCGATGGGATAATGATTTATTTCGATGAAAACAACGTAGCTCACGAATATGATGATACCTACGATGTCACAATCCACTGCGAGAGCGAAAAAGAGCAGGACAGTCTCATGGAGGCCTTAAGAAGGACCTGCGAGGAGAAACTTGTAAATTACAGCTATGACGGGTATGCAGACGGGCATCCTGTGCTCGATATGGCAGAGTGCCCTTCCTGCGGAGAGCAGTTTGAGGATGGCGACAATATTTTTCAGAATGCAAATTACTGCCCGAAGTGCGGACAGAAGATCAAGTGGGAGGCAGATGATGACAGAGAATGATTACATTGCAGAATACATAAAAGAGAAGTATCCGAGGCTCTTAGGAGTAGACTTCGCCTTCTGGAAGATGATAAGGCTTATCGGAAGCGCAGTAAAAGACATTGCAAAGATATTCAGCGAGGCCACTCCGGAAGAGATTGAAGAGTTTTACAAAGAGCATGAGGAAGAGATCGGAGAGCTTCCGGAGGATGAAGAGGAATAAGACTTAAACGGGGGGGACAAGATGCAGGACATAACACAGCTCATAGACAGGGAAAGGCTCAAGGCTGAATTTATTATAAATGTCGGAGGGCAGCAGGTGCTTGACACCAAGGCCTTGAGGATCATCGACAGGCAGCCCGTACAGGCAGCAATAACTTATAAGGACCTCTTAAAGAAGGCAAAAGTGATATTTGATGATGACGGGATAGGTCACAGGGTAGTCGAGATTAAGGACATCATAAAGGAGGAGTGAGCCATGTACAGAAAGGAATGCGAGAAATGCCCGCACATGAAGGAAGTATTCAGTAAGGCGATAGGAGCCACTGTACAAGCCTGCACAAAATGGGACTGTGTTTACGAGGAAGGAGAAGAAAGTGCCGAAGATAAGTGCAGTGATGCTCGGGATTCTCAATCAGAGGAGTGAGCAGGAGAAAAAAGAAGCCAAAAACGACAAAGAAGAATGAGCGCAAAGTCAGGAGGAGACAAACTTTATGAATTATACAGCGATAGCGATTACAGCAATTATCTGCATCACGATAGCCTACATAAGCAGTAAGAGCAGGAAATGACTAACTTTGTGGCAGCAGGGGATTAAGGCTGTCATGGGTATGAGCGCCGGAGGAAATACTAGAAAATCAGACCTTAAGGTATGAAAAAATATACCTTGAAAAGCTCTTCCGGGCAGCAGGTTGTATGAGAGGGGAAGAAGATGCTTAAATCTAAAATATTCCTACGGGAGATCAGAGAAGAGACATCTGAGCTGATGCAGCTTCGACTTAAAAGAGAGTGGTTATACAGCACACTCCTTCCGAAGGGCATCACATACAAAACAGTTGACGTTCAGGAGAGCGGGCCTACAGACCAAATGTCAGAAAAATTCGGAGAGATATACGAACTTGACAAGATCATAGAGGAAAGGATGCACGGACTCCTTGAAAATCACTTAAAAGCAGAGATCTACGTAAGTAGGCTCACAGATACGAGACACAGAAAACTCATAGAAATGTATTATCTGAGCGAGAAGAAAACGACCTGGGAAAAGGTCGCAGATGATATGGGATATTCCATACGAGAAGTCTACAATATCCATGGAAATGCCCTCACAGAGCTTGAAAAAATCATGGAAGAATCAGCTTGAAAAAAGATTGCAGTTTTTTGCAGTATTTTTTATGTTAATATGCTATCAGAGAAACGAGAATGAGAAGAACTCATAAAACCTCTTAAGAAAATCATAAGACAGACAGGCCCACCGGACACTACCCCGGTGGGTTTTGTCTTGCATAAAATTGCGCCGGCGCAAAAGGAAGGAGCATCTGTATGTTTTTAGACCAGATTGGAAAGTACACCTATAAAAACGGAAAAAGGCACGTAGTTGCTGACATCATGTCTTCAGGAGTCCCTGGGATATTCCCTACAGATGGCACCGACATCGACGGACTCACAGAAAATGACATCCTGGATCCCGGAAGTACGATCTATGTCATAAACAGCGCATCACTCTACATGATGAACGAAGAAGGCCAGTTCAAGGCACAGTGAGGTGAACAATGGGAATTGATAAACAGACTCTTGCAGCAGCAAAAGCATATACAAAGAAAACAGTCGAAGGAGCAGGAGCTCTTGCAGGTAAGAACTGTACCATTGAGTCGATAGCTCCTATCACAGGCGGAAACAGAATCACATTCCTCTGGACTCTTGACGATGGCACAGAGGAAAGAGATACCCTTGATGTCATGGATGGAGCAGACGGACAGAACGGAGCTCCCGGACAGGACGGAGCAGACGGACAGGACGGAGCTGATGGAGCAGCTGCGACCATACGTGTCGGCACGGTTACATCAGGACAGGCACCTTCAGTCAACAATTCTGGCACATCATCTGCAGCTGTATTCGATTTTGTCCTCCAGAAGGGAGACAAAGGAGATCAGGGTATTCCCGGAGAGGATGGCCAGGATGGTAAGTCGTTCGAGATCAAGGGACAGTATGCTACAGAAGCAGACCTCATTGCAGCTCATCCCACAGGTCAGCCCGGCGATGCTTACTTTGTAGGTACCACAAACAGCCCCGACCTCTACGTGTGGCTCTCAGATGATAATGAGTGGTACAATTCAGGACCTATCACTGGCGTAAAGGGAGACAAGGGAGATCCTGGAGACGATGGATACTCTCCTACAGCTACAGTAAGCAAGTCAGGATCCACGGCAACCATTCAGATTATCGATAAAAATGGCACTACCACAGCGACCGTATCTGATGGACAGGACGGAGCAGACGGAGCTCCCGGTGCAGATGGTGATGATGGTGTCGGAATCTCATCCATCATCAAGACCAGTACAAGCGGCCTCGTAGATGTGTACACTATCACATTCACGAACGGAACCACCACCACATTCTCTGTCACAAACGGAGCCCAGGGCCAGCAGGGACCTCCCGGAGAAAACGGCCAGAACGGAATCGATGGCTCAGACGGTAACGGTATCACCAAGATCGAGAAGACCGGCACAAGCGGCCTTGTAGATACCTACACAATGACCTTCACAAACGGAGGTACATATAACTTCACAGTAACAAACGGAGCAGATGGTCAGGACGGATCAGATGGAGCTCCCGGTGCCGATGGAAACGGCATCACAAAGATTGAAAAGACCGGCACATCCGGTCTCGTAGATACATATACAATCACATTTGCAGACAGCACGACCACGACCTTCACAGTAACAAACGGAGCAGATGGTCAGGATGGATCCGACGGAGCTCCCGGTGCTGACGGTAATGATGGCGTAGGAATCACAAAGATAGAAAAGACCGGCACCTCTGGTCTCGTGGATACCTACACAATCACATTCACAGACAGCACAACTACCACATTCACAGTAACCAACGGAGCAGATGGAGCTGACGGAGAAGGTGTACCTGCAGGCGGAGCTGCAGGAGAAATTCTCATCAAGTCTTCAGGAACCAACTACGATACCGAGTGGGCGGAGTTTGAAAAGCTCATTCCTAAGAATGCAGGTGCAAGGAACAGCATCTACAGAGGTAAGTATCTTGGCTCATCCGTGACAGCAGACCAGTACGCAGCAATCTCAGCAGGCACCTTCGAAGACCTCATGATCGGCGACTACTGGACAATCGGCGGAGTAAACTACCGCATCGCTCACTTCGATTACTGGAGAAGGACAGGTGATACCGAATGCACAGCACATCACGTCGTTGTGGTACCTGATACCAACTTCGCAAATCAGAAGATGAATGATACCGACACCACAGCAGGTGGATATGCCGGTTCAAAGATGTACAGCACATATCTTGCAACAGCAAGGACCACGATTACAACGGCTTTCGGTTCGGGCCACATCTTAAGCCATAAGGAACTGTTCACGAAGACAGTCGCAGACGGAAAAGCAAGCGACTGGGCATGGTATACATCGACCATCGATCTCATGAACGAATGCATGGTCTATGGCCATACAGCATGGGCAAGCGCTCCGAGCAGAGAGACAGGAATAGACAAGTCACAGCTTGCACTCTTCAGTCTCATGCCGGAATTCATATGCAACCGTGCGCACTGGTGGCTGCGTGACGTTGTGTCGGGTGCGAACTTCGCGCGTGTCAGCACCCACGGGAATGCGGGCTACAACAGCGCATCGGACACGGACGTCGGCGTCCGCCCGGCTTTCGCTATCTGCGCAGCATGATCTTAAATCTCCCCGCCTCGTGCGGGGAGATGGTATTTGCGTCATAAAAGAAATGAGGGGAATATGACATTTACACTAGAGCAGGTAATTGCTTGCGTAGTGGCTGCTATCGGCTTAGTCCTGACATTGCTCAACATCTACGACAAGCTCACAAATATAAAAAAAGCTGCAGATGCGCCACTTGAGGATTTAAAGAAGAGAGTGGAAACGCTTGAGAATAAACAAGTAGAGAATGAAAACAGATTTCTCAAAGGAAACGACCAATTCAGAACGCTCTATGGATATGCGAAGATGTTCATGCAGGTACAGCTTGCATTTGTAGATTTTGAATATGCCTTCTGTCAGCACACGGATTATGCTGATACAGAAGACCTGAACAAAGCAAAGAAGCTTCTCACAGAAGCATTAACAGATATCTCAGTGAAGTAAAACAGTATAGAAGTACCTCCCTACGTTTGCCAGACAAGAAACTGCGCAAAGTTAGTCTGCGAGCGGATTACAAGAAATTTCAAATTTGTTGTAAATAAGTGTTGACATAGGGTTAACCATATGTTATTATAATATTGTCCCGAGGGGATAACACTTAGAAAGGAGGTAAACAGATGAGCAAAAAGAAAAAGCGAAAGCAAATCAAAAAGAGCTTGAAACTTCTCATAGAACTGCTGATTGCAATTGGCACTGCGCTGGCAGGACTTGGAAGTTTGATACAAGCTCTTAAATAAAAAATAACATTTTTGGGAAGGGGGCGCAAGCCCCTGACCCTCAGAAAAGCTCATCTGAAAAGACAATATGAAAAGATTCTCGTTATTATTTATTATCAGCTCCTGGGTTATTTATTTTGCTACAGGAAAAGGGGTAATAGGCAGTTTGCTTCTACTATTCTCTGGAAGCTATCTCTTGATAGATGTTTTAAGGGAGGTTGAGAAGCATGCCAAAAGGTGAACCTAACAAAAACACCATCAGAGTAGAACGCTATCAGAAAAAGGCAGGCTACAAGACAAAAGGCTTCAAGTTAAAAGGCGATCTTGCAGACAGATTCGCCGCCGCCTGTGATAAGCAGGGAGTAAGCCAAGCCGCCAAGATTAGCGAATTGATGGAACAGTTCATTAGTGAAGTAGAAAATTGAATACGTTTATAAGAGGACTGGAGAAATTCAGTCCTTTTATATTGTATATAAATGCAAAGAGGCGGACACCCTGCCTCATAAAATATAGGGAGGAGGATATAGCATGGGATCCATGAATGTAGAGTTTACCAACATGTCAGAAGTAATCGCTAAGCTCAACGGGCTCAAGGAAGATTCTGACAAGGTGGTAAGGGCTACAATCAGGGACATCGGAAGCCGTGCTCCTGCATGGGTAGGACAGGAGGTATCTGCAGTATATGGAATCAAGAAAGCAGAGATAAAAGCCTCCGGTACCAAGGAGAGTGCGGGGAGTGTCAAGGTGTCCGGCACCACGGTAGACAATATCACCCTGGTATATAAGGGCCGGGTATTAACTCCCACCCACTTCAAGATGAAGCCCAAGGCCCCCACCTCCAGGAAGGCGGAGGTGTCCGCTGAGATATTCAAAGGACAGAGAAAGGTTCTCGGTTCAAATGTTTTCCTCGGACAATCTGGTGGCGGCGATACACCTTACATTCCATTCAAGAGAGTTGGTGCATCAAGGCTTCCGATAGAATCCGTAAAGACTCTCTCAATCCCTCAGATGATTGACAATGAGAAAGTTAATGCTGCTATCTACAAAAGAATCGGTGAAGAAGGAATAAAAAGACTCAATCATCAAATGGATCGTTATTTCAAAAAATAGGGGAGGAGAGGGGGAGGAGCTTCGACGAAAATTTTTCGTAAGGTACGGGTGTCCTTCCGGCTTCAAGGTACTGGGAAGCGGATTTCAGGACCTGCGGTGCTGGCGAGCCCAAAAACCGTTCAGGTATGAGAAAATTTTTTACCCTATTTCGTTTCGTTTGTAGGTGACATATGCAGAAGGTAGATATCGACAATGAGGTATGGGTGCCTACAAGGAAATTGGCCTCATGGCTCAACTTGACCGACAACAGAATACGTCAGCTGGAGGATGAAGGTTACTTCGAATCGAAGACCGAGAGCGGCAAGAAGAAGTTCGAGCTCAAGTCCTCCATCCAGACATACATAGAATATTTAAAACGACGCAGCGACTTGGACAGTCAGCTCATGGCCAACATGAGCGACGAGGCAAGACGCATCAAAGCTGATGCGGACTGGAAGGAAGCAAAGGCGGCCATCGAGCAGCTTAAGTATTCAGAGCTCGAAGGCACCATGCACAGATCGGAGGATGTCGAGAAGATCACGACAGACCTCATCATGGCAGTACGTGCAGAGCTCCTGGCGCTTCCGGGAACGCTCGCAGTAGATACAGCTGCAGCTGAGTCTCCCTCAGAGGCAGCAGGCATCATCAAGAATGCAGTAAATAACGTTCTCAACTCGCTGACAGGATACAGTTACGCACCTGAGAAGTATAAGCAGCTCGTGCGGGAGAGGGAGAATTGGATGAATGAATCAGATAAAGAAACGAAGGAGGCAGAAGGCCAGAGCTGAAAAGACATCATCCGAGATGTTAAAACTGCAGAGCGTGATCTCAAGGGCATGCCTTAACTTCAAGGCTCCTGAGAACATATCAGTATCGCAGTGGGCAGACAAATACAGGAGATTATCAAGCGAAAACTCAGCAGAAGCAGGTCAGTGGAGGACATCAAGGACTCCGTACCTGCGTGAGATAATGGACAGCTTCTCTGATGACCGCGTACACAGGCTCGTAGTAGTCGCATCGTCGCAGGTCGGTAAGACGGAGCTCCTTCTCAATCTGCTCGGATATATCATAGATCAGGATCCCGGAGCCATCATGTACGCATTACCGACTCTGGAGCAGGCGGAAGACTTCTCAAAGAGAAGACTTGCACCGATGATAAGAGATACCGTGCCGGTTTCTAAGAAAATGGCACGGGCAAAGACAAGAGATGGCAATAACACAGTACGGCGCAAGAAATTCCCCGGCGGAATGCTTACGATAACCGGTACAAATTCACCTGCAGACCTCGCGTCGGTACCATCAAGATACGTCCTTGGCGACGAGATAGACCGTTGGCCAAAGTCAGCAGGCACGGAAGGAGATCCGTGGTCACTTTTGGAAGCAAGAACTACGACATATTACAACAAGAAGATGGTCGCTGTATCGACTCCGACCATCGCGGGAGATTCAAAGATAGATGAGCTCTTCAAACTTGGCACTCAGGAGTACTGGTCGGTCCAGTGTCCTGAATGCGGAGAGTATTCTTACATAGAATTTGACAACATCCGTTTTGAGTTCCACGAGATCCAGAGCGGAAGAGACACACAGTACATCGTAGACAATACCGGCTGGGTATGTCCTGAGTGCGGATGCTACCAGGACGAGCATACAGTCAAGCACCAGCCGATGCGATGGGTACCGAAGAATCCCGAAGCGATCCACAACGGATGCAAGTCCTACTGGATCAACGGATTCTCATCGCCATGGCTACCATGGTCACATATTATTACAAGATTTCTGGAAGCCCGTAAGGATCCGGAGAAACTTCAGACAGTATATAACACTCTGTTCGGACAGCTGTGGGAGAACAGAGGCGACCTCGAAGACGAGGAGACGATCGCCAACCGTGCCGAGGATTACGGAGCCGAGTTGCCGGATGGAGTGTTATGTCTGACCTGCGGAGTCGATACTCAGGACAACCGGCTTGAGTACGAAGTCGTGGGATACGGCTTCTTTGAGGAGAACTGGGGCATTGAAAAAGGCATCATCGATGGCAAGCCCGACAACATCGAGACATGGATCAAGCTCGATGCGGTCCTTGACCACGTTTACAGGTTCAAGAACGGAAGGGGACTTCGAATATCCCTCACGTTCGTGGACTCAGGCGGACATTATACTCAGGAAGTTTATGAGCAGTGCGCTGCCAGGATAAACCGCAAGGTATTTGCCATCAAGGGTGCAAACAGGACGGACACTCCCTACACATCACCTGCCAAGAAGGTAAACTACAACACACAGTCAGGCAGAAAAGGTAAGGCGTGGCTCTACTACATCGGAGTAGACGCAGGAAAAGAACGCATCATGTCAGGCCTAAAGGTCAAAGAGCCCGGAGCCAGGATGAGCCACTTCCCCATCGACAGGACCAAAGGATACGACGCACTGTTTTATTCAGGACTCCTGTCAGAGCACATGGTCAGAGATTCAAAAGGCGTATGGAAGTGGGAGAAGATACCAGGACATGAGAGGAATGAAGCCCTTGACTGCAGGAACTATGCAAACGCTGCATTCAAGGTCCTGCATCCGAACATGGACTACCTCAAGAAGCTCCTTGAGAATCCGGAGCAGAAAAGGGAGCCCGTAAAGAAGAAAAAGCAGCAAAAGAGAAGAAGAATAGATGAGGAAGAGTGGTAATGAATGTACAGTATGATGCAAAAACCGAGAATGGAATCCCTTATATTTCAGTGCTGTATAGCTCCAACTTTGAGTACGAAACAACTGTCAACGATCTCGACGGACTTGTCGTTACTCGGCGCTCTATCATGGGAGGTAATGGTGCAGTCACCTCTTACTCACTCGGTAGTAGATCTGTCACAAGACAGTCACTCTCCGCGACAGAGATAATGAAGATGTGGAATGACCTTATGGCCAAGAAGAAACAGCTCGAAGCGGGAGTAAGGCCTCGTAAGGCAATCGGCGTGGTCCCTAGGGACTGGTAATAAGGGTGTAGCGAGTATACTCGTTATGCTGGGCGGGGAATTTAGCGGTCTGTGATCGGTCCTTTCGCCCCGCCCCATAAAATAAATCAGGAGCTTATGATATGACGAACATAATACGTATCGCAGGAGACAAAGGCTACGGAAGCGCCGGTGCATCCACAAGGAAAAGAGCCACAAAAGGCTTCCGCGCGATGTCAGGATCTCCGCAGGAAGATATCGATTACAATAACTACACACTAAGGCAGAGAGGCCGCCTGATGTACATGGGATCCCCCATCGCTACATCAGCAATAAAGACCAACAGGACCAATACCATAGGGCTTGGACTTAAACTCAATCCCCGTCCTGATGTGGAGTTCCTTAATATGACCGACGAAGCAGCTGCAGAGTGGGTAAAGACAGTCAAGAGGGAATTCGGGCTCTGGGCTGACAAGAAAAATGCCTGTGATGCGACCGGAATAAATGATTTTTATGAGATCCAGCAGATGCTGATGCTCTCCTGGCTGACTTCCGGCGACGTGTTCGTCCTGATACAGTCAAAAGCTCCTACAAAGAATAACCCGTATGGTTTGAGGCTCCGAGCGATAGAGGCTGACAGGGTAGCAACTCCTACAGAGCTAGGCATCACCAACGTATACGGAGTCACAACGGGGAAGAACAAGCAGAACGGCAACACCATTTATGATGGCGTTGAGATAGATGATGCAGGAGAAGCGGTTGCCTATTGGATAAGAAATACCTATCCATACGAAGTGACCGACAAAAACACGAAGTTTGAGAGGATCGAGGCAGTAGGATCTCTTACAGGACTTCCGAACATCATCCATATCATAGCTACAGAGAGACCGGACCAGTACAGAGGCGTGACATTCCTCGCACCGGTCATCCTGCAGCTCTTACAACTTAATAGATATACAGAGGCAGAGCTTACGGCAGCAGTCATAAGCTCTTTTTTCACGGCATTTATAAAGACCGAATCAGAGACTTACGAGAATCCGTTCAACGAAGTCGGCTCACCTGCAGATACAGAGGAAGCAAGCTACGATCCGAACGAATATGAGATGGGACCAGGACAGATCAACGTCATGAATCCCGGAGAGAGCGTCGAGTTCGCTGATCCGAAGCATCCAAGCTCCGGGTTTGATACGTTCGTTAATGCCATGGCCACACAGATAGGAGCTTCCCTTGAGATACCAAAGGACATTCTCTTGAAGTCCTTCAATGCATCATATTCTGCATCAAGAGGAGCACTCCTTGAAGCCTGGAAGAGCTTCAACATGTACCGCACATGGTTCATAAATGACTTCTGCAATCCGGTGTATGAGCTCTGGATGACAGAGGCCGTGGCTCTTGGAAGGATAAAAGCTCCGGGATTCTTCAATGATCCTGCAGTCAAGGCTGCATGGCTCGGAAACCAGTGGATAGGTCCTTCACAGGGACAGCTTGATCCTACAAAGGAGATCGAGGCAGAGCGTATGGCCTGCGAGAACGGTTTCTCTACCCGTGCAGACAGCGCCCGCCGCTTAAATGGAAGCGATTTCGACTCAAATGTGGACCAACTTGCAAGGGAAATGAAGCACATGGAGGCCATTACAGGGCAGCAGGATAAGGAAAATGCTCCGGCACCTGCAGAACCACAGGAGCCCGAAGAACCTGAAAAAACGGATTAAAACTTAAGGTTTTTCTCATAAAAACGTCAAAATTTAAGGAAAAAGGAGAGAAAAAATGCCAAGAATCAAGAATATTCTCCCGAATCTGCAGCCTTACGTCATAAATAAGGCGGAAGACGGGAAGAGCGCAAAAGTCAATCTGTACGGCGAGATAGTCGAAGAAGTGCCTATCGACTGGTGGACCGGAGAGAAGGCGCAGGGACTTTTCATTGAGCTTAAGAGCTTTTTGGACGATGTAGAGACACTTTCAGACCTTGACGATGTGACATTTTACATCAATTCCGTGGGCGGCTCAGTAAATGCCGGCATCTCTATCTTTAACAAGATAAGAGCCATGAAGGCAGAGACCACCACAGTTGTTGACGGCCTTGCAGCATCAGCTGCGTCAGTCGTTGCACAGGCAGGCGACCATAGACAGGTCTCCATCGGCTCACAGACAATGATCCACTGCGCGGCAGCAGGTCTCATCGGATATTACAACCGCGAGGACCTTGCCAAGGTGGATGACATGCTTGAGTCAACAGACAAGCGCATAGCAGACATCTACTCAGACAGGACAGGAAGAGCCTCAAAGGACATCTTAAAGATGATGAAGGCAACATCCTGGATGACTGCAGATGAAGCTCTTGCAGAAGGTTTTGCAGATGAAGTGGTAGGAAAGACGGAGCCCACAGTGGACCGCATCTCAAATACCATGATGTATGTCGTTAACGGCATACCTCACAACTTCCAGAACATGCAGATACCTGCATTCTCAAAAATCGGCGAAATTGCGCCGGCGCAAACGGTATCGAACGGCTCTGAGCCGGTAGATATAGATCCATCAAACATTATAAAGGAGGAAACGAGCATGGATATCAACGAACTGAAAGCTAAGTATCCCGATCTTGTACAGCAGATCGTGAACGAGGCGACAGAAGCGGCTCAGGCAGGAAACGATGGAGCCGTTCAGGACGCGGTTAACGCAGAGCGTAACCGAATCAGAGAGATTGATTCAATTTCACAGACCATCGGAGCTGACCTTGTGAACGAAGCTAAGTACGGCGAAAAGCCCTGCACAGCTTCAGAACTTGCCTTTAGAGCTCTCCAGGAGCAGCAGGCACAGGGTACGTCATTCCTTCAGAACCGTCAGGCAGAGCAGCAGGCAGCAGGCGTCAATAACGTCGCAGCTTCTCCCGTTGGCGGATCAGAGGAAGACACCACCGAGAAGGATATCGCCGATGGTGCAGCTCTCATCACAGCAAAATTCAGAAAATAATTAAGGAGGAAAACAAGATGGCACTATTAGAGACTTACAAGCCCGACGAGCTTATCGCTGATGATAAGCACACAGTAGCTACCGGCACAGTCACAGTAGCATCAGGTGAAGGCGTTGTAAAAAGAGGCACAGTCCTCATGAGAAATTCAAGCGACAAGTTCGTGGTTGCGAACGATTCTTCAGGAACACCTCTGGGAACAGCAGAGGTTATCGTAGCAGACGACCTTGACGCTACATCTGCAGATGCAGTAGCAAACGTTTATGTTTCTGGAGATTTCAGAACAGACAAGCTCATCGTTGCAGAGGGCTACACACTCACAGAAGCAGACATCGTTGCACTCAAGAACGCAGGCATCTATCTGGTTGCCGGAGTTTAATTTAGAAGGAGGAAAAAAGAATGCCAGTAAATCTTTACGACACACGCACATTGCTTGCGGCAGGTGAAGCATATGCTCCGCAGCCTACATTCCTGCGTGACAGATACTTCCCTACAGCAGACATCGATATCTTCGATACCGAGAAGGTAGACATCGACTATAAGGACGAGCAGAACAACAAGATCGCTCCTGCAGTCCTTCCTGAGAAAGGTGGAATCCCGGTTGACAGACGCGGCTACGAGACACACGAGTTCGAGCCTCCGACAATCGCACCTGAGAGAGTACTTACTCCCAAGCACCTTCAGAAGAGGCAGGCCGGCGAGGCTCTTGGCGGAGTTCTCACTCCCATCCAGAGAGAGGCGCAGATAATTGGCGACGACCTTGCAGACCTTACAAGAATGATCGACCTCCGCGAGGAGAAGATGGCAGCAGATACCCTTCTTTCAAACGGATACACAATCAAGCAGTTCGCTGACAAGTACAGCTCCGAGTACATCGAGAAGCAGATCAAGTTCTACACTGGCGGCTCCAATCCTGCAGTGTACAACATGGGCGGACGTACATGGACAACATCTTCAACAGATATCGTTGCTGACCTTGCAGCAATGGCAGACTCCCTCACAAAGAGAGGCCTTGCAGCAACAGACGTGATCGTATCCGGTGACGTTGCCGACATCATGCTCGCAAATTCTGACATCCGTGAGCTCATGGATATCAGAAGATACGAGATGGGATCCGTTAAGCCCGAAGAGCTTCCTGAGGGAGCAGTACTCATCATGGTACTTAACGTTAAGGGACACATCATGAACGTGTTCTCTTACAACTTCGAGGTAACAGACGAGAGCGGAAGCTCTGCGCTCCTCATCCCTTCAGGTAAGGTCATCGTGACTGCTCCTAAGATCGGACGTACAGCGTATGGCGCTATCGTTCAGATCAACCAGGACACAAACGAGTTCGAGACAAATTACGGAAGACGTGTGCCTCACGTTACAACAAACGCACACGACAGTGTGAGAACACTTACTCTTAAGAGTAAGCCTCTCACAATCCCGAACTACAAGAACCCGTTCATCACAGCAACTGTGCTCTGATAAGGACGCACTACCGCAGAAAGGACCGAAGAAATGCTCGTAAAAGTTTCAAAGAAATTCAGCGGTATCCTGGGCGTGTTCGATAAGAATACAGGTACCGTAAGGACAAAGACAAGCGCAAGCGCACCATTCGAGTATGATGATGCGCTTGCTGCAAAGTCCATTGCAGAAGGAGTACTGATACCGGCCGATGAGGAAGAGGCTGAGATACCTGATGAAGCTCCTGTGGATGTTCCTGATGAGGGAGAAGCTGCACCGGATGATATCCCCGGAGAAAACCCTGAAGGTGATTCTTCAGAGGAGTCTTCAGAAGAGGATTCCGAAGAAGCATCAGAGGATGATACTGCAGAAGATGTGAGCGAGTATGAGGACATGGCATACAATGACCTCCGCAAGGTTGCAAAGGAAGCAGGCATCAATACTGTGGGCATGACAAAGGGTGAGATCATCGAACAGCTCAGAGCACAGGATGCGCCGCAGATCGAGGCATCAGAGCCGGTATAAGGAGGACATATGGTAGAGATCGTAAAAGGCCGTTACGGCTACAGAGCCGAAGACGGTACTGTCCAGGTTGCAACGAAGGGGAAGAGGCTCTGCCTTCAGGAATCTGAGGAGCAGAGACTTGTATCCATCGGAGTTGCTGTATCAGTGAAGGATGCGGAAGAGCCTGCAGAGGCCGTGGTAGAGGTAAGGACTGAACCTGCAGCCGTAGAGGTAAAAACCGCAAAGAAGCCAAAGACGCGGAAAGGCAAGAAATGACTTTAGCAGAAACAATCCAGGCAGATAACGAGAGTGTTTTCCTTGAGCTTGATGATTTTGCGGAAACCCACAAGATCGATGGCGTGGAAGTGAACATATCGGTCGATTCTGACAGGCTCGATGAGCTGAAAAAGAACGGCAATGTTGCCGTTGACGGAGCTAACCTTCTGTTTTTTGTACGTTCCAGGGAAGTCACAAGGAGAACCCCCGGCTCATTCCTCACCTACGACGGAAAGGAATGCAAGGTCGTGTACTGGACCGAGAATAAAGGCATCTCAGCAGTTGCCATCCAGCAGAGGAGGACACGATGACAAATCAGGAGATCATGACAGTCTTCTGTGACTGGATAGATAAGACCATATGCCAGAAGTTCATGCTGAAAGTACCTGACGATGAGGAAAACGGCAAGGAATACCACGTACAATTTGCTCATCCGTCAGTGTTCCCGTATTTTGTACCACCTGAATATACGGGAGTAGACGTTCAGAGAGTACCATCCATCTGTGTTCAGTTCCTTGAGACAGAGGACCAGTTCGAGGGGCCCTCCGTAGGGAAAAAGACCATCCCGGTAAGGCTTGTACTTACCACATGGAATCCCGGAGACCACGTCGTATTTGATCCCCATGAGGATCCTGAACAGCTCGGAGGAGTCGCGTACACCGTAGACAATTCCGAGTACGAGAGAAAGGTAGACGGATGGAAGGATGTTTTAAACCTTATAGATGCTATCCTGCGAGAGATCTACGCAGAAGAGATAATCGAAGGCATAAGGGCAGACCTTAAGTCCGTCAAGTATGGTTTATTCAAGGACGAAGAAGACAACCTGCTTTTCATGTATCCGTACTGGGCTGGATACATAGATTTCAAAGTTACCATGGGCGCTCCAAGGCTTGCGCCCTCAAAATACGATGACATTTTATAAGGAGGAAGGACAATGGCTTATAAGCATGGAGTCTATGGTGTCCGCACAGCTAGTCAGGCCAAGGCAGCAGCACAGGCAGAAGAAGTCGTTCTGTATGTCGGCACAGCGCCCATTAACCTGATCCGCGGATACGCAGACTTGGGACTTGTAAACAAGCCCCTTAAACTGACCAGTCTTGCAAATGCCTATGCAACAGTTGGCTACTCCGAAGACTGGGACAACTACACCTTAAACGAAGTGACTGACTATCACTTCAACAACACCAAGCACTGCATAGGTCCTGTCTATTTCATCAACGTACTGGATCCTGACATTCACAGAAAGTCAACCCAGACAGAAAAGGCAGTGACATTCACAGCAGGCAAGGGATCATTCAAGTCCACCACTATCATCCTCGATACATTTGCTATCGAAGGCAAGGTGGAAGGCACAGACTATGAGCTTATTTATGACATGGCAACAGGCATCGTGACCGTGGATTCCTCAAAAGCAGAGACGCCTCTTTCAGGCGATGTGAATGTGGCATTCTACGAGATCAATGCGGATCTTGTCACTGACGCGGACGTTATCGGAACCGTTAATCCTGACGGAACCGTTACAGGCCTTAAGGCAGTAAAGCTCCTCTACAGCGAGCTCAATGCAGTATGCAACCTCATCGTGGCTCCGGGCTTCTCAGAGTCAGTCGATGTCTACAAGGCAATGTGCCAGGCTGCTCAGAAGATCAACAGCCACTGGGATGCATTCGTCCTTGCAGATATCCCGCTCGAATATGGCGAGGCTCAGTACGACGAAGTTACAGCTACAAAGGCATCAAACCCTGCAGCAGAAGGATGGTATGAGCATGATGCGCTTAATGGCATCTACGCTCCCAGCGAGTCTGACCATCCTGTAGCAGATGCATATTATACAGTATCTGCAGACGCAGGAAGCCCGACAACAGATCCCCGCTCCGAAGGCTTCTATGAGAGGTCAGGCTCTGATCCTTATACCTACACTCTCACAGAAGACACCACAGTGGATGCAGGAAAGACCTACTACACAGTTACAGCTACAGCTGTGACAGTAGTTGAGGGCAGCAACCCCTCTGAAGAGGGATGGTACGTCCAGGGCGATACCGGCTACGAGCTCTCCTCAGATACATATGTAGTGAGCACAAGCACTACAGTGTATTACAAGAAGACCATCGTCGGAGCCACAGTCGATACAATCGACAAGGCAAAGGCATGGCAGGCAGCAAACGGATATACATCCGAGATCTCCAAGGTATTCTGGCCGAAGGCTAAGAATGCCGATAAGGTATATCATCTCTCAACCATAGCAGCTGCAGAGATGCTCTATATTGATTCACTTAATGATTCGATTCCGTTCGTATCCGCATCGAACCACGAGATCATGGCAACAGGCATGTTCTTCGGTATGGATGTGAGCAATCCCGGATACGATGACCAGGAGGCCAACGCACTCTGTGAAGTGGGTATCACCACAATGGCATTCTGGGAAGGCGTATGGAAGCTCTGGGGCGGCCATACAGCAGCATATAAGTACGGCACCACAATGGATGCAGCTGTCATCTTTGACACCAACATCCGTATGCTCATGTACTGCACCAACGGATTCCAGAGAAGACATGGCGTAGATATTGACCAGCCTCTCTCTATCGCAAAGAAGGAATCAATCAGATGTGAGGAGCAGCAGGAGCTCGATGTGCTCAAGTCAATAGGCGCTCTTATCGGCAATCCTGAATGCCTCTTCCTCGAAGAGGAGAACAGTCAGTCCGATATGGTAAACGGCGACTTTGTATGGCACATCAATGCAACAGTAGCACCGCAGCTCAAGAGCGCTACTGCCAAGGTAACTTATACAGACGAAGGCTTCTCAGCCTTATTCGGAGGGGAGGGATAATCTATGGAAAAACTTACAGCTATCCTTGCCAACAGAGTTTACTGCGACAACGTAATCACTCATGAGGACGTTGAGGTGACACTCCCTGACGTTGCTGCACAGGTCTTCGAGGTTAAGGCCATGGGACCTGTCAACGTGGTACTTCCCGGACTCTTTGAGTCTATGGAGATGACCATTAAGACAGTGGGCGCATCAAGACAGTATGCGCAGATCTCAAGCTTCAAGAAGCATGTGTTCAAGATCACAGCAGCGCAGAACAAGGTCGCAGCTGATGGCACGATCACACCTAAGAAATTCAGGGCAGTGGTCAACGGAATCTCCAAGAAGATCGGAAGCATCACCATCAAGCCCGGCGAAGCTGCAGAGCCTGAAAGCACATACGAGGTAACCCGTTATGAGGCTTACGAGGATGACCAGTGTATGTGGATCATCGACAAGCTCGCAGGCGTGTGCAAGGTTTGGGATGGCACCCAGCTTGTAGACTACGGCAATCAGATCAAAAATCTGCTTGATGCATAAGTAAATTGTAGTATCCCCGGAGGAATTAAAACCTCCGGGGATTGTTTTTTAATGAAAGGACAAGATCATGGAAGGAACAATCAGATTATCAAAACCCCTCATGTTCGAGGGTAAAGAGTATCATGAGCTTAAGTATGATACAGATCTTATTACAGCAGACCTCTTCGCAGAGGCCGAAGGAATGAAGAACAAGGCTACAAGACAGGCGGCAAAGGGAACATTTGCAGGAGCCATGGAGCTTGATTACTCATTCCATTTATATCTCGGAGCAGCAGCCATCGTTGCTGCAAATCCCACATGGGAATTTGATGATGTTTTAAGAGTAAAGGGCCACGATATCAGAAAGATAATAGGTATCGGAAGGTCTTTTATGTCGGAATCGGACGAATCACCGGAAGACAGCTCAGAAGAGCCATCAGAGATTATGTCCGAGTCTTCAATGAGTCAGGATATGAGCTCAGAAAGCGACCTATCAGAGACTTTCTGATCGAGTATGCCGAGGCAGCAGAAGATGTTGAAGCAGAAAACAAACGCCGGGAAGAGGCGATGAAAAGGAAAATGAAGAGGTGAGATATGGCAAAAGGCACGGAAATGGAAGCCATACTAAAAATAGTAGGAAATCTTGATCCTTCACTTGAAAAGGCTGTATCTGGCGCAACCAAAGCCATTAGCGGAATCGGTAAGGGAATGGCTATAGCAGGCACCGCAGTGGTTGCCGGAATGGCAGCTGCTACAGGCGCCGCAGTAGCATTCGGAGCAAAAGCAGTCGAGGCAGCAGCTTCTTATGAACAGGCATTTGCAAACGCATCAACCCTCATGAAGGGAACTCCGGAAGAACTTGATAAGATTTCCAATGATGTTATAAAGGTCTCAAATGAGACAGGAATAGCAGCAGAAGAGATAAGCAATTCCGTATACAGTGCTCTGTCTGCAGGAATAGATCAGGCAGACGCAGTTGAGTTTGTTGGAAAATCAGCAAAACTTGCAGCAGCCGGATTTACAGACGTAGATACTGCGATGAGTGCAGTTGCAAAAACAATGAATGCATACGGGATGGATGCATCTCATACGGATGAGATCCAGAAGATTCTTATACAGACACAGAACAAAGGTATCACTACCGTTGGAGAACTGGGAGCATCACTTGCCCAGGTAACTCCTACAGCAGCTGCATTCGGAGTATCTTTCGATCAGGTAGGAGCTTCTCTTGCAACTATGACCGCACAAGGTACTCCTACGGCGCAGGCCACGACACAGCTCAATTCCCTCATAGCAGAACTTGGAAAGAACGGAACTGTTGCAGC